>Ga0114975_10001837_pt1 | contig 14769 bp, 15 predicted proteins | sample S_130626_EF_Meta_FD_87031 | JGI IMG/M metagenome (GOLD analysis project Ga0114975, IMG submission 87031) | Freshwater microbial communities from Lake Simoncouche, Canada to study carbon cycling - S_130626_EF_MetaG | ecosystem: Environmental > Aquatic > Freshwater > Lake | place: Lake...
AAGTTAATCAGTGCTGCTTTAAAACAGATTATACAAGTGGCGAATGGAATAACCCTCGTATTATTGACAGCAACCCCTATGTACGACAGGTTCGAAGAAGTATTTGATTACTTAAATTTGTTTTTGTGGAATTCCAGGAAGCAGGCCCCGAGTGAATCGATTCATGCAAATGAATTCTTTACCGAAGAAGGTGATTTTATCAATCGTAAAGCTGAAATTGAGTTTCGTTCCTTGTGTGAGAGGTATATTTCATTCGTTAAGGGAGAGAACCCGTTCACATTCCCATTCCGGTTACCTCCGCCTGATAACATTCTTGCAAAGAACGATCGCACACTGGACGTGAACGGCAAGAAAATTATAACTCGGCTGAAGTATCTTCCACTGACCCAATCAATCATGTCTCCGTTTCAAGCAGCAATAGTCGGCGAGTTGAAATTACGAGGCTTGTCTGAACACAGAACGATCTGTACGTTTCCAGAAAACAAAGGATTCAATGATGTATTCGAAAAACGTGAAGGACAATATTTTTACAAAACAGAACCATTTTTAACTCCATCTAAAATTGCAACCTATAGCTCAAAATTCGCCCTCATTGCCAATATCCTAGACAACTCTACCGGAGTTGTGTTCATATATTCCAATTTAGCAGAATTGGGAGTTCAGTTATTCGCGATGTGTCTGGAAGAACACGGATACACTTCTGCATTAGGGAACACTTTACTGGGAGAGCCGTCTAATGAAGTTCAGAAAGGATCCAAAGGAAAATACGCGTTAATCACGTCTCAAAACTCGGATACAGAGATCAATCGCATTCTAACTCGTCTTCGCCGACGCGAAAATGTTAACGGAGAAGATATCCGTGTAATTCTTGCGTCTCCAAAGGTATCTGAGGGTGTTGATTTTCGATATGTTCGTCAAATCCACATTCTAGACCCATGGTTCAACATGAGCCGGATAGAGCAGGTGATTGGTCGTGGTATGCGCGTATGTTCTCATTCACTTCTGCCGTTCGAACAGCAAAACACGACAGTATATCTCCACGTATGCCGTTATGCAAACAAAAAGCAGGAAACGTTAGACGAGTACATATATCGTGCAATTGTGGAACAGAAAGGAATTGCAATTGCGAAAGTGAAGAAGAATTTAATGGAATCAGCAATGGACTGTTCGCTCGAACATGCAGTCAACTCTCTTCCTGCAGACTGGAGAAACCTCAAAGTCCCTCAAACACGTAATCAAGATGGCGTTGAACTTCAGTTACCAATTCAAGCCATGTCTTCGCCTGCATTCATCGAAGATACCGAGTTGGAGTGCAAAGTGGATGAGTCTGAAGAAGACCCTAATCACGTGCGACCCTTGTCTGCAATATTGGACGTACGAGACGAAATACTTGATAAATTGATTTCAATGATATTACGGAAACCGATATGGACGTTCAAGGATATGTATGAATCAAAAGAGATGAAGCAGTATGAACCGGAGTTGGTATCATACATTCTACAGAATGCAGTTGAATCCCGTGTAGTTCTAAAGGATTCGTATGGCCGAAGCGGGCACCTTGAAGCAAAGAAGGGACTGCTTTCATTCAGTATTCGAGAGAATGAGACATTACAGGATAAGATATTGGACCCCGAGACAAGTAAACCAGTTTCTATAAAAGCTGAGCCGGAGGAGGAGGAAGAAGAGGAGGAAGAAGAGGAAGAAGAGGAAGAAGAGAAGCCGGCATTCGATATCAGCAAAAGATTATCTGAGCACCGATGGCCTCCGTTGGTAAAAAACTTTTCGGATGAGGTTAAAGAATGGTACTTTGTAGATCACGTCTTATCTCGAGCAGACAAGATTAAGCACATTTTTTCAATAAACTGGTCCAATCCACCGGTATATGCTAAAGCACTAAAGACTCCAAATCTATTCATATTTAGCCCAGAAGAGATATACAATTCCAAGTTCCAGAAGATAACTCCAATCGGCACAGAAAAGGATGAATACGATGCGTGGAAGAAGCAGTTGAAGGAGAAGTTCTTGAAACAGCGTGATGCGTATTTCGGGTCAATCAAAATTAAAGATGAAGACAAGAAACTAGTATTTAATGTAGACGAAAAGGCGATTCCAGTGAAGAAAGTGGAACGAAGCAAGGGAATCGGTGGTCGAACGTGTATAGTATACCCTCCTGCTATTCTGGACTCGTTTATGGAATGGTTAGGCAGCCGATTCCCCCCTGAAGCAAAGAATCGTGAGTTGAAGTGTGTGTACTTAGATATGGCAATTCGGTCAGCCGTATTGGAAGAGAAGGAAGGAATAGTGTGGTATACCCCTGAAGAATGGACGGCGCTTGACGAAATGAAAAAGACTCTGAAGTGAAAATCGGGAAAACGGATTTAAGAAGTTTAAGGCCACAGCGGGCATGACCAATACCAGTGTACCAACGCAAAATGTCCGAGCCTTACCGTATGGAGAAGTTCGCGCTGTGCGTCAAGCGCTGTCAGGAGGGGAAGACGTTCACGTGCATCAGCACCATCACGTCGCGTATCCTGGAGGACGAGATGAGCAAGCGTAGCGTCCACATCATCTACACGATGAACACACTCCTCGCCAACAAGCAGTTCGTCGCCCGCCTCACGTCGCTGGAGACGCTGTACGGCAAGGGCAGTGTCGTGGTGTTCGCCAGCAAGTACGGGGGCAAGTTCCACCACGCCAAGACGCTCGACACGCTGAAGGGCAAGTTCATGACCGCGACGGCCAACTTCCCGCGCATCATCGTGTGCTGCTCTCACTCCGTGCGCTTCAACGACGGCGTGGACTTCATCAACGCGATTGACGCCATCCACGGCGACAAGGTACGCATGTTCGCGTACTACGACGAGCTCCACAAGTACATCGCGCCGAAGATCCGGTCGCAGATCGAGGGCATCCACGCGCTCAAGAGTGTCGAGGGCATCCTGGCGATGACTGCGACGCCCGAGGGCATCTACAGCACTGGCGTCTGGTCGAACATCACGACGCACCACCTGGACAACCTGGACTCGCCCAACTACATCGGTGCGAGCAACCACAAGTTCATCAACATCGAGACGGCGGTCGAGCTGGACGAGGTCACGCAGGGCTTCGTGACTGCTATCGCGGACGCCAAGAAGGCGAAGGGCGTTGAGCGCGACTTCCTGCGGTACATGGCCTACGTGCTGTCTACTCGCAAGTTGCTGTGCGCCGATGCGCGCGTGTTCGCCCCTGCGATGTATCGCCAGGCGACGCACTCGATGGTGCGTAGCCTGATCTTCAAGCTGTCGCCGAGTGCCGTGGTGGTGGTGATGAATGGGATCGAGAAGACGCTGTCGTACTACGACGACGACGGCGAGGAGGTGACGCGCGTGATGTCGGGTAGCGACGACGAGGCGTGCAATGCGGTGGCTAGTTTGGTGAATAAGGACGGGCTGAGTGGACGCCCGCTGGTGTTCACGGGGTTCCTGTGCGTCGGCATGGGGCAGACCCTCACGTGTGAGGAGACCGGCTCGTTCACGTCCGCGGTGTTTGGGCACGCGAACCTGACGAATGACGACATCTACCAGCTGTTCGGCCGCACGTGCGGAAACATGCTGGGATGGGACAGCTACTGCACCACGACGATCTACTGCCCCAAGACGTTCATGCACATCTGCGTGGACATGGAGCGCGTGGCGCGGCAGATGGCCGAGGAGTTCAACGGCTCCGAGACGAGCATGGAGACGCTCAACGAGATCATCAACTCCGGTGAGAACCCCGAGGCGATCATCAACAACCGGCGGAAGAGTAGCGAGACCGCGTCGCGTGACGTGGCGGACGAGGACGACTTTGAATCTGAGTGGACGGAGTTTGAGACGTTTGCAGACGCGAAGAAGTATTCGTCGCACATTCAGAAGAAGAAGATGGACGATGCCGGGTTTTACCTGTCATCTACCACTGGTAAGGGGAAGCGTGTGACGTATAACGAGGTGATGACTCTCAAGAAGGGAAAGAAGACGGCGACATTGGATTGGCAGGAGCTCGGCGTCGGTAAGAGCGCAAGCCGCTTGTATGTGGCGTATAAGGACACTACGGATCCTGCAAGCGCCGTATTTATCGTTCGGCGGCTAACTCGGATTCGTTAAAAAAAACAAACAAAACATAAAAAACAAACAAAAAAACCTTTTTCAGTTTGAAAAGGGATTAAAGTAATCTAGGAAAGTAATATCAAGAGAATGGATCCTCTATTTGAACGCCGTGAGTTGACAAAGAAGGTTCACATTCATGCAAAGTATATCCAGAAGAATATCCAATCATCCCTACTAGCCCAGCTCAAGAATCACTATCAGGGAAAATGTCTACGCGAGGGATTTATTCATCAGGATAGTTTCACGATTATGAATTATTCTGTTGGTCGTGCAAACTACATGAAAGGCGGAGTGGATTACGATGTAAAGTTTCAAGCAGACGTGTGTATGCCACATCCAGGCCAGACATTTCGCGGAAACGTGGTGCTTAAGTCCAAGGTCGGCCTTCATATTGAGCTTTCTCCGTTGAAAATTCTGATTCCTCGCGATCTACATCTGGGCAATAGCCTATTTGAAAAGATAGAGCCCGGTCAGGACATTGAATTTGAAGTGATTGGAACCCAGTTCAAGCAGGGTGATGAAGAGATCATTGTAGTGGCTAAATTGGTCGGCCAGGCTGAAGAGACAAACGCTCAAGCAATAGATATTCCAGAGATAGCGCCCATTCCAAAACAGTCGGGCGAGGTCATGCAAGTTATTATCAATTCAGTTCAATCTGACGAAAAGCCTAAAAAGAGGAAACTTAAACGGAGTGAGGATGTAGAAGCTAAATGAACTCGGTCTCTCGAATAGATCGAGAGCGTATGAAAGATTATATCGATAAGATGGACCCGAACGAACATTCCCAAATCCTAAATATCATCAAGAAGTACACTGACAACTTCACCAAGACGCAGACTGGAATTCTTATCTCAACAGAGAATCTAAATGATGAATGTATGAAGGAGATTGATACGTATATTCATTTTTCAATTGACCAACGAAAAAGGATTGATGATGATAACAAACAGCGAAAGACATATGAACGTATGGTGCAATAAAAAACGAACAAGTTTAATCCAAGTTAAAATATAACAGATATGGAGTATATTTCTCCCCAGCATCTTAAAGTGCTGGAAGAATTCCTGAACATCGCAAAGCGCGATTCGAAAGCAGAGGTTGAATGTAAACTGCTCTCGGGTAAGATTCAGACTAAAGATGTCATAGACCGGATTGTTTCTGCAGTCCAAACTATGTCGATCGGGCCTCCCACTGAAGAACAATACTTGACGATCGGATATCCCGGAGATACTCGTGTCGTCGTCCGAGGAGTTCATCCGATTCATAAGGTATGCTCTAACAACTCGTTCCGCGAAATCCCTCTAGAAGTTGAGCGAAAGGAGCGGTATTACGATGGAAAGCGTGACGTTCTTGACGTATCAGAAATCAACGCCAAGTTCACTCTGCGTCGCGAAACACCTGTCAAAAAAGACTACGACGGAAGTCCAAGTGACCCGAAGGCATACTTTCGCCTTATAAATCGCAAGTCCTATAAAACTCCGAACGGGTTATTCCAGATTGATATTTCGATGGTGAAGTCTAAGGATCGTGAAGGCAAGGTCAAGCTGGTTCGCGATGTCCTGAAACAGCCACACACATACGAACTTGAAATTGAGTTTGTTGGTGAGAAGACCAAGCTGGATACGAATCTAGTGGTTCAGGAACTCATGCAGATTACTACCACCATTCTAAAAGCCTATTACCAAACAAGTTTCTTGCTTACTCAGTCAGACATTCAAAAATATGAACAAGAGTTTCGAAAGAGCGGGCACATCTTCTTTAATCCGGTTACAATGGTTCGAAAGCATATTCGTCCTGGAAATCCTCACAATGTTTCCAAGGGGTATACAGTCACAAACAAAGCAGACGGACAACGATCAGGGTTATATGTTGCTAACGATGGACGTATTTTAAAAATAACTCCAAAACTTCAAGTCACTTGGACCGGATTGAAAGTCAAGGATAATTCTCATGCAGGAGATTTCCTTGATGGCGAGTTCATTGCAGACAAGAACCTGTTCTGTATCTTTGATGTCTATCGTTTTCGAAAGCGCGACACGAGAAACATTCCACTGATGACGAATGACGAAGATATCCTTAAGAATCCGTTGAATTCTCGACTGGGATGCGCCCATCTCTTCCTAGAAGATATGCGCGAGTTCCAGGTTGAACCATCGCTTACACCTATGCGCATCGAGGCAAAGTTATTCCTTGCTGGTGATGGTGTCATGATGGAAGAAGCAATCACTCAACTGCTTGACACTGAATTTGAGTATAAAACAGACGGACTTATCTTTACACCGCGTCTTTCGAGTGTAGCACCTCAATCGGATCGAAACGGAAGCACTTGGACTCGAGTATATAAATGGAAGCCAGCAGATCAGAATAGTATCGACTTTCTGGTCCGGTTCACTCCAACTCGGTTCATAAATCCAGTTGATAGCAAAGAAGTTATCAAGGGAGAGCTGTATGTATCAAGGAACGCAAAAGATATATATGTATACCCGCGAGAGATGATGACTGGCGAATACGTCCCACGAGATTTGCCTGAAGATTTTGAACTTATTAACTCAGCGCGAATTCCTTCCTTATTTCAGCCATCAGTTCCCCGTGATCCAGATGCATACCAAATTCTAATTCCGTTAAACGAAAGGGGAGTTCCGATTGATGAAGAAAATCAGAAGGTCGAAAACAACACTATTATCGAATGCGCGTTTGACACTGACACACGGCAGTGGACAATCATGCGCACACGCTACGACAAGACGTACCAGTATAAAGTACTAGGCGAAGCGCAGTATGGTAATGATGTCTCAGTTGCAAACTCTATCTGGACGTCGATGCATGTACCGGTTACTGCAGACATGTTGAAGAAACACTACTCTGAGCCCATCGACGACACGATGGAGGATGACATGTACTATCGCGACGACATCAAGCGAGATGCGCGCGCGTTCACAGATGTATACGCCTTTCACAATCGAATCAAGGAAGATTTATACTCAAAATACGTGAAAAAAGGAGATACTCTGCTTGAGCTTGCAGTAGGCAAGGGCGGAGATTTACAGAAATGGATTAAGGCACAACCTTCCAAGATTGTAGGAATGGATATTTCATTGTCGAACTTAGCGTCTCCGGTGGATAGTGCGAGTAAGCGGTACTTGGAGAAGAAGAAGGATGGACGATTGCCACCGCTTCTGCTAGTTCAGGGAAGTTTTACAGAGCATCCTTTATTTGAGCAGAGCGACAAGTACATGCCGATTCTACTAGGATCGCAGACCGGACATACTGATTATCTGAAGCATTTCGAGGGACTAAACTCGTTCGAAGATGTATCGTGCCAGTTTGCCATGCACTATGCATGCGAATCGGAGGAAACATTTCGTAAGTTTGCGAAGAATGTTCGCGATTCGTGTAAGGAATTCTTCTTTGGGACGTGTTCGGACGGTCAGGCAATATACTCTCTGCTTATTGGAAAGAATACGCACTTGTTTACGGTGGAGGGGCGAGTAGCAGGGGAATATACTAAGGAATATCGCGACAAAGACAACTGGGCGGAAGAGTTTGGTATGCCAGTGAAAGTATACCTAGAAAGTTTCGTTAAACCTGAGATTGAGTATTTGGTTCCATTCGGAAAGGTCACAGAAATCATGGAAGAAATGGGTTTTGAGTTACAGGAATCTAAACTATTCAGCGAAATTTATGAGAATCAGACTCGTATTACACTCGGAGAAATGCAACGCGACTTCTCTTTCCTGAATCGCGCGTTTGTCTTTAAGAGGGTGCGTAAGTTCAAGGAACCAGAAGAGAAGGAGCCTGAAGAAGAGAAGGAAGAGGAAGAGAAGGAAGAGGAGAAGGAAGAAGAGGAGGAGAAGGAAGAAGAGGAGGAGAAGGAGCCGGAAGACAAGCCAAAGGAGAGTGTAGAAGAAGAGATTGAGAAGGTTGCAGAGGAGAAACGAGTAGAAGCAGAGAAACCAAAGAAACGAAAGCTAAAGAAGGCGGAAGCTGAACCAGAGCCAGTATTATTTGCAACCGCAGACGAATCGAGCGGACAATATCGTGACTTCAGCAATATGTCTGATCATCCAGTAGAAATTGATGGGACAAAGTATCCTTCTGTCGAGCATTATTACCAGGCAATGAAGGCAGTTGAGTTCAAAGATGAAGACATCTTGAAAAAGATCATGAAAACAAAAACATCTAAAGCGGTTAAGGCGTTGGGTAATAAGGTTAAAGACTACAATGAGGAAGTGTGGAAGGCAAAGCAGGATGAAGTTATGGAAAAGGCAGTAAGGGCTAAATTCGTCCAGCATCCAGAAATTCGTGAGAAACTACTGGAGACGGGCGAGAAAGTAATTGGCTATGCAGATGCACGCGATATATACTGGAGCATCGGAACATCAATAGGTCTCGATAAAGCTAAATCGCCATCCAAATGGCGCGGACAGAACAAGCTAGGCAAGATTTTGATGAAGTTGCGCGGAGTATTTATAGAAGACAGTTAGTATATAACGGTAGTAGCAGATACCATATCTCCACTTGGGTTCACTGGAGTAATTTTAGCAGTATATGAGTATCCAGAACCGGACGTTGTAATAATATCTGAACTAGTGATAACTTCTTTTGTATCAAATGATGAACCTAGTATATTTATTGTCGTTAATGTTGTTTTAGACATATCTGGATTATTTCGAATAAATTCGATATGACACATAGCTTCAGGAGTACACTTGAAAATAACGCACATGTTATTGCTAGCGTCAAGGCCAATATAACTAATAACAACAACCGGAGGAGCAATCGGAGGAGCAACATCTAGAATGATAGATCTACAACATCCAACTCGTATAGGTCGTTGCAATGCAGGATCGAATTTAAAAAGTATTTGTTCTTTTTGTTTTGGGGAACTCCAAACTCGTCCGAAATACTTTGTAACGGGCATATTACTTAGTACAAGTGGTATTTAACGGGATAAGTCTTTTAGAAACTGGATCCCATTTTTCGCGAATCCCCTGAGCCTTTATTTTTGGCTCAGGCGAATATCTGGGAAAGTGGCATGGGTTGAACACAATCGGTTGACTAAATCCAATCGCTCTATTCATCCTTCTTACTAAACTGCTTGTAATAATCTTCATAGGATAGAGGAGGAGTAGACTTGGATTGTTCTGGCTTTACAACCGGCTCTACATATCGGTTAAAAAGTCGCTGACCGACCAGCTTAGAAGCCTCGTCTTCAGTAATTTCACCCTTCTCAATCTTCTGCTTCAATTTGAGCATTTCAAAAAACGTTTCGTCAAGTCGACCTTCCATATGCATTTCAAAAACAGCTATGTAATATGTGTATAGTGTATTGTTCTCTTCTTCAATCTTCTTGCGATACTCTTGGGGATTTGTTCGCTTTAGTTTCTTGTGTCGACGCATAGAAGCGTCCATATCGCGAACAAGCGCCTGAATCTGAATGGCATTTAAACTCGGAATAGTGATCTCGAACGCGCCAAGACCATCCGACTGCATTTCTAATTCTTCTCAACATACGTTAATATGGCTTCCAACGCACTATCTTGATTCCATGGCGGTTGCAAGAGTAGGGAGTGTTCTCTGAAGGAGAGCCGTTAGCTGAACTACAAATTCGCGACATTGATCTTTAGTTGTGATCCCAGTGAGAATTAGTTTACCGGTTCGAAATACCTTAGCGATCCATTTATGCGGACCAATGTGGATCTTGACACCGGGATAAACATCCGGGTCGTAATGAATCGAAATATTATCCAGATTGAGCTGACGAATCACGTTATATAATGCTTGTCGAGGAACTGCGTCAATCATTAGTTTAGTAGTATAGTTCATGAGAACAACTCGCCGATTCAAAATCTCGTATGTATCCGGACATTCGCGAATTGCAGTTCGACAATGGCTCCATATAATCTGCAGAACCTTTGACATCGAAGATGAGTCATATGCATCATCGATAACCCCGGTCAAATGAAACACACCATTTTGAAATATCTTAATTGTGATTTCTTTTTCCCTAAGTGTTCCATTTCCATCATCGAGTATAACTAACGTCATCGAGTTATTGCCGAATCCAGTATTATTACTTTTCGACTCCTTCTTAGACCTACGATTCACATCATCGCGCTTGCTTCTGCCCCTCTTAGCAATACCCCTCTTTTCAACCCGAATAATTCCATGTTCAAGCGGAATCAAATTGACAAGTTCAGTTGTATCGAACTTCAAATTGGTCATATACAGTACCACCATCGTAGACAGCGTAGGAGTGTCCATTTCTTGATGGCATTTAAACGAATAGGGTTTCAATTTCGTTTTTCCAGGAGAACGGGATGCTTTCACTATGAACACATGTAAATCCAACTTTAAATTTGCGAAAAATAGGTCGCATACGTGTTTGAGATTCGGCAGAAAGCATCCATCCCGGCTCTAGAAATCCTAGAAAAATAGAAGTATCTGCATGATGCTGAAGGATTGCCTCGCATTGAATTACAATATCAGATGATGGGACCTGTGAAATGTTTATAGCAAAACGTTTCGCAAATTCTGGAGTTTTATGTAGATTACTGCAAACTTCTAACATTATATAACTCTTATAACTTCTCTTTAACTACATATTCGGCGTGCGAGGACCAAATGGATCGTTAATCTTCAAATGAGCAGGTGTTCCATCGGGTATCTGGTATTTAATAGGCACAGGTTTGCGACCATTCACCATAGTAGATAAATCGTTTCCGTGATGAGACTCGACATAACGAAGCGCATCCTTTGGAAGAATACCGCCACGGCTGAATACTCCAGTAGTGTTCTTACCAGTGAAGCAGTTGGTCATTGTTACAATGGAAGAAACAGGGTAATCCTGTGAAGGAACATTAAAAACTGGAATCTGCGACTTGGTTGGGCGAGGCAGAACTCCAGTCTGGACACGTGGAGTTGTAAGTGGGTGACTATGTTCAACCATCGGAAATTTGACGTTCGGCTCACAATCCTTGGCACCACTCAAATACTGCTTATTGTATTCAGGCTTGCGAATGGTGTCGTCTACGAAAAGAGAAGGACCGAGTTCATTGGCATCATGCCGTTCACCCTGAGCCTGCTGGCACGCAAGACGTTCGCGAATGTAATCACTTCCACTTCGAGCAACCGTTCTAGGTTGAATAGCAGTATTTGTGCCAACGTCGACGACTGAGGTGTATTTATAAGGCGCAGGTTCACCGATCCGAGCGTCCGGATTAGTGGTGCATGCAGCGGGATTGGTGGTCTTGGATGCATTAGGAAAAACTACATCATTCTGTATAACGTGAGATCCAACATATGCAGTAAAGTCGCTGGCAGCCGAAGGGCGACCAGTTCGCTTCACAAAAGACGTGGGCTGATTGGGATTAACTGCAGTTCCAGTTAACAATAAATCTCCACGCAACGTTCCGTCCGAAGACCCGTCCACCTTAAAAACAGACGCTGCGAGTAGTCGACGTTCTTGTGTCAACTCGGATGCAGTTCGGATTTTTTGATTATTTATTACGACAGGTTGACCTGCAGTCTTTCGTCGCATGTATTCGGTGTACGACATCTCTTATTGTTTCTACGGATTATATTTGTCTAAGAAAGGTCGACATGTGATAGAAAGTGGCGCCGGCAACACATACGCTTAATATTCAGATCATCTAGAGCCTTTCCTTCTGCAGTCTTAACGGTTGTAGCACTCAAGTATTCCATCTCAGTCTGCTTAGTATACGTTCGATATTCCTCAACCTTCTCGAGATAAGCTTGATACTTGCCGGCAATCACCGCGTTACACGATACACAACGAATCGGGAACAGCATTTTTGTTACTAATGATATATTCCTTTAGTCTAATTCGTTTTCTAGTAATGAAATAAGAATGAAGCGTGATTTTATTGTCGCGGGGCTACTCGCCCTGCTTGGAATATCATGTATGTTGAAACCGATCCACAATCCCATCGTAATTGCATTCTGGCATCCTGTTGGGTTCTCGGGTCTGATTATTCTGCTTGCTGCCCTTATCTTTCTACGATGGGACATCAGTGCCCTCGTGCTACTAGCGGTCTACTTATACCTTTACAACAACTCGCAGGTGCGTTATACCGAAGAACGCAGAGTTGAGATCGAAAAAGGTATCGATGATGAACGTTTTAATCCTCGCACAAGCGTTGATATTGGATTTGCAGACGGATGGCTGACCCACGATGTTCCCAAGATGCTAGGCTGGACACAAGACGATTCGAGACCTCTTTTGTTGTTTCCTCCCTCAGACGCCACACTCAAATCTATGAGCGGTTAAACAAACTCCCACATCACACTCAGTTCGCTGGCACTCCAATACTCAGAAATACCGGTAGGAAACCGTCTATGAATAATGAATGGCAATTTGCGCTCGTAGATCTCTTTTTGTGCAACTTGCTCTAGAAATAGCGGATTTGATGAAATAAATTCTTTAGTATCAACCAGCGGTAAAGCCCCATCCGCTAGTTGTTGCTTTCTAATCCCCAAAAGTGCAGTTTGTTCGTATTTGCTGTAGTAAGGCAGAGTAGTGCGATCTTTTGCGTTGATCGACTCTCGAGAAACTGACTGGACCTCTGGGTGAATCAGGGTTGAATTGTAGCGGAGCTCTTCCATTTATACAATCTAAACGTTTATTCTATAAACCATTCGTTTTAAAAATGAACAAAGTAGAACTCCTTCACGTGATGGGGGATGACTTGATGGTCGTAAACGCTGCCCGTGTATCATTTGCAAAGGAGTCTACTGAATTCAAAGAACAGGACACGAAGCTAGTAAACTATCTTGCAAAGCATAACCATATTTCACCATTTTTTCATCCTCAAATTCAGTTTCGAATCAAGATGCCTATTTTTGTAGCACGTGAATGGTATCGTCACCAGATTGGGTTCAGTCGCAATGAAGTTAGTCGCAGATACGTAAGCGATATGCCTGAATGCTGGACTCCTGAACTGACTGATTTTCGCGAGAAAGATTCTAAAATTAAGCAGGGAAGCAAGGATACCCCTATCGAGCTAGCCGATGTTGCACAAAATTTATATGCAACATCAACACGTATTTCACTTGAAGCGTATGATGAGCTTCTGAAGCTGGGCGTTGCTCCGGAAGTGGCGCGAACGGTATTGCCCCAGTCAATGTATACTGAGTTCATTGAAACTGGGTCGCTGGCAGCATATTCGAGGCTTTACAAGTTGCGAACCAGTCCGGATGCGCAACGTGAAATTCAAAAATATGCAAATGAGATTGGAAAGTTGCTAGAAGAGAAGTTTCCAGTTAGTTGGAAGGCTCTAACAGGGAACTAACTAGCGCGTCCGTTCTGTTTCCATGCATAGTCACAATTTGCGCACTGATACATCCATACCAGTTTTTTCTCGTTGAGCTCTACTGCCACAATATCGGGCTTTACATCTGCAGTTTTCGTAGGACATACTGTATTCGGGCAGATAACATTAGTTAAGTGTTCTAGAGTAGGATCGTATTTTAAATAAGGATTCAAAACCAGGGTATCAGAAGTATCTTGCTTTAGAATATGTTCATAAACAACTGGGTTTTCGCGAGTGAGTGCCTCCTTGTATTCGCACTTGCGACACGATAGAACTGCAGTTTTATCACCATCTACAACGTCTTCCTCGATACCATACAGCATATTTCTGCAATTGGGACAGAACTTCATTCTTATACTATCTTTGGATTCGGTTCGCTAAAATTCGTTTTTAGCGTGCGTTCAAAACGGATGGGTCGCGAATTAATTATCCGAGGGCAAGATACGAATGGCGCAAAAGAGCAGTCTACGTGAATTCCTCGAGTCTCACAAGACCGACGGGGCGTCCTCGCATACGTCGATGAATGGCGGGAATTACTTCATCGGAGAGGACGATTTAGACCAATTTTACGAGTTGTACTCTGAGAGCATTCTTGATGGAGAGAAACAATTCATTACCGAGAAAAGCACACCTATTGGGCCTTGCCGTATTGATTTCGATTTTCTATACGAAAAAGATGTTACCAAACACCTACATACTACAGATCAAGTCAAGGCGTTCTCGCGGGCTTATCTGCTTGCAATCGGCGAATTTGTAACGATTCCCGATAACGTTAATGTCTATATCATGGAAAAGCGCAAACCAACCTACAGCATCAAAAAGAAACTGATGAAGTCGGGAATCCATATTCTAATTCCTGAACTCAAGACTCACAAATGTGTAGAGCAACGTGTTCGACGCACGCTTTTGAACCGCATGGACGAGTTCTTCCCGAATCTTCCTCTGCTCGAGGGGTGGGACAAGGTCTATGACGAAGCAGTAGTGAATCGATCTTCTCCTTGGACTCTGTACGGCTCTCGCAAGCCAGATAATATTGATCCAAATGCGCTTCCGTATAACATTTCGTATATTCTGAAATGGGACGGCAATGACTTTGCAACAATCGAGGCACCTTACATCCCACGTGTTTCTAAGGATCTGCTGAAAACTATATCAATTCGCAGACACGACGACGAAGAAACGCCGATGACGGATGAAGGCAAGAAGTTGTACGAATCGATTCAGAGTGGCACGGGCGACCCAACAAAGCGATCGACTACACGAGGACGACCAGTTCAGCGGTCAGAGAAGCCCGGGTCTCGTCAGTCGTCCCC
>Ga0114975_10001839_pt1 | contig 14764 bp, 8 predicted proteins | sample S_130626_EF_Meta_FD_87031 | JGI IMG/M metagenome (GOLD analysis project Ga0114975, IMG submission 87031) | Freshwater microbial communities from Lake Simoncouche, Canada to study carbon cycling - S_130626_EF_MetaG | ecosystem: Environmental > Aquatic > Freshwater > Lake | place: Lake...
AAACACAAAAACCACAGATAGCTCAACAAACCCAAACACAAGAACCTAAAACTGTTGTATCAGAAATGACAGATAAACAAATGGATGAATTGGCTAAAAATATTAAACCTGATTATAGTAACTTAAAAAAACAAATTGGCGGTGATGATGCTGAAATTAATGCGACATTATTAAAAATAGGTGATAGATTAGGTGAATCGGGTATGGATAATAAAACAATCGAGATGTTAACCAATAAGATGGGCGTTGACGCTAAACTTAGTGAAAGTCAGATTAAAACTCTCATAAATGCCACTAAAGTAACAGAAAAAAACGAAACACAACAATTACAGACAACAGACCAATCAAAAGAACAGACCGGTATTGCTAATATGATAAAACCTGAAGAAATTAAAGGATTAGTTGAAAAAATGTTACCTGACTTTAAAAATTTCGCACAACAAATGGAAAGTGGTAACGAAGTTGATGCGGAAAAAACGGGTAAAGATATCGAATTACAATTAAGTAAATTTGGAATGGATGATAAAACAATGAAGATGTTTACAGATATGGTTAGTGATAGTACCACACTTACTGGAGAACAGATTAAAACTCTTGCTAAATCTAGTCAGGTAACGGAAAAAAACGAAACACAACAACCGCAGATGGCCCAACAACCACAAACCCAATCCCAAACAGAAGGTCCAAAACTTAGTTGGATGAAACAAATAGATGCGTTTGATAAGGTTACACAAGGCGTTGCGGGAGAAACACAAACCGTAAATAATTCACAAGTTAATGATTTAAATAATCAAACAGTAACCTCAACAAATAATAACCAACAACAACAAACAAACCAATCTGATTATCTAATTGATAGGATTTCACAAGCACAAGCACAAACACAGATAGTTGAACATAAATTTGAAGGTACTATAACAATAAAGGTTGACGCCCCTCCTGGTGTTAATGCTGCTTATGTTACTAAAACAATTAATGATATGGTTAATAGTCCTGATTTTACTAATAAGATTATGAAAGACCAAAAAATTATGGCGAATAATTATGGATTAACGGGTGGTAAAGTTAGTGAATACACTAATAGTTCAAGTGCGGGATTCTCAGTATAAAAAACGATTTATTCTGTATTTATAAATAAAAGTAAAGTATGTCAACTCCTTCTCTATTATTACAAGCACAACAGGCGGGACCAAAAAGTCAACCTTCGGGTGATAGCCCACTTTCTTTTGCGTCCTCAAACACCTTCAGAGAGGAGTTAATGTTAAAAAACTTAAAACCCTACAATTTTGTTGGGTTAAATCCTGGTAAGCAGGGAACTACTATATACCAACAATCGCTACCTGATTTATCAAGTCACGAAGTTTTATTCACCTCATCAGATGATTTTCTAATTTACAGAAACGATAATCCCGGTAATTTAATAGTCCCCTCCACATACAAAGCCTATAACATATTAACATCCAATAATCCCCAAGGTGATGGAGGATCTTTATCTCAAGATTCTTATATTGCTAAGATAGGATCTCAAGTACTTCAGGATTTATTATTAACCAATAATGGTGTTTATCTTGCTAATAACGCTCAATCCGAAAGCACCATTAATTTTGGTATAACAACACCGGGAACAAATGACACCTACTTAAGTAAGTTGGAGGGGTCATACGTCCCCTCATCACCAATAGAGGGTAACTATTTCTTGGATGTTCAAAACAGAAGAGGGACAAGTTCATTAGGTGAGGGTATTAATTTATTAGCGGGAAGGAGTACAATTGTTGGTGGGTTGTTTGATGGTTTAATTAATAGAACAATAACCCCATCACAGAAGTTCTTATCACAAACAGAGTCAGGTCAAAAAAGTATAATGTTTGATAATTTATCTTATAACATTTACAGACCGGCTTATGGACAATCATTGATTGGTGGGTTAGCCGCAAACGCCTTAACAACATTCGCAAATAGTTTATTAGATAACTTAGGATTACAACTACCTGGTGCTTATTACGTGGGTTCTGTTACATCAGAACCATCATATGCGACATCACCCATACAAGCGATGCCAATCGACATCTACGGCAAGGAAACACAGGCTATTGTTTATGGTCCTGATGTGTTGGGTAAAGATTATGAGGGTAACGAGGGTAGGCTTAACTTTGGATTGGTTGCCAGACCAACCATTAATCAGGGAAGTATTGATGGGGAGTTCGTTTGGGTATCACCAAAATATAAGGGAGGTAATGCGGAACACTACTCAACCAACATACCATTCAAGCCGGGGTCAATATTGGACGATACCCAAAGAATGGTCAACGCTGCTGATAACGTCCAAGGAGAAGCCAGATTCAGACACGCAGGTAACGCAATTAATCAAGTTAGTAGAATATTTAACGATGGTTACAAACAAATGACAAAAGGATCTCAGGTTGTATTTTATAAGGATCCAACATTTGAAACTATAGTTGGGGGGGAATACTGTAGAGTTTTTACCAAAGACAACCCATATAGTAACTATTCAAGGTTACAAAAAACCGATGGTATAGTTAATTACGGAAGAAGATTTAATAATTCAGTATTAGATAATACATTTAATTTAAACATATCACCAACTAGAGGAGATAATCCAAGTTATGTTAGTAATAACAAGGTTAAAAAGTATATGTTCTCAATTGAGAATCTTGCTTGGAAAAACTCAAAAAGACCGGGGTATAATGTACAGGATTTACCTTTATGTGAGAGAGGTCCAAATGGAGGTAGAGTAATGTGGTTTCCACCTTACGACTTAAAATTTAACGACAACTCAACGGCAAATTGGAATGACACCACATTTCTTGGAAGACCTGAACCTGTTTATACATATAGAAGTACAAGTAGAAATGGAACATTATCTTGGAAGATAATTGTTGATCATCCATCCGTATTAAATTTAATTGTTGATAAATTATTGGCGCAAGAAACAGGTGCGGGGGCAAATAGAGCGTTAGAATCTTTCTTTGCGGGATGTCAAAAATATGATTTATATGATTTGGCAATAAAATTTAGCACAACACCCCTTAATAAATTACAATATTATCAAGATGTAATACAAAGAGGTACAACTGAAGAGATTGAAAAGGTAAAAACTGAAGTTGATGCTAAACCTGTAACTACCGAAAATGCCGCAACTATAACAAAACCAGAAAAAATTGATTTAAGTGAATTTTTAAATCTTGGGTTTTACTTTCATAATAATATACCCCCACCACACCAAGGAACCACCGCAGATGGTTCTTATTATCAATACTATTTAGCGTATAAAGATCTACAACCAACTTATGTGAGTAAGGCGATAAATAATCCTGATAGTGTTAATGGATTTTTTAGTGATGTTTTGGATTATAATTTTAATAAAATTTATAGTCAAGATGGTGATGATAATTTAATGAAACAACTTTATAAAATTTTATCGGAAAAGAGAGGTAAAATAACGATAGATATGGAAGGTTCGGCATCCGCGAGCGCTTCACAGGCTTATAATAAAGACCTATCGGCAAGAAGAATAGATTCTGTTATAAAATTTTTTAAAACTCAAGTAATAACAAATCTTGATGGTAAGGATATTACATTAGAGGAATTTATGGGTGAAAATCCCACTCTAACTATAAATCCAAATCCTGTTGGTGAAGATACTATTACCACAACCCCAAAAATGAATGGGGGACAATTTGGGGAATTGGTGACTTGTAATGTAAATCCTAATTATTTAACCGGACCTAAGTCAGGAAAAAAAATGACGGATACAGACGCTATATATACAACTGAATCAATGAGTTGTAGAAGTGTTAGAATAAATAATATACGTGTCGAGGAAACACCACCGGAAGATACTGGAAACAAAAATCAAGAAAGTGGTGCCGTTGAGACAAACAAACAAAAAGAAGCTAAAACGGGAACTAAAGAAATAGTACAAAAACCTGATTTAGTTAGACAAGAATTAGTAACAAGACAGGGATTAAGTAAAAAAGTATTAAGGGATTTATTAACAGAATGTGATTATTTTGAGGCGATAAAAGAACAAAGTCCATTTGTTTATGATAGTCTAAAAGAAAAACTTAAATTCTTTGACCCCGCTTTCCACTCTATGACACCTGAAGGGTTAAATGCTAGACTAACGTTCCTAAACCAATGTTTAAGACCTGGCGATACTATACCTACTATTGATACTGAGGGTAAGCCTGTATATAATGATGCGATTAACACCGCATTTGGAACTCCACCTGTATTGGTATTAAGAATTGGTGATTTTTATAATACAAAGATAATACCTAAAAATTTACAGATATCATATGAACCTCTAATTTTAGATTTAAATCCTGAAGGTATTGGTGTCCAACCAATGTTAGCGAATGTTACCTTATCGTTTGATTTTATTGGTGGTCACGGATTGGCAAAACCTGTGGAGGAACTACAAAACGCATTATCTTTCAATTATTACGCAAATACTGAAATATACGACGAGAGAGCAACCGCAACAGAAGATGTTACAAAGTTAGACCAAATTGTTTTACAAGGTGTAAATGTGGTTGATAAAGAAATTGAACCACCCGTTGTTCAGAATAAACAACAAAATGCCGGAGGAACAACGATTGGGGTTATAACTAAATCTAATGTTGCTGAAAGTGGTGAGACGGGTACTATTAGTTATAGGGGTATTATGAAAAGCCTTGTTGATGAAGCCCAAAATTATTTTGGTACGGTTGTGGGTAAATGTGATTCGATTGCCACCGCATACAATTATGGTATTTTACAAATAATAACTCGTGAACGAGATTATTATGCCGGTTCGATAGGTACTGAAGATACTGAAATTTTTGGTAAGCCTGTGGAAGTTGAAACGGGAATTAACGAATTATTTGATAAAGTTATTAATGATATATCAAATAATAATAATGTTATTATAAGTGGTTTTACTTCGGCGGGTTATAAATCTAATGGTCCTGTTGTTGATGTAATAAAAAATAATATGATTACTTTTATAAAGGCAACAAATACTGATTTTGTATCAGGTTTAAATGTTGAATTACAATCATTAGTAGAACAAGAACAAAAACTAATAAACATAATTGACAGATTAACTTTTGTTAATTCAAAGCATGATGGTAAGGTAAAAAGTGATGGTAGTGCGTTAGTTTATAACTTATCGGCATCAACTAGCGATTTCTCGGATGATTTAACTAAGGTAGGTGTTGATTTAGCAGAATTTATAAACCTATTGGAGGGTAAAAATATTATTACACCAAATAATGGAGAAATTAATTACCCAACAAAGGAGATAACTAATTTGGATGAGCAAGATTTCTTCAAAGTCGTATCACAAACATTCTTAGATAAAAATAAATTAGAACAATTTAAAAATGCTTTACTACCTAACGGTAACACCATAGGTGGGGCAACATACAATCCTTCAGAACAACCCGATCCTTTAAAATTATTGGAGAAAATTTTAGGACTAAGGACAATAGACGCTTTTGACTTTAACATAGGAAAAGATTCTCTACATGAAAAATACACAAAAGAGCAAAGACAACAGAATAGACATATAAATCAATTTAGAAACACCAATACAAAATATATCGGATTGTCTAGATTCTATAAACCATTCAATCTACTTACAAACGAAAGAATATTTGATTATTCATCAACACCTGAAGCTTCTACCGCTATAAAGGATGATTTAACATTCTTATATAGTACTGCTAATTCGACAGATACATTATTTAACGGTAAAAAACAATTAAATTGATATGGCATTACAATATTATAATAGATATCAAAACTTTTTAGTTGACGGAACTCAAACCGTAGTCCCGTTCGTTCAATTACCTGCGAAAACGACAGATAAGAGATATATCTATAAGAATGGACAATCTAGATTAGATAAGGTTTCACAACAATTTTATGACACCCCATTCTTTGGTTGGTTAATTTTACAAGCAAATCCCCAATTTGGGTCAAATGAATTTCTAATTCCTGACGGAACTATATTGACTATTCCATTTCCATTGTTAGCTTCATTACAGGATTATAAGAATACATTGGAAAATCATTTTTTTTATTATGGCAGATAACTCAGAAAATATATTAGTAGAATTTGATTACCAGAACATCATAGTAGTAGACCCAAACAAAATAATTGATAGTGATGGAAAGGCAAAAGAGAGATTGGTTAACCACGAGGACTTGGTTATGTATGCCAATTTGGAGTGTTCCGTTATACCTAGAAGTAAATTATCAATCGGTGCGAGTAATAGTGAGTTAAAGACAATATCATTAGCCAAGATTAACTTTCTTAACCCCACGGGAGGTAAGTTTCTAAATAACAACTACACTAATCTTTTTACGGATAATCAAAAAAATGAGCCGATACAACCACCACCTACTAATTTTTATGAACAAACACCAATAAGATATATTGGGGATGAACCAGATAATGAAATAACTGAAACGTCTTTATTGGGTATAACCGCTATAAGTATGAGGGTTAATACCTCATTTATGCCAACGATAAGTATTACATTAGAAGATGTTAGAGGTAGGGCTTTATTTGAGTTGGGTGATAAATCACCATACGCAGCCTTCTTTAACCTACCATATCCAACATTTTACTTAACCTTAAAAGGTTATTACGGCAAGGCGGTTAGATACCGACTAATGTTACAAAATTTTAATGGTAGTTTTGATTACAACTCAGGTAATTTCAAAGTTAATCTAACATTTCTAACTTACAAATATACGGTATTATCTGAAATACCTATGGGTTATTTATTGGCGGTACCACATATGTATAGATCTGATATTAAATTAAAGGCCGCGAATGATAGCCAAGCGTCAAGTATTGATTTATCACCTGTTACTGTAGAAAAAGGATATGAAAAGGTAAAAGAATTATATAATGAATATAAATCAAAAGGTTTATTGGAAAACGATTTTCCTGAATTAACACTTGTACAATTACAAAAGAAGTTAGATTCGTTTGTTAAGAATATATTAGCATCTTTTGGTGAGGAAAATTTAACACCATTAACTGATATAGATACATATACACTACAATTATTCGAATTTAAACAAAAGGTTGTTTATTTTCAACCTGAATCTTGGTTAAATACATACTTGGACACCAAAAATTTTATAATCCTAAAAGATAAGACCAAAGTATATAAGTTAAAACCTGGAAATAATACAGGACAACAAGCATCTGATGCCAAAAGAAATCTTATATCTATATTCAAAGAGTATAATGAACTTCTAAACTCAAATACCACATTAGGTAGTAATTCAAAATATACTATAAGTGGTAATAAATTCTCCAATCCGGTTAAAAATCTTTTGGAGTTACAAAAATCAAAGGATCCATTAACTCTACCTGATTGGATGGAAGTTAAGATAAAACCTGAAGACGTTGATTTTTCCGCAACCTACCAACAACAGAATAATACATCAGCACTTTCAGCCGATGTTGCTAACTTCACCGCAAAATTATCAGGACAAATAGAGATAGATAATATCAATTCGACAGGATTTACCGCTCAATACTTTAAGTTCCAAGGAGCAACACCCGTAGATGCGTTTATTGACAGGGCTGAAAAAATGGAGAAACAATTGTTAGGAATAAAAGAAATTATTCTACAACAATTAACTGACGCTCTAAATGAAAAACTAAAAGATAAAGGTGTTAATGGGTTGGGTTTTATACCAACAATACGAAATGTATTGGCGGTATTCTTCGCCAATGGTGAGGCTTATTTAAGGTTAATGGATGATGTTCATAGAGCTGCTTGGAATCAAAGAGAGTCACCCGCGAGAGTTAATTCAATACTTGGATCTTCAACAAGTTCAGATAAAAAAATGATGCCGGATGAGAATAAAATAGTTTATCCTTGGCCTCAATTAATTAAAGAGTCAATAAAGGATGGTCAAACTAGTTATGAGATTACATACCCTGGTGATACTTCGGTTGTTAACGAGACCCAAGGATACGATTACACCATATGGCCGGAAGTCGAGTTTGTTGAGGAACTAATAAGGGCTTACATCCAAAGGGCTGACGATGTTGACCCATCCCAATTATCAAGTAATGAAGTCAGTGCGATAAAACGAGTTTCATTAAACGCGATTGAGTTCCCAATAACAAATCAGATTTATATCAATAAAGAGGAAGTAAAATTCTTTTATGAAATATGGGAACGACTAGGTTTTGTTGTAAATTACTCAAGATTGGGTAGAGGTAATAGTAATTCTAGTTCAATTTACTCATTAATTTCAGACGCTGAAAATAAAAATCTTGTTAATGCGTTAAATAAAACAAATGTTTTCTTAATCAAGAAGTTTAAAGAGTATGGAATTACTTCCGCTAATATTATTGGTATATTAAGACAAATATCAAATAGTGGTGAGGGTGAATCTTGGCAAAAATATATTAGAGGATATTACTCCACTCCATACATTAGAGATTTTGTTAAAAACGATTTTAGTATTGAGGATAATCCCATTTTTATAAAATTAAATGATGCGAATCAAAGTTCTGAGAAATTAGACGAGGAAGCAAAGTTGGTTGATTATATTAATGGGTCGTCAACAAATGAATTTACATTAACTGATACATTTCCATTCACAAATAGTGATTGGGTTAAAACTAATTTATCGGACGGGGCAAATATTGGAGGACCTAAAAACTCAAACGCTACAAATCAAGTAATTAAGTTCAACACCCAAAAAAATGTAATATCTAATTTTGAAGTTACAGATACAAATAAAAGTAAAAGACCAATTACTCACTTTAATTATGTAGGTAGTACTCAACCAACATTCCAAGCAAGTGTTAATACCTCATCTTTAAAAAGTTTTTATGATTTAAGGGTGGATAATAAAAAAAGACAATTAGTTACGGAAGGTGGTCTTTATTACTTTAACTATTCGGGTGAGGTAACGGCAAATCAAACAACATCAATACTTAACACACCATACTTCATTAATTCAATACAGGAAGGGGTTCAAAAATTCAGAGATTTTAATAATTACCCTTATGTTTCATCTGCTTATTTATTTTTAAATAGTTTACCATTAACAACACTTAAAGAAAAATATAAGACCTTAAACGGGACTAATGAGTTATCATTGGATTATATGTGCTCAACCCTTAAAAAGTTCGGATCGATACATAGAATACCATATGCTTGGATATTAAAGTACGGTTCAATATGGCACAGATATAAAAAGAAAGTTGAAACAGGGGTTGATATACTTGATGGTGTATGGACAGATTTTAATTATTTAGGTAATTATGACCCTATAAATTCAGCAACTACAACCACATACACATTCACAGGATTAGGTCAAACAACCACTAGTACGATAACACTACAAGATACGCTAAATAGTGGTCAGGGTGACTATACTATTATCAATTCAGGTTTCTACCCAAAATTGATAAATGACTTTTCTGTGTTTTTTAATGGTTATAATATATTCACATCAGGATTTACAAGTGATGACATCCAAAATGGTATTAATTCGGGTCTTACGGTGACAAAAACTAGTAGCGATTTATTACCAAAAGGTTTTGATGAAGCAAATACTGGTAGGACTATGAGTATATCGTCTTGGTCTGCCACTTTAAAGAATCAAGATGATACAGGATATTTTCCAATACCCTCATTTGGTAACGATTTTAATCAAACATTAAATGAATGTTTTAAAAATGTTACTAGTACATTAGACACCGCCAGACTTAAAAAAGAAGTTACGAATAACGCATCTATGTATAATGGGTCTGTTAGATTATTTTGGTCATCACCTAATTATGGATATTTTGATAACACAGGGTTACTTAAACCTGATACAACTAACTACCTAAAGAAAATATTTTCTGACAAGGTGGATACCGTTCAAGATAATTTCGCGATTTACGGAGATAATAGTTATAGTGATATTAGTGAGTTGTTATCAACATTTAAGAAAGAAATATTAGACCAATTCGAACAACTTTTCTTAAAGTTCGCATTATCAAAGTACGATTTCCAACCAATAGACCCAACACAAACAACACCGGGAGTTAGTGATGGTAATTTAGTTTATCAGAATTTTCAGTTGTTAATGATTGATATGATGAAAATACCATCAACGGGTAATACCGCGATAAGTTTATCAGAGACGCAACAAAAACAATTCACGCAAGTAAATTCAAAAATAGAAGCGTTTATCAATTACGATATTTTATTTAAGTATGGTAATCCGTCTGAATATTCAAAAGAGTTATTTTTATCATTTACAAACCCTAATAATAAAACTTATGGGTTTAATGCAATTTTTGAACCAATACAATATGGTGAATATTCTTCATATTCGCCAAATGCATTACCAAAATCTGGTAGTAATACTACTACGATATCACAATCAAAAACCAATTATCCCGATGCTTGGAAGGCTTTGGAGACTTACGTAGGATTCTCAAACATAGATAATATAAAATATACGGATACTGGATCAACAATATTTGACTTTTTTATTGATAATAATGTTGAGTTTAGTGAAACTAATATTAAAGCTTTTTACCCTTTAATTAGGATATACGCAACACAGAAAAGTGATAATCCGGCATATAATAAAACTCTTTTCAGGAATTCTATTAATGAATATGTTAATGGTAATAATGACTTACAAAATTTGGTTATGAACGATTTGGTAACCAAATTACAAAAATCATTACCTAATGTTGATAATACACCCATTAGAAATATATCAACAGAAATTATAGGTAAACAAACTAAGGTTGAGATGTGGGAATCCTTGAAGGCTACTAATGATAAGTGGATTGCGGGAGCCGACTTAACCTATAAAACCATTTTTGAAGATGTCTTATTATTAGATAGGGCGAGTAGGGATTTAGGTAATAAAGTTATTGTGGATGTTTTAAAGTTAAACGATATGATAACCACGATGAATGTTGATAGTAATTTATTATTATATATTCAATCAATATTACAGATGAATAGTTTCCAAATAATGGCACTTCCGTCATATGTTAATTTTTATAATGTTCAGGATCCGATAAAAAACCCAATACCTAGATTGGAGGGGTCTCTTGAGTTTGCTAATGATTTATTTGGAACACACACGACAGTTGATTATAGGAATTCAGGTCCAAAATTGGTTTGTTTATATGCGGGAAAACCCTCAGAACATTTGCCGGTAAATAACGCCAATTATAGATTTAAGGACGATGGTTTGGATTTATCTAAAATAAGCCCGCAACCATTGATTGAGGATCAAAAAAATAAAAAAGATTGGGCTTTATCAAATAGAGTTGTCGGATTTAATGTTGATATGGGGACAACAAATCAAAATATATTCACTAATATTGGGGTGTCACAAGATGCGGGTAAAGCCACCTCAGAATCTTTGGCGGTACAAAATAGTATAGCGAATAGTGCGACAGGTAGAGGGTCAGAAACTCAAAATAACTCACTTTATAACCTATATAAGACCAGATCTTATGGATGCACCGTGAGTATGTTGGGTAACGCAATGATTCAACCTACAATGTATTTCAACCTAAGACACATACCAATGTTTAGTGGTTCATATATGATTTTAGATGTTAATCATACAATAACGCCTGGTAATTTTACAACCACATTTTCAGGGGTTAGACAACCGGTTTACTCTTTACCTAAACTTGATTCATATGTCCAATCAATTAGGGAGAATTTATTAAAATCCATTATCAATAAAGTTAAACAAGATAAGGATAATAAGAAAGTTGCCTCGGCAAATACTCCTAATCAACAGGCGGCACAAAATAGTCAGAACACTAACCAATTACAACCCACCGCTAATCAAAATTGTACTTTAAATACTCCATTTGCTAGTTTTGAAAACGTATCTAATCCCAAATTAACCACAACAAGTTTTAGAAGTGCTATTACAACAATAACCGCATCAACCGCATCATTAGGTGTTCTGAAAGATAAAATGAATTACACTTTATGGTCTTTAATATGGTTGTATGGATCAACTAACGACAACACAGGATTCAAAGGATATGAATATAATTACGCAAATGTTAGATTAAACTACAAAGTGGGTAATGAAGAAGTAAAATACGGAGCAAATGGTGGTACTCTTATTAAAAAGTACTTCTGTATGTCCAATGACCAAAATGAATGGTCATACGCAATATATTCAAATTTTGATAGTTTAATATCATTTCTTAATGCGTTTTTAAAAGGTCGTGTTGGTCAAATTACGGCATCTAAAGTTAATGGTTCTTTTAATGTTAGTGATGATGAATTAGCAACACAAATAACTAAATTCTTATTTGATAACTGGCCTAAAAAAGGTAATGTTTATGAGAGTCAAAAAAACACAGATGAAGTAAAATCCGTTAGAGAATCAATTAAGTCGGCAATTATAACCGCTAAATCATTAGGACTGTAAATTTACATAAACTTACGATATTTATATATAAATTTGAATTATGAGCGAAACTAAAAAAATATTAGACAATTATCTTGGTAAGAACACAAGAATTGCCGAAAAAGATAATGGTAATGGGTCAAAAGAAGTTTGTGACCTTGACACCGGAGATTGTTACACAATCAGAACTAAAGACGGATTAATTGAAAGAGTTGATAATACAATCAACAAAAATAGAAAAGTCCAAGTAGAAACCTCAACAGGTATTAAACAATTATTAAATGGTTAACAAAATGAATGTAGATAAAACAATCTTAGAAGAATTAAGAAGATATAATGAAATTAATAATTATATCAACGAACAAGATGCCCTTGAAGTACCCCCACCAACAGACGCACCACCGGCAGATCCTGCTTTAGGAGGAATCGCACCACCACCGGGAGACGCAGGGGCGGCATTACCACCACCCCCACCGGCAGCGCCAGAAGGTCCAATGCCTGTGGATGTTGCTAATGACCCCGATGTTGAAAAAGTGGGTGAAGAAAAAGAAGGTGGAGATACAGGTGAAGGATCCGAAGAATTGGATATCACTGACTTGGTTAATTCACAAAAAACTATTGAAACAAAACAAGAAGAATACTTCAACAATCTATTCTCTCAGTTAGACACACTACAAAATAAATTGGGTGAGATGGATAAATTGGTTGGTAAGATTGATAGTTTAGAGGCTAAGATTGACAAATACAGACCAAAAACACCACAAGAAAAATTGGAGTTGAGAAGTATTGATTCGGGTCCATTTAACCAAAAATTAACTGATTTCTTCGTTGATAAAGAAGAGGATATGGAAAAGTCTGGTAAGAATGAGTATGTGTTAACAACAGACCAAGTGAAAGATTTTTCGGCTAGTGATGTTAAGGATAGTTTCAGAGCGTTTCCGGGTAATGAAAGACCTGTTGAGGTTAAGTAACTTATGGACATACAGGTAAATAAGGAGCAGTTAGACAGGGTAGTTATCAAATGGTTAAACAAAAACTTCGGTAATTTAACACCAAAAACTACAGAAAAATATCCTAATTCAGTATTTTATGTAAAATCTGATAATGAAATAATGATGGAATATGTTCAGGAAAATGGTTATGTTTATATTCATTATGACAATATTTGGTCAACAATTGAATTGTTATTTCACCTTAACTATGATGATATTCAATCAATTATGAAGGTATGGTTGGAGGAGACTTACAAATTGGAGGGAGTAACAACTTACGTGTGTACGGATCCTGATTTCTTTAAATTGGAGGAGGATTGATTAACTTATGGACATACAGGTAAATAAAGATCAGTTAGAGAGGATAGTTATCAAGTGGTTAAACAAAAACTTCGGTAATTTAACACCAAAGAAACGTAAAGATAATCCTAATGTATTATTTTACGTAAATTCAGATAACGAGGTTTTAATGGGTTACGATAAAGAAAATAAGTATCTTTGGGTTAGTGAATCCCGTATTTGGTTAATGATAGAATCATTATTTCACCTTAAATATGGTCAAACTCATTCAATTATTAATTTATGGTTGAGAGGTACTTACAATTTGGAGGGAGTAACACTTCTCCAATTAACCGGTAGTTTAATGAAGTTTGAAGAGGATTAACTTATGAACATACAGGTAAATAAACATCAGTTAGATAGGATAGTTATCAAGTGGTTAAATAAAAACTTCGGTAACTTGATACCAAAAAAACATAAAGATTATCCTGACTCCGTATTTTACGTAAATTCAAGTAATAATATCCTTATGGAATATGGTCAGGAATCTGATCGTATTTTTATACACGATAACCAAATTTGGTCAAAAATTGAATCGTTATTTCACCTTGAATATGATGACACTAAATCAATTATGAAGGTATGGTTGGAGGAGACTTACAAATTGGAGGGAGTAACCCCGCATTACGGACAAAACGTATTTGAAGGTAGGTGGAAGAAACTTACAAATTGGATTAATTAAAAATATATCACTATAATTAAAGGGTATGAAACTAAAAATTCATACCCTTTTTCGTTTGACAAATTCACAAAATCACCTATAATTGAATAACACTTTAAACAAATAAAAATAATAATTTATGGCGACAACAAACACTATGGATGCGGTACTGGCACAGTACGAACAGACACAAAAATCAAGCTCATCTTCAACATCAAAGATGTCACAAGATGATAGAATGAAGAAGTATTTCGCGGCAATTCTAAGCGATAAAGAAAAACAAGGACAAAAACGAATTCGTATCCTACCAACCGCTGACGGGTCT
>Ga0114975_10001841_pt1 | contig 14752 bp, 15 predicted proteins | sample S_130626_EF_Meta_FD_87031 | JGI IMG/M metagenome (GOLD analysis project Ga0114975, IMG submission 87031) | Freshwater microbial communities from Lake Simoncouche, Canada to study carbon cycling - S_130626_EF_MetaG | ecosystem: Environmental > Aquatic > Freshwater > Lake | place: Lake...
ATGCCGGCGAGGCTACAGCGCCCGTAGGCAAGCCCGTCACAGTCTCGCCCCAGGCCCAGCGCTCCCTTTCCGATATGCGTGCTGATCTTGTGCGCCGCGGCGTTACGGCGCCGACCCCGATGGCAGATGCCTGATGCTTCGCAACCAGTCGAAGCTATGGCGTGAGGGCTTCACCAAGCAGTGGTGGTCTGGCCTGACAGAGGTCCAGAAATTCCAGTTCATGGAGTGCCTGACCGACCGTGAGTTGGAAGAGTTCTACGGCGACTGGAGGATCTGGGCCCGGGACAAGCAGCTTGCGCCAGAGGGCGAGTGGTCGGAATGGCTGATCATGGCCGGGCGCGGCTTTGGTAAGACACTGACGGCCGTCAAGACAATACTTGATTGGGTAGAGCGTAGAGAAGCGCAGCGCATTGCTATTGTCGGACAAGGTGAAGGTGATATTCGGTCAGTTATGATCGAAGGCAATTCTGGCTTCATCAAGCAGTCGCCTTCATGGAACAAGCCTATATTCCGTCCATCTGTTGGCGTCGGTGAACTGCATTGGCCAAACGGTGCAATTGGCCAAATCTATTCTGCAGAAGATCCTGAAGCCTTGCGGGGCCCGGAGTTCGATCATGGCTGGTTCGATGAGCCGATGGCTGTACCGTCCAAGAAGCGTGAAGACACCTATTCGAACCTTGAATACGGCCTGCGCTTGGGTCAGAACCCGAAGCTGATCCTCACCACGACGCCGAAGCCCCATAAGTGGCTGAAAGAGAAGATCAAACTCTGCAAGGAAGAGGAACACCTGCCGATCGAGCAGCGGCAATTCATCCTTACGGTCGGCAACACCTATGAGAACGAGGAAAACCTCGCCTCCTCCTTCCTAAAGAAAATCCGCCGCAATGACGGCACCCGCCTTGGCCGCCAGGAAATCTATGCCGAGATCCTGAGCGAGGATGAAAGCGCCCTGTGGACGATGGAGTGCTTGGACCGGCAGAGGCTTGTCGACGTGCCCAAGGATCCTGCCGAGCGCCGGGAGTATGCCCGGGCCCTGGCGAAGACCATGGATCGCATTGTCGTCGGGGTCGACCCGAACACCACCGAGGGCAAGACGGCGCACGCATGCGGAATCGTGGTCGTCGGAAAGCGCGCCGGGAAGCACTACGTCCTCGACGACTATAGCCTTGTTGGTGTGAAGCCTCTCCGCTGGGCGATGCAGATCATGAACGCCGTGATCGACTATGACGCAGACGAGATCGTCGCCGAAACCAACCAGGGCGGCGACATGATCAGGACGGTCGTCGAGCAGGCCGCATCTGAGATGGAGGTTCGGATGCCGCGCTTCCACAAAGAGCACACCCGCAAGGGCAAGGCGCGTCGGGCAGAGCCTGTCGCCACGGCTTATGAGCGCGGCGAGGTCTTCCATGTGGGCACGAAGGGTTCCGAGGCGGCGCCGGGCATCTTCTATCGCCTCGAGGAACAGATGGAGACGATCCATGAAGAAACTGACCTCACCGGCGAAGATTTCGACCGATGCGATGCGCTGGTGTATGGGGTAACAAGACTCGGCGTGAAGAAGAAGTCGATCGGGGCTTCCTCCGGCAGCCTGGTTGGCTTCAAGTCCTTTGGAGATTTCGTACCTAATGGCCAGACGCTCCAGTAAGGCAGCCGCTGCGACAGAACGCCTCAGCCGCGACAGCAACATGCTCTCGGGCGGCGGGATCAGTTCTTTTGCCGTCGGCTCTCCGCTTGCCGGCCAAAATCAATTCCTCGGTCTGCGGATCCTGGAAGAGATGCATCGCATGTGGTTCACCGACGAGACGGTCGGCGCCATGAGTTTCTGCATCCAGACCACCTTGGGCCAGGCGACATGGTCCTTCAAACCTCAGATCGACGGGGTCGACGACGACAGCGGCAATAAAGATGCCCAAGCCGCGGCCGACTTCATGAACGCCATGCTGAACGACATGGACCATTCGTTTGAGGATCACATCGAAGAGGCGATCACGATGATCCCCTTCGGCTTCGCGCCATGCGAGATCATTCTGAAACAGCGCGACGGCGTGAACAGCCGCTTCAAGGACAAAATGTGGGCGATCAAGCGCATGCCGCTGATCGATCAGCTTTCGGTCGCCGGCTGGAACTATGACGAAGAGCAGCGGGCGGTGAGCCTCAACCAGATGCTGGGCGGCGGTAAGCCTGTCCCCATGTGGAAGATGTGCAATTACCGCATGTCGTCGCATCTCAACAGCCCGTCCGGCCGGCCCTACCTGATGAACGTCCATCGGGTTTGGCGCCTGAAGCAGCAGATCCAGGATAGCGAGATCATCGGGATCGACCGAGACCTCTGCGGCCTCCCGGTCTTCAAGGTGCCCAAGGCCGTCCTCCAGCAGGCCGATGAGGTCAATGAAGACGGCAGCCCCACGGAAGAGGCTTTGGCGGCTAAGGCGATCGTCCAGGATGCCATCAAGGCTGTGTCCGATCTGCGCTTCAACCGATCTGGCGGCCTGGTCATCCCCTCCGACACTTTCGCTCAGGACGTCGAGGGTGACCGGGCGCTGCAGTATGATTTCAAGTTGGTCACGTCGGCCGGCCAACGGTCGATCGACACCAGGACCGCGGCCAGGGACTATGACCGGGCCATCGCCCGCGTCCTGATGATGCAGTTCCTGCACTTGGGCGACCGCTCGACCGGATCATTCGCACTTTCGGCCGACCAATCAGACATTGGCGTCCGCGCCATCTCGACCATCGCCAAGAAGATCGCCATCGAGTTCAACCGAAAGGCCGTGCCCCTAATCTGGATGATGAACGCCCTTGATCCGCGGTACATGCCGCGCCTGCGCGTGAGCGACCTCAACAAGGATGGCATCGTCCAGATTGGCAAGTTCCTGAATGACGTCGCTGGCGCCGCCGATCTCTGGGCGGCCGATCCAGTGGCGCGCCGCTCGATTCTCAACAGCGCCAATATCCCGTTCGACCCGACTGCCCAGGCTGCGGCGGCGGAGCGCTTTGTTGAAACCCAAAACACACCCGCGCCCACCTTCGGTCGGCTTCCGGGGCCAACAGACGGAGCAGAACCATGAACGTCCATGATGTAATCAAGGGCTTTCGCGCCCGGGCCGCCGATCGCGTCGCCAACCCGAAGGAAGTCGCCAAGCGCAACGGCCTGTACGCCTCACGCCCGGTCGTCAATGCGCAGGCCTGGTACGATTGGGCGGTGAAGTACGGGGTTCCTAACCCCATCGCGGCGGCTGACATGCATGTCACCGTCGTCCACTCCACAAAGGACGTGAAGATACGGCCCCGCGACGACTACATGATCGTCGACTCAGAGCGCGCACTGTTCGCCATGTTTGGTCGAGATGAAGATGCCTTCGTCGTGGCCTTCTGGAATTGGAGGCTGCAGGATCGTCATTGGGACTTCATCGCCGCCGGCGCCGTGACGTCCTGGCCTTCGTACCGGCCGCACCTGTCCATCTCATACGACGCCGCCGACTTCGAAATCAGCGATGAGGCCATGGCCAACGCGCCCGAGCAGATTGTTCTGGGCCCCGAGGTCTATGATGAGATCCGCGGCGCTACGCCGGCGTCCGAAGCCAACCCCGAGGGCCTGGACGGCGAAGACGAACTTCTGATGATGGAAGTCGAAGACGCCATCAAGTCGGCCGCCCAGCAGGAACTGGACAAACTCGGTGAGACCGGCAACCCTGTTTACCGGACGGCGCTCTACGATATCGCCAAGCGCGATAGCCTGCCCGCCGGCGTCTTCAGTCATCTCCTGGCAGATGATTCGCAGTTCGAAATCCTGAAGACCGCAGTGCTCGGGGAGGCCTCCGAGCCTGCAGACCAATCGGATGATCGAAGAATTGTGATGGTTACCAAGAGCGCCGAAGAGAACCCGGCTGCGATGGAAATCGCCGCGGCGTCGGAAGACGAGCAGATGATTGTCGCCATCGCCAGCGTCTCTACCGTCGACGGAGAACTGATTAAGGATCTCCATGGCGACGAGATGACCACTCAGGCGCTCATCGAATTCAGCCGCGATCTCATGAAGGGATACCGGGCCGGCCAGATCGACCACGACGGCAACAATCGGTTGGAAGTTGTGCAAAGTCTCGTTTTGAGCAATGACATTCAACAAGCGCTCGGAATCAACCTTGGCTATGAAGCCTATCTTGTGGAATTTCATGTTCCCGAGAAGGCGGATTGGGAAATGGTGAAGTCCGGGAAATGGGGCGCCTCGATCCGAGGCCGAATGTACGCTGAAGGAGCCTGACCATGAAGTTCGTTGGAACCCGGAAGGCCAAAGAAATTTCCCTGACCCAGACACCAGCGAATCCGCTGGCCCAAGTCCTGGTCACGAAGAACAACCCAACCGATCAACCCTCGGAGACTGATGACATGGACGTCAAACTTCTGCAGCGCGTGGCGACTATGTCGGACGTGACCAAATCCCACTTCGCCGGCCTCGCCGATGAAGCCGCCAAGGCCTTCCTCGCCAAGCCCACCGCCGATCAGGACGCTGAGGCCGCCGCCGCCGCCGCCGAGATCGCCAAGTCGGAAGCCGAAGCGAAGGCCAAGGCCGACGCCGACATTTCCAAGCGCGCCGAGAGCGACGAAGTCGTGAAGTCGCTTCTGGGCCAGGTCAAGGATCTCACCGAGGTCATCAAGGGCCTGCAGAGCGACAAGACCCTGGACGCGCAAGCCGCCGACCCCGCCTTCGCCGGCTATCCTGGCGGCACCGAGGCCGTAAAGGCGCTGCTGAAGACCACGGATGGCCTGACCGCCGATTCGGCAAAGCTGATCATCGATGGCGCCAAGGCGCTCGCCGCGCTGAACTCGCGCGTCGGCCGGACGCAATTCTCCGAACTGTCCGAAGAAGAACTGGCCCGCTCGGCCCCGGAATCTTCCAAGGTCAAGGCTGAGGCCAGGAAGCGTTCGGAAGCCAACGGCACCAGCATTCCCCAGGAAATGGCGAAGATGGCATCCGAGCCCGCCTGGGAAGATGCGGTCGAAAAGGCCATCGCCGAGGCCAACGCCGGCTAAACGGCAACCTCTTCCACCCATCGTTTTCGCGGCCTTAGAGCCAACCGGAGATCCCTGACATGGCCCTCAAAAATACCACGGGCGTTGTTTCTCGCCCCGCCGCCGCTGATTTCAGCGCGGCCACCAAGCCCCGCTTCGTCGTCATGAACAGCAGCGGCCAGTATGCGCTCTGCGGTGCTGGCGCTGTCGCTCATGGCGTCGCTGACAACTTCGACTCGACCGCAATCACCGATGTTCGCGCCGACACCCTCTCTGGCACCCAACTGCGTATCGAACTGAACGGTACGCTGGCCCGCGGCGCCAAGGTCGTTTCGGATGCTTCCGGCCGGGCCGTCGCTGGCACGACCGGCCACATCTACCTGGGCATCCTTGAAGCCGCCGGTGTCGCTGGTGATATCATCACCCTGACCTTCATGCCTGGCCAATTGGGCACCGTGCCGTAAGGCGCGGTTCCCTGAGACCATCGTTCTAAGCCTGGCCGGCTTCCGGCCGCATATTGGAGATAACGACAATGTCGCAACCGGAAGGCTTTCAGCTTAACCGCGGCTACAATCCGATCCTCACGGATCTCGCTCAAGGAATGCTCTCCAACCTGCGCGTCGGCTACATCGCCGACAAGCTGTACCCGAACATTCCTGTCGGTGTGAGCACCGGCCAATACGTGAAGTGGAATCGCGGCGACTTCATGCGCCGGAACGCCAAGAAGATGATTGGCAACGAAGCTGTCCCGCTCGGCGGCTTCGGTTCCGGGTCGGGCACGTTTAAGGTCGATCGCTTCGGCCTCGGCACCGACTGGTCTTCTCAGAACCTGGCCGACGCCCGCCGCGGCGGCACCAGCTACGCCGCCTTCATGCGCGGCAAGCGTGAATTCGTGATCACCGGCCCCCTGCTGGAACTCGAGATCGTCACGGCGACCCTGACCCAGACCACCGGCAACTGGACCAAGACCGCCGCCGGCGTCTCCAGCGGCCCGACCGGGACGCAGTTTCTGCAGTGGGATCAGGCGGCTTCCGATCCGGTGGCCAACATGGACACCTGGAAGAAGCTGTTCCGCGACACTGTCGGCATCAACCCCAACACCTTCGTCATGTCGGAAGAGGTCTATCTGGCCAGCCGGAAGAACGCCAACCTGATCGACCGCATCAAGTACAGCGGCACCCAGGAACGTCCGACGCAGGTGACTGTGGACCAGATGAAGGGCCTGTTCGAAATCGACAACGTCCTGATCCCTCAGGCCCGCTACAATTCGTCCAACGAGGGCGCCGCTGACGTCCTGTCGCCGGTCTGGAGCCAAACCTGCTGGCTGGGCTACGTCGCTCCGAATCCGACCCCCGACCTTCCCTCGGCAGGCTATCGGTTCTCCTGGAACGGCGACACGTCTATGGGCGTGCCTGACAACGCCACCGGCATCGGCCCGGCGAACTTCAACTCGGTCCTGTCTCCGGAAGGCTTGTTCATGCGGCAGTTCCAACTGCTCCGCCCGAACGTGGAAGTCATGGAAGCCGAACTGTTCACGACCCCGAACGTCGTGGCGGCCGATCTGGGCATGACGCTGACTGCCGTCATCGCCTAATCACCGGCGCAGAACTGCACGATATGGAGGCCCGGGCATTGACCCGGGCCTTTTTCGTTGTGAAGTAGGGCTCCCCTTCAATGGAGCCCCCAAAATGCAAGAATTGATCTGCTTCAACGGCGACCTCTCAATCGGTGGCCGCAGATACGAACCTGGCGACCTGATCGAGACGCAACAGGCAATGACGCGCGGCGATCTGAATGAGCGCTTGGTGGACACCCTGCAGCGACAGGCCCGCATTCGCCCGCTGACCCGGGAAAACTTCGATCTGGCCATCCGCCGCCGGGATCCGGCGCTGGAGTTCCCCCCGGCCGGGTTCACGCGCGCCTATCTGCTGGAAAAGGGCATCATTGATGCCGAGGCCGTCGCCACTGCCGACCCGGAGGCAGCAAAGGCCCCGGCAGGCAAGAAAAAGGGCCCACCAGCGGCTTCCGCCCCTAGGATCGATGAAGTGAAGCCCACCGACCAGTCTGAGGCTGTGGGGCCATATTTCATGACCCCGAACAAGCGTGGCAACTTCCTGCATTGGTCCGTCACAGATGCAGATGGAAAATTGCTGCGCGATAGGGCATTCAAGGACAAAGCAAAGGCCATCGAGTTCCTGACCGGCCTGATGCCAGCCCAGCCCGCCGATGGCGGCGAAGCCGAGGATGCGAACGATGGCGGCGACATTCGATCCGAGCCTGGCGACCAACCGTGACAAGGTCCGGTTTCTCATCGGTGACATGGACGTCACCCGGGCCGAGATCCAGGATGAAACGATTGATGCCCTTCTGACTACGATGACCCCTGAGGCTGCTGCGGCGGCCTCAGCGTGGTCCATCGCCGGCGCCTATGCGTCCAAGGCAGACGTGAACGTCGACAACCAACTCACCAAATACTCGGCCGTTCACCTGCATTGGGTGACCCTGGCCAAGCAGCTTGACCTGCGGGCCACGTCGTCGGCCTTCGGCAGGGTTCCTGCGAACAAGCAGTTTTCACAGGTCATGGTCACCGGCCTCGACGATGTTCGGCCGCCCTATGACGCGACCCGGAATTACTGAATGTGGACCCCGATCGAATTGCGCATCGATGCCGCTGGCGGCGGTGAAGAGGCCACCCTGTTCCTGGTCCCGGCCGCCCAGGGCGCCGGCGGCACCTATGACCCCTCGTCGACGAGCGTCTATACGCCTCCCACCCCGACGCAGACGACTGTGAAGGGCATCCTTGAGGTCATCCCGACGTCCGGGCGAGAGCAGAGCCTGAAGGCCAGGTTCATGTTCCACACCAAGGTCAAGATCGATGGCATGACGGCTGGTGATCTGCAGGTCGAGGTCGCCGATCTCGGAAGGCTGACCGCGGTCAATGTGCGCGAGCGCCGCTTCATGGGCGCAATCGATGGTTATTCAATGGACCTTCACCGGGGCGCCTGATGGATACCGAGGCCGAGTACAATCGCAAGGTCGAGGCCATGTTCGGGAAGGCCCGGGATCACTTCAAAGAGGTCGGCATCAGGTTTGTCGTGAACGTGATGGAGCGTGTCGTTGAAGACACTCCAGGATTTGAAAATCAGGATCCTGCTGACACCCGATATATCCCGAAGGGACAACTTCGGGGCGGTTACAATATCTCCGATGTGAAGGTCACCACGGCAACGGTCTGGGATAGTGACCAGCGCTCTGACTACGGCGTTGAGACAGTTCGGCGGATTGAAGCTGAACTGAGAAGCAACTTCCGAAGCACCTTCTACATCTACAACCAGATGGCCTATGCCTACATTGTGCGCGAGGGCCGTGGCCGTCACCATCGGCCGCGGGACTTTCTCATTGCAGCGACAGGATCGACGATGGCAAATGCCAGGGACGAAGCGGTTGCGAGCATGGGTGTCAAATGAGCAAGCTGCATATCCGCCGGGCCCTTGAGAAGACCTTGAAGGCAGTTCTGGATACTCACGGCGTCATGATCGTCATGGGAGGGCAGACAGCCCCGGAAACAGCCGTTGAGTATGTCCGGACCTCGATTTCCTTTGGCGAGGACCGCCCCACTGAGATCGGCCCGACGCCCACAATTCAGCGCTCAGGAAAGTTCCATTGCGGCGTCTTTACCGAGCCGCGCCTTCTCGATGATCGAAACGATGTGGTGTGCGGATACGTCCGCGAAGCCTTCCCCTACGGCGCGAATTTGTCTCACGAGGGAATTCAGGTAAACATCACGGGTGTCGATGATGGACAAGTGATCACCGAGGGCGCTTATTCCTACTCTCCTGTGTACGTCAAATTCATGATCTGGGACACGACCAATGGCTAAGGCACCGAGAACTTCAGGCTTCACCGATGATTCTGAGGTCGAAGTTCTCGACCCCATCGCCGCGGCCCCCGCTGAGAATGACTGGAGCAAGGCGGCCGTCATTGCCAGCGCGACCTCGCCCGCGATCTCCGGCTATCGATCCGTTGTGGTCGAGCAGATCGTCGACGGCGCGTCGGTTCTGTCTGGCTACCTGGATGGCGCCGACCTCTACTACCGCGTCAACCCTGAGGTCGACTTTGGCGATGCCACTGGCGTCCTGACCCTGGGCGTCACGGTTCGCTGCGATGGCAACGGCGGTTTCTGTCTTGCGAATGAGGGTGTGCGCGTCGGCGGCGGTGAGCCCGCCTATGCCGGCGCGAACCTCGCCTATCAGCGCGGCGCCCGGGAAATCCTGATCGTCGGCGCCACGGATGAAGACCGGGCCAAGCTGTCGGTTTGGTTCGACTCGCGGAAAACGCCTAAAGACGTCAAGATCAGTTTCGCGTAAGCCCCATTCGTCAACCCTGATCCGCGCAAGGCGCGAAATGGAGATCTGATATGCCCGCCGCTCGTGGTTCTACCACCAAACTTGTTGCCATCGCCGAGGTCACGGCAGGCACTACGCCCGCCACTCCGACCATGCTCGAAATGGTGGTCAAGTCGTTCAGCCCTCGGGCGACGAACAATGTGATCACCGACAATGCGATCAGGTCGCACCCCTTCACCGACCGCATCCTGGCCGGCACGAACGTAATGGAATTCGGGCTCGAATATAACCTCGATCAGAACCATGACCTGCTCTGGGAAACCTTTTTCGGGCAAGCCTACTCGTCAAACACCCTGAAGTTCGTGGACGCGCTGAAGACGCTTTCGATGGAAAGCCAGACCGGCGGCACCTTGGCAAAGTTCGACCACTACCTCGGCTCCATGTTCAGCAGCATGGGTATCTCCGTGTCGGCCTCAGACACTGAGCCGGTGGCGATCTCAATGAGCGGCCGCGCTATGACCTCGACCCTGGATGACGCGGCCACCATCGCGACCGCAGTGACCGGCGCTGGTGTGCTGGATCCCTTCACCTTCATCGGCGGCGCGCTGACCATTGGCGGCGCCGCCACCAAGATCATGTCCGGTACGATCAACCTCGAGCGCGCCGTCGATCCCCTGATGGAAGTCGGCTCGGCCAACCCGACCGAGTTCGTCCCGGGCGCCTGTAAGGCATCTGGCAACCTGACCGTCGCCTATCGTGATGCCGCCATGAGCGATATCTTCGAAGGGTTCACTCAGTCGGCTCAGGTCTACACCTTCTCTTCGGCCGACGGCACCAAGAGCCGGGCCCTGACCTTCCCCAAGACCCGCTTCCTGTCCTTCGGTCGCTCGATTACCTCGCGCGGCATCCGGACCCAGGAAATCTCGTGGGAGGCTGAATACGACACGTCGAGCGCCACTGTGCTGTCGGTTGTGAAGGACGACGTCTAAGATTCTGCTGGCTAGCCCAGCAGATAGTCCGCTATGCGGATGGGGCGGGACCGTGTTGCTTTGGGGCTTCCACGGTTCCGCCTTCCCAAAGAAAGCCCCAAGGAGAAGCCCCTATGTCTTTGAAGATTGATACCTCTGTGGGACTGGCCGTCGATATTATCGAGGCCGGCGTGGTCGTTCCTTTCCTGGATGGAAATGGCGAGCCCAAGCACCTGAAGGGTGACCCGACCAAGCCGATGCAGATCCGTGTGCGGTCTGTCCGCTCCGGCGCCGGCAAGGAAATGTCCATCCGGATTCAGAGGCGCACGGCCGCCATGAACAAGGGCAGCCGGACTGCATCCAACATTCCGAACGAAGAGTTCATCGCGCTCATGGCGGGCGCTGTGACCATGGAACTGATCAACTTTGATGCCGATGCACCTCTGCAGACGGCCACCGTTGAAGAGTTCGCCTATCTCTTCCGGAACCCTGCCTATGAGGCCCTGGCCCAGCAAATCTATGAGGTCGCCGGCAATGATGCGACCTTTGAAGTGAAATCGAAGGCCTCGGGAAACGCCGAGGCGGCTCCGGCCGCCCAGACCTCCGAAAACTCGGCGATCGACTAATCCAGGCCGCCAATGACCATTTCTCCGCCCAGCAAAAGTTGGGCGGGGATACGGTCGACGACATTGTCTCCAAATTCGAACGCGAAGAAGCGAAGGAACTTCGGGCCCAAGGTAAGCGCCCGCCGCGCGCCAAGCGGGCTGCAGTTGCCCCAGAAGAGTTGGCCTACCTACTGATCTGGTACGACTCGATCCGCTCTGGAATGCCGCGCGGGATGGAGGTCGAGCCGATCAGCCATTGCGAGATCAAGGCCTTCCGCGACCTCCATAGCCTGGACATGGATAGCTTCGACGTTCAGATGCTCCGGCGGCTGGATGGTGAGTGGTTTAAGTGTCTTCCGAAACGTGAGAATACTCCCCCAGCGCCAAAGCCGGCGTAGGGGATCCCCGGGGGTCTCCATACTGTGGAGACCCCTATGTCGGACGCGAACTATCCTGCAGTAGGCCTCAAGGTCGACCTCTCAGACTTCGATCTGCTCGCACAGCAGCAGAAGAAGGCCGTCGACGGCTATAAGGATCTCCGCAAGGCGGCCGTCGACTCCACGAAGGTCGACGCCGGCGCCATCGAACAATCGACCGCCGCGCGTGTCAGGGCCATTCAGAAAGCCGAGCAGGCTCAATTGGCGTCGGCCAGGCGCGTGCTCGCTGCCCAGCGGGGCCTCGACGCCTACAATCAGCAGCAGGCTGCCAGCCAGAACCGAGCGCTGGAGGCGCTTGCCAAGCAGCGCGAGCGAGCCCTGGCCCAGAATGCGGCGGCTGAGGAACGATCTTCCAAGATCATCGCGGATGCCCAGAAGAAGGCCAGCCAGGCGGCCCTAGCCGATCGCCGCGCCTACCTGCAGAAGTACGTTGATGCTGGCCGGGCCGCTGCGATCCAAGAGCAGAAAATTGCCCAGCAGACGTTCGAAATGAACAAGCGCATGACGGCGCAGCAGGCCAAGGAGGCGGAGCGCGCCGCTGCTGCCCAGATTGCGCTGGCGAGATCGGCTGCAAGGCAGGCGGCGGCCTCCTCTGGCTCTGGATCCAGTGGCGGCGGTGGGAACATTCTCTCATCACTGCTGGCGCCATTCGAGGGCCTGAGACACGCCCTGTCGGCAACCAGGGCCGCGGTGTTTGATATCCGCACGGCCATCGGTGTCTTCCTCGGCGGCTTGGTCATCGGCCCGCTGGTCCGGTTCACCGACGCCATGACGGCGCTCGAGGCCCGCATCAGTTTCTTCGCCAAGAAACAGAGCGATGTGCCTCAGCTTTTTGAGGAGTTGTTTGCATCTGCTCAGCGCGCCCGAGCGCCCCTCGAGGCTCTTGGGACGCTATACACTCGCCTTGCCCCGATGGCCGATCAGCTTGGCAAAAGTCAGTCGGAACTGGTCAAGATCACTGAGACCGTTGCAAAGGCAGCAAGTCTAGGCGGGGCCACGGCGGCAGAAGCTACGGCCAGTGCGCAGCAGTTGGCGCAGGCCTTGGCATCCAACCGCCTCGGCGGCGATGAACTGCGCTCTCTGGCTGAAAACGCTCCGATCTTGCTCAGTTCCATCGCCAAGAGCCTGAACATGAACACTGGCGAGTTCATCAAGTGGGCTCAAGCCGGTAAAGCCAACGCGGCCGTTGTTGTCGATGCTCTGGAAAAGGCCGCGCCTGAAATCGACGCGATGTTCAAGAAGTTCCCCGTGACAATCAGCCAGGGCCTGACTGTCGCCGCGAACGCCTTCGAAAAGTTCATCGGCGACCTCAATCGGTCTACTCAAGCTTCTGCCAAGATCGGCGCCGCCTTCGTCGACATTGGAAATGCGATATCCTCACCACAAGTTCTTGCTGCTTCAGTGGCAGCCATCCAAACACTGTCGGCTGGCTTCAAAATAGCTGGAGATGCAGCGAAACTGCTGGTTCAGTATCTCCCGGTCATCGGGGTTGCTCTTGCGGCGATCGCTATTCGGGCAGTGCTTGCTACGGCCGCCGTCAGAAGTTTTGCCTTTGGCTTTGGCCTATTGGCCGCATCTGCCGGATCCGCAACTGCAGCAATAGTGGTAGGGAAAAACCTGGCCGCCGCTGCTACAGTTCGCTTCGGGCTTGCGATGAAAGGCCTATTGGCATTCTTCGGCGGCCCGATCGGCATTGCGATCCTGGCTACCGTGGCAGCGATCACAGCACTCTCTAATGCCCAAAAGGCCGCATCCAAGGCCGCTGAGAACTTTCAAGCAGCGAACCAAGGCGGGGCGGAAGCTCTCAGCCATGCAATAGAATTTGCTGATAAATATGGAATATCGAACGCTAAGCTGAACGACAATCTGAAGTCGGTCATATCGAGTTCAGGCGAGGCGTCGAGGCAAGCTATTGAAGGCGTCTCAGCTAACAATGCCGCCGGCTTGGCTGCTGTTCAGCGCTCTGAGATGGAGCGAATGCTGACTGTGAATATCCTTCGTCGGGCAGCGGCGGAGGCTATGGCCAGGGGGCAAGAGGCTCAAGGCGCTGCAAAGATCCTCGATAAAAAGGCATCATTCGTCGGCGCAATTGGCGCCATAGGCATGAATGATATCGCCGCTGGACAGCAAATCGCTTCCGATGAGCGCGCGAAATCAAACGTCGCTGGCGTCTACAACACGGCCACTCAGGAATTCAACCTGGCCAAGACGTTGTATGACAGCGCCTCATCCATGGCGTCTGCAAAACTACAGATTCCAGCCATCTCCGGCGCCGATAAGGCTACCGGATCATCGGCTGCTGCAACCGACAAGGCCACGAAATCATCTGATCGCCATCGCGAGAGCCTGTCCCGCGAGGCTGACGCCATGGATCGCACGATCCAGGAGACGATCAAGCTGGCCCGGGCCTATGAGATCTCAACTTCGGCAGCAATCCTTCAGGAGGCCGCCACAGAGGCTGCAGGGAAGGCTATTAAGCGCGGTGGGGACGTTGCAGCCTTTGTTGCGCGCCAAGCCGGCCTGAATGCCGCCAAGGCCGCTGTGGACGCCGCCAAGAGCGTTTCCGACCTGAAGGCGCAGACTGAGGGTCAGGTCCGCATGAATGTCGCCGTGAAGGACGGCGTGATGACCTCTGCTGAGGCAGAACGTCGCATGCAGGCGGAGGCAGAACTTCGCCCCCTCATCGCGCAACAGGTCGCCGCTGAGATGGCTGCCAAGCAGGCCCTGGCCGCCGGCGAGACGACCGCCGCCAAGGGCGCCACGGACGCTGCTGTCATCCTGCGCAACAAGATCATCGAACTGGCCTTCGCCAGGCAGATGAACAACAAGGCGATCGAGGACAAGTTCATCCTGGATCAGCGGGCCGCGCAGACGGATGAGAACGCCCGGCTGCAGACCGAGATCCAACTGATCGGCGCGTCGAATATCGAGCGCGAGCGCACCCTGGCGATCATGCAGAAGACCCAGGAACTGAAGAGCGCCGGCCTGCTCAATGCGCCCGGCGCGCAAGCTGTCATCTCGGCGACCGGCGACAATGCCGCCAAGCAGGCATCGATCAATGTGCTGCAGGATATCTACAACGCCAAACTGCACGAGACGCAGGACGTCCTGCAGCAGAACGCTGACCTGATGAAGCAGGCGGCGAGCGACTTGGCCGGCCAGTTCGGCAAGGTCGGGGACGCGATCGCCAGCATGACCTCGCTCTTCGCCGAATATGGCGCGACGCAGGAGCGGATCCGCCAGAAGGAGATCGATGACACGAAGGAACTGAAGGCCCTTCGCGACGACCCGACCCAGGCTCTGGAAAGCAGGAGATCCGCTGCCGAGCGGATTCAGAAGATCGAGGTTTCGGCGGCCAAGGAGTCCGCTCAGGCCCGGTTGAAGTC
>Ga0114975_10001842_pt1 | contig 14752 bp, 14 predicted proteins | sample S_130626_EF_Meta_FD_87031 | JGI IMG/M metagenome (GOLD analysis project Ga0114975, IMG submission 87031) | Freshwater microbial communities from Lake Simoncouche, Canada to study carbon cycling - S_130626_EF_MetaG | ecosystem: Environmental > Aquatic > Freshwater > Lake | place: Lake...
GGCTTTTCCCAGTCCTCATCCCCCATACCAACAGCTCGAAGCATTCCTCGAGCAGCTGCACGCTCAATACCGTCGGTAACTACCCGACTGCGGGGTTTCATATCTTTGGCCATTAGATAAGTTTAGGCGAAATCAGTTCGTTATAAACAGTGCCCGTCAAACGTCAGTTAGCCTTAACAGGTGCCAAAACCTCAGGAAGAACTAGACCAGCAGAGCCTTGCTCGCTATACCATGGCCGCCATTCGCGCCAGCCGCGAGGTCATCGCTTCTTATTCAACTTCTTTTGGCTGGGCTACCAAGCTCCTCAAGCAACCAATTCGCACTCAGGTTCAGAACATCTATGGGCTAGTTCGAGTTGCAGACGAGATTGTTGATGGTGCGGCAGCCGGTGCTCTCGGTGACGACCGTCTTGAGGCAACTTCTCAATTAGACAAGCTGGAGCAAGAAACCTATAAAGCAATGCAACTAGGTTTCAGCACCAATCTCATTGTTCATGCTTTCGCGGTCACCGCTAGAGAAACTGATTTAGATAGAAAACACCTCGAGGCCTTTTATCACTCAATGAGAATGGATCTCAACAAAACCCGTTACGACCACAAGTCATTCTCAACCTATGTTTATGGTTCAGCCGAAGTTATTGGCCTGATGTGTTTGCAAACTTTCATTCACGATAAAGAGTTAAGCCTTGAACAGAGAGAAACACTTCGTAAAGGTGCGCAGGCACTGGGTGCAGCGTTTCAGAAAGTAAATTTCCTAAGAGATCTAGCTTCCGATTTTGAACAACTTGGTAGAAGTTACTTCCCGCTGGTAAACGTGAATACTTTTAATGAGGAAACCAAGGTTGCGCTAGTTCAAGACATCAACAATGACCTCGCTGTTTCAGCTCAGTCAATCAAACTGATTCCTAAATCTGCTCGCAAGGCAGTTATTTCAGCGCAATTACTTTTCACTGAACTAAATAACAAGATTTCTGCAACCCCAGCAGAAGAACTCATCAGAACTAGAATCAGAGTTTCAAACCTTAGAAAACTTGTAATTATCCTCAAAGCCCTGATCGGAGTAACACCTAAATGACCCAGAAGACCGCAATAGTAATTGGTGGAGGAATCGCAGGTTTAGCAACTGCCGCCCTCCTCGCTAAAGCTGGTATGAAGGTGCAGTTATTTGAAGCCAGAGAAAAAGTTGGCGGTCGGGCATACATCTGGGAAAAAGATGGGTTCACTTTTGATATGGGTCCTTCTTGGTATCTAATGCCAGATGCGTTCGATCAATTCTTCAAACTGATGGGCACTACTGCAGACAAGGAACTAGACCTTGTTCGTCTTGACCCTGCATACCGAACCATCTTTGAAGGACAAGATGAACCAATGTTCATGCATGAATCTCTTGAGCAGAACCTTGCCGAGTTTGAGGCCTATGAACCAGGTTCAGCAAAGATGGTTCAGAAATATCTGGATAGTGCTGAGCAAACCTACGTTCTCGCTAACAAACATTTCCTATACACAAACTTCGAAAACATGAAATCCTTCACACACCCTGATGTGGTGAAGAAGGCTGCAACATTCATCAAACATTTGCTGACTTCTCTATATGGTTTCTCAGCAAAGCACGTAAAAGATGAACGTCTTCGTAAAGTTCTAAACTTCCCAGCAGTTTTCCTAGGCGCTTCACCTTATAAGACACCGAGTATGTATCACTTGATGACTCACATCGACATGAACGTCGGAGTCTTCTACCCGCAGGGAGGTCTATACAAGATCATCGAAGCAGTTGAGCGATTAGCTAAAGCTAACGGTGTTGAAATCCATACCAACTCACCTGTAAGCAAGATCAATGTTGACAGCAACGGTCAAGTAAAAGGTGTTCAAGTTGGCGGAGCTACTTATGAAGCAGATGTAGTGGTTGCTAACGCAGATCTACACTTCGTCGAAACACAGCTTCTGGAACCGAAGTATCAAACCTTGCCGCAGAAGTGGTGGGATAAGAGAATCCCTGGTCCATCAGCACTGCTCTTGTATTTAGGTGTCAAAGGAAAGATTGACAACTTAGATCACCACACACTTCTTTATACAGATGATTGGGCTACCAACTTTGCTCAAGTTTTCAAGAAAGCTGATGGTAAGAGCAAGGTTGCTCACCCAGCAAGCCTGTATATCTGTGCACCAAGTAAGACGGACTCATCTGTTGCACCCGATGGTTATGAGAATCTCTTCGTTCTAGTTCCTGCTGCCGCTGACCCTTCAATTGGTAGAGGTGGAATCGATAGAGCTGGAGACCCAGCATTCGAAGCAGAAGCTGATCGAATCATTGAGCAGATTGCAGACTGGTGCAAGATTCCAGATTTAGCTGAACGAATTGTGGTTAGAAGAACTATGGGACCGCAGAACTTTGTTGAAGAACTAAATGCTTGGTCCGGTACTGCTCTAGGCATGGCGCACACCCTTAGACAGTCCGCATTCTTTAGACCTAAGAACAAGAGCAAGAAGGTAAAGGGCCTTTACTACGCAGGACATCACTCAATACCAGGCATTGGCTTACCAATGTGTCTAATCGGCGCAGAGCTTGTCTACAAACTAATGATTGATGACAAGTCCAGTGGCCCTACCCCTGATGAAATCAAACCTATTCCTGAAGATGGCTGGAAAGGCCTGAACTAGTGCAGTTTGCGTATCTTGCCGGATTGATCTTTTCCACTATTGGTTTAGGTCTTTTCGACTGGAAATTCAAACTAGGTTTTTCAACAAACAGGAAAGCAGCACTTCTTGCTACCTTGCTACCGCTAATCTTCTTTTTACTCTGGGATGGCGCGGGTATTGCACTAGGGATTTTCTTTAGAGGTGAGACAAGTCATCTAACTGGATTACTAATAGCACCTGAGCTGCCACTGGAAGAACTATTCTTCTTATTCCTTTTGAACTACACAACTTTGACTATTTTCATCACTGTCAAAAGAATCATGACTAAGCGATGAACTATCTAGCCCTAAACGTTGTCTTCATGCTCATCGCCTTCGTCATCCTAAACGTGATTGTTAGAAAATCCCCATGGAAGCTAATTGGCTGGACACTGTTGACTATGGTTTTAGTCACACTGATATTTGACAACGTGATTGTTGCCCTAGGAATAGTTGACTATGACACTAACAAGATCAGTGGACTGGTTTTAGGCTTAGTACCAATAGAAGATTTCGCATACACAATAGTTTCGGTGCTTGCAGTTAGCAGTATTTGGCACCTGATGACAAGGAAGAAGTGATGGAAGCTCTAAAGCAACTGTTCTGGTCTTCAAGACCGGTGTCTTGGATAAACACCGCCTTCCCTTTCGGTGCAACCTATGTCTTTATCAATCACAAAGTAGATCTCACTTTTGTAATTGGCACTCTTTTCTTCCTCATCCCCTACAACTTATTGATGTATGGAATCAACGATGTCTTTGACTATGAGAGCGATCTTCGTAACCCTCGAAAGGGCGGCATAGAAGGAGCACTGCTAAACAAGAAGTGGCACAAGCTAACCCTCTGGTCTTCGACACTTCTCTGTGTGCCTTTCTTGGCATACCTTTACCTAGTTTCAGATTTGAACTCAGCGCTCTGGTTAACCCTCTTCATATTCACAGTCGTCGCATACAGCGCACCTAAACTCCGCTTCAAAGAACGCGGCTTCTTAGATTCACTAACCTCATCAAGTCACTTCGTTGGACCGATGATTTATGCACTCTCACTTACTGGAGTTGACCTGATACAAAGACCGGTGCTTTCAAGCATTCTTGCCTTCACCCTCTGGGGAATCGCATCCCATGCCTTTGGTGCTGTCCAGGATGTGAAAGCCGACAGAGAAGCAAATATATCCAGCATCGCAACATTGATTGGTGCTAAAGCAACTGTTTGGTTTGCCTTCATCGCCTACGCACTAGCCGGTGTCTTAGTCATGAATACACTCTGGCCAGGACCGATAGCCGCAATTGCAGCAGTCCCCTACCTTTTGATCCTCACTCCGTATCTAAACATCACTGATGAAGATTGTGAGAGAGCAAACAAGGGTTGGCGCAGATTTATTTGGCTGAACTTTTTTGCAGGTTTTGTGGTTTCGCTGATCCTGATTTCATCAGCACTGTTTAACTAGCTCTGGCCATCCAGTCGATCATGTACTCTTTTCTAAATCCAGATCCACAGTGGTGACAGCTGTATAGACGGTTAGGTCTTTGATACCTAAAGTGTTCATGACCATTAGGACACAGTCCTCGATAAGGCGCATACGCTTTCGCAATCTCTTGACCGGTATATGTGTCGTTCCGATAACCGATTCGTTTAGCAGTTGCCAGCCACTTCTTACCGTGACCTTCTTTAGGTCCAACCAAAGCATGAGCAATCTCATGTTTCACGGTCTGCATGACATCATCGATTGAATGCACTAGAGATAAATATTTGCTCACGGTAATCCGCTTGTCGTTATAGCTGCATAACCCCGCTCTTCTTCTACCGCTATCAAAACCAAAAGACCATTCACGATCCTCAAGGTGCTCGAGCATCTCTGTTTCAGCCAAGGCTCGAATGTAATCCCATCGATCTGCAACCAGTCGGATCTTCTTGCCACCATGGCTTCTAGTCTTTTCTACGAAACCGTAATCCTCCAGAGCTGAAACTAGAGACAACTGGCTGACATCAGCACGCACTGAGACTTTCCCCAGTTTTAGTTGATCAAATGAATAGTCCAGAACTGCTCTGATGCCTTCAGAAACCCAAGCCATAGTCCCAGCGGTTCCCTGCTCAACTATGAGAACTGCAGCTGGACCAGTTTCCTTGAAATCAGTGAGGGTCAGTTTGGCAATCTCAGTTTGGTCTTCCCTTCTAACCAGCCAGACGTTCTCATCGAGAGCAGACAAGATAAGTCCAGAGCGACTCAGGGGCGGTGTCTTAAGGGTCAAAGTGTCTATCATTTCAACCACAGGCTAACCCGCAGAAAGGGTAAATAGCTCTAAATCCGCTGCCTGTTGAAAACTTTTGACTGTGCATAAACAATGGGGCTTTGTTTCGATTGAGTTAACTTTCTGTTTGCCACACTATAAATCAACAGAAATAGCCCTACTTTTGCTAATAACCTGACCAAATGACTACTAACACAAAAAACTCTGCTTCGGCAGGTGCAATCGAAACCAACGACATTCTCCCGATTCCTGCGGGCGAACGTCACGGCAAACCGTGGCACTTATTCACAGTTTGGTCGTCCCCGAACCTCGAGTTCGCAACCATATTCATCGGAGCTCTAGCAGTATTTGCTGGCCTAAATTTGTGGCAGGCAGTTCTTGCCGTCACACTAGGAAACGCTTTGGCAGCAGTTACCCACGGCTGGTTCTCCAGCTGGGGACCGCGCCACGGTGTTCCGCAGATGGTTCTATCTAGATCTGCTTTCGGCCTAAGAGGGAACATCATTCCTGCTGGAACCTCAACTCTTGTTGCTGGTATCGGCTGGTTTGCCGTGAACACCACTTCCGGTGCCTTTGCTCTGACTTCCCTGTTGGAGATTGCAGGGATCAAGGTTCCAGTTGCTCTTTCAGTAACGATCATCATCTTGGTGCAAGTAGTTGTTGCCTTCGTTGGCCACAACCTAATCCAGAAGTTTGAACGTTACGCTTTCTACTATCTTGTAGTTGTTTTCTTGGCAGTAAGCGCAATCATCATCTCTCAGGCACAGACTGCGAACTTATTCGCAGTTAGCGCTGGCACAGACTTCAAGTGGGGTGCATTCAGCGTAGGTGTTGCTCTTGCTTATGGTTACACCCAGGGCTGGACTCCTTTTGCTGCTGACTTCACTCGTTACCTTCCAGCTAACTCATCTCCACGTGCTGTGGGAATGTTTGCTGGTTTCGGTAACTTCTTTGCAACTACCTTGCTCATGTCAGTTGGTGCAATTGCGTGGAGTGGAATTGTCGGAGATGGTCTTCCAACTTCAGCATTCGTTTCAACCTTGCCTCAGTGGCTAGGTGTACTTACCTTGCTAGGTATTGCAATCGGATCAGTTTCAGCTAACGTACTAAACATCTACTCAGGTACCATGTCATTCATCGCTGCTGGTGTGAAGCTAGGCTTCAAGACCCGCCGTGCAATCATGGTTATCATCGCAGGTGTTCTAGGTGGAGGTCTTTCATACTTCGCAGTTGAAGACAACTTCCGTTTCCTATTCGAACTATTCCTACTAACCGTTGGTTACTGGCTAGCTCCTTGGGTTGCAATCTTGGTTGTTGACCGCCTAATGCGTAAGGGTCAAGACATTGACACCATGGTCAAGGAAGAGACTAAGCACCGCAACATTGCTGGTCCTATAACCTTCGTACTAACCACAGCTGTTTCTATTTACCTGTTCGCTAAGGCTGAAATGCCTACCGTTCAGTTCTATGGAATCTTCACCGGCCCAGGGGCCGAAAACGGCGACTGGACTGCTGCAGTTGGATTCGTATCTGCAGCAATCATCTACTACGTACTGGCAACAGTTCTTGGTACAACCAAAAAGAAATAACTAAAACCTAAATAAGAAGAGCCTCGGCTATGGATTTCAAACCAGGAGATATCTTCAGCACTGATGAAGACAAACTCTCGGTTGCCATAGCCGAGGCTCATTTAGGTTTATCAGAGGGTGGTATCCCAATTGGTGCCGCACTCTTTGATAAAGACGGAGTCCTTCTAGGATCCGGTCACAATCTTCGCGTCCAACAGGGTGACGCATCTATGCATGGTGAAACCAGTGCATTTAGAAACGCTGGTAGACAGCGTTCATACAAAAACGTAACCCTAGCTACCAGCCTTTCCCCTTGCTGGTACTGCTCAGGACTTATTCGTCAGTTCAACATCGGCAAACTGCTAGTTGGCGACGACATCAACTTCAAGGGTGGCCAGGACTGGGTTCAAGAACACGGCTGCGCTGTAACAGTCATGAACGATCCAGGTCTCATCAAAGTAATGGGTGATTTCATCATCGCTAACCCAACACTTTGGAATGAAGATATCGGGGAAGACTAGACAGTCTTAGGCTGCAAGCCATTCAGGCTAAGTAGTTTTCAAATAGTTCAAGGGCCTATGCCTCAAATAGGGACAACAACGCTTAGAGATACAATTGCCTCAGCGAAAGGACCTCATGAGCACCCAGCCAAAGATTCTTGTCATCGTTCACGATATCGATGACCACCTTAATGAGATGGCCAACCCGATAGCCGAAGCGGGCATTCTCATGAACACCTGGGACGTCCAGAACGACGGTGATGGCCTTCCTGAACTAGAAGCACTTGATCAGTATTCCGGAATCATTTCTCTAGGTGCTCACGCAGGTGTATTAGAAGAAGCCGAACATCCTTGGATGAGCCATGAGAGAAAAATCATGGAGTGGGCACTAGAAACAGAGACTCCACTTCTTGGTCTCTGCTTTGGCTCTCAACTACTCGCCTCAGCTGCCGGTGCTCGAGTCTATAAAGCTGATGCTGGAGAGTTTGCCTGGACAAAAGTCGAGATGCTTCCTGAAGCAGCTAGTGATCCAGTAATCGGTGCCTTGGGCGAAACCGCTGACGCATTTCAATTCCACTACGACACTTTTGAATTACCTGAGAACGCTGTTCTTCTTGGCGAAAGCAATGGAACCATCGAAGCTTTCCGAGTTGGTTCAAGTGCTTGGGCAACCCAGTTCCACCCAGAGGTTGGTCTCTCACAACAACTTGCTTGGCTAAGTACATACCGTCGAGCATTCATTCGTGAAGGCATCGATCTAGATGAGCAGATAGCCAAGTCACACGAGCTAGCAGCAAGCTACAGAAAACAAGCTTGGGATCTGTCAGAAGCCTTTGCCAAGCAGGTTCTGGCTTTCCATAGCCGCTAGGCAAAAGTGCCAGCAGGCAAAATGTAAGAAACCCCGGTCCTCGTGAGAAGGAACCGGGGTTCGTGCGCTCCCCGGGAATCGAACCCGGAACCCACTGACTAAGAGTCAGTTGCTCTGCCGATTTAGTTAGAAACGCGTATTTCCTTGGGAAACTCAGTTCCACCCAGAAGTAGGTATCTCCCAACAGTTTGCGTGGCTAAGTACCTACCTTCGTACATTCCTGAGAGAAGGCATCGAGCTCAACGAACGAACCGTCAAGTCACACCAACTTGCCGCCAGCTACAGTAGAAGGCGTTCATTCAAAAACCTAACCCTAGCTACCAGCCTCTACCCTTGCTGGTACTGCTCAGGTCTTATTCGTCAGTTCAACATCGGCAAACTGCTAGTTGGCGATGACATCAACTTCAAAGGTGGACAAGACTGGGTCCAAGAACATGGCTGTGATGTAACAGTCATGAACGATCCAGGTCTCATCAAAGTAATGGGTGACTTAATCATCGCTAACCCCTCTCTCTGGAATGAAGACATCGGGGAAGATTAGTCTTCAGGTAATCAGCTCTATTGAGCTTTGGTAAAGGTTCTATATCCCTTCAGCGACCCTCAGTTCTTTCTCGTAACTATGTCCCTACGCTGGTTAAGGCACAACTCCACGAGCGAAAGCATCGATGACGATGAATGAAACTACAGGCAATTGGGGATTTGAAACCAAATAAGTCCACGCCGGATACACAGTTGAAGCAATAACTGGATCAGTAGTCCCAACGATGTTAAGGGGAGGCATTAGAGTATAAGTGCGGGCCGCCTGGGAACAGAATCGCGGCCCAGAAAGTGGAGTGATCATGAAATTGTCCAGAAATCTGATCCGGGTTCATGCATGGATTGCGTTCGTATGTTTTGTTTTGTCTATTTGTCAACTTGGCACTTTGAAAGCCGAAGCTGCCTTAGGACCAACGCAGGCAATAATGGGCGAAGACTTCACTATTCCTGTATCTTACCTTCTAAGTAGCGCTGACAAAACGGCTTATGCGAACGACTGCACTGCATCTTCTCTGTCTCTAAAAATATCGTCATTGACTGGCGAATCCGTTTTTGAGAAATATGACAGCTTTTCAACTGAACACTGTTTCTCAAAAAAGACTCAATGGTCAGAGAATCTTCTCTGGGAGAAAACGTCCTGCTTCTCGTCGTCTGAGACCTGTATTCTTTTCCCTAACGACAAATTAATTGCTGCCCCAGGCCAATATGACGTTGAAGTGAACATAGAGGTGGGATTTGAAACCCCGATAACTTTGACAAACATTTTCACAATCACTGTTTTGCCTTCATATTTCTATTTCATAGAGGTCAACTCTGATTCAGTATTTCCATACAAAGACGGATATGCGGATAACGTTGAAGGTTCGATTGCTGCTTTTAACGAGAATGGGGAAGCCCTAGACGCACCTATTTCGAAAGTAGGGGTGAAACAAGGTAATAAATTGCTGGCTCACTCGAGTTCAGATGTCAGTGGTTTTTTCAGTATCAAGATTCCTCAGACTGCAAAGAGTGATCTAGAGGTTGTAATTGTTTCTATGCCAAATGCAGTAGGCGGTAGAAAGTGGATCTTGCTTAATGAAGCGGACCGAGTCTACGTAAAGTCAACGAAAATTAAGTCCGTAAATTTAGATGTGCCAGAAGAAATATACCCAAGTAAAGACGGATTCAAAGACACCGCAACTATTTCATATGGAGCTACAGTCACAACTGGTAAGAAGTCTTCCCTAGTTGGGAAAATGTCAATCAGCAATGGTTCAAAGATTATTAAGAAAATCACTTTCGGGGCAACTGGATCAAAGAAATTCGTGTGGGATGGAAAAGTTAATGGTGAGGTAATCCCCGGTAGATACTACATCTCAGTTTCAGCAACTGGACCTGAAGGTGGGACTATAACAAAAAAGAAATCTATCTCGGTTAGCAAGAAGAAAATGGTCACTTCTACAATAAGCAAGACATACGGTGCTTATTCGGCTGCTGATGAAAGCCAAGGGGATTCTTTTCTGCCAATTCAAAGATGGGGTTCCCAAGGAGCACGTTTTTACTCGTCAGGTGACCCCGATTTTATGCTGGTAAAACTATCCGTGCCAATCAACTCGAGCACTGTGAAGTGGCGTATCAGATTCAATGATGTTTTATCGACTGGCTCATTTGTGTATTACCCGTGTAGAACCTCAAACTGCCTATCCAGCTACATAAGCACCAATTATTTGGTTTTCACTGAAGACAGTGGGGATGCCTGGACGCCTTGGGCGCGACTGTCTGGAAATTATGCAAATTTTGAGATTGCATCGACTGATTGGGGGTCACTAGTTGTGGACTCATTCACAGTGGAGTACGTGGTTCAGACTTTAAAGTGACTTCCCACCACTCTGCAAAGTGCCCCAAGGTAGGCTCACGATTTTTTAGCGCTGACAACTTCTTTTGCTCTGGAATGCACCACTGAATCTGAGCTAGTAGTTTTGGTTTAACTGCTCGGAAAAGTGGCCGTGAAGTAAGAAAAACCCCGGTCCTCGTGAGAAGGAACCGGGGTTCGTGCGCTCCCCGGGAATCGAACCCGGAACCCACTGATTAAGAGTTAGAGGATAAATACCTCTAGAGCCCTTTATTTACTTGAGTTATAGCCCTTGAGAGTTTGGTTCGTGCCCAATACGTGCCCAATGTTTTCAAGCGCTTTGTTTCTCTAAAGATAATAGCCGATAAATCAAGGCCTTTGTTCATTGAGGGTCAAGCCCTGAGTCTAGCTAACTTGTTGGGTGAGGGTTTATTAGGGGATAGACAACCCAATAACCCAGTTGTCTAAGTAAAGAGAAGATAGCACAATACTTTTTCGCTATTTCCAAATAATAGAGATCTTGCTTTTAGCGTTATTTCTTCTTGCGCCTAGAGTTCTTAGATCGCTTTTCATAACCGCTATACGCTGACCTGCTTTTAATTTGGTTATGGCGTTTTGCTAATTGGGCGTTAGTTGCTGGCTTTGGTTGGCTGGCTTCAAGCTGCTTAGTCTTCTTCTTGAAATTGTTAAAGCAGTTGAACCTCGAATAAGGACCTACGGCGATTAGGATACTCCATAAGGGAACAAATTAGGTGTGAGCCATTGAACGGAGAAATCATGAAGAAAATCAATATCGCCTTTCTAGCGGCGGCTGTTGTGCTTGTCAGCGGGGGGTATGCATTTGGAGTATCGACAACAAAAACGATCTATGCTTGTGTGTCATCCAGCAGTGGAAGCCTGACGAAGGTATCTACAAGCGCACCTAAATGCCCTAAGGGTACTAAGAGTCTCACTTGGAATCAGCAAGGTCCCCAAGGGTTGCAGGGGAAACAGGGTTTGCAAGGTGCTCAAGGGAATCCAGGTGTTCAGGGTTTACCCGGCGAAACACATGGTTTCTTCATCAAAGCTCAGAATATTGAATACACAGTTTTGATGTCGGATATCCCATCCTTCAGAGGTATAAATATCGACGGAACCTGGTGGAGTATTGATGACTTAGACTATTTTGCCCCACCATTTTTAAACTACGTCGCCTCTCAAATGCAGGGAGATGTTCTGGTTTACAAAAGCCCATCATGCGCGGGGCCAGCTCAGGGATACCTTTCGATGTATCGGGATGAAGGGGAAGCTGGCTATAGCTATCAGACGTACTTGTTCCCGAGTTACGGTAACGTGGCAGTAAAAATTGGGTCAAAATTTTACAGTGCCTCCATCGCGAGCGATAACATAAATGACACTGCAAGCTATTTTGATGGTTACCGCTGCCGAAACGGACAGGCTCCCCTGCCAGACCAGACTGGCGATAGCGAGCCGATGAACGGGGTCTTTGACTTGAAATTAATAGAAAAACCATTACTGACATTTGATTCTCCTCTTCAAGTTAGATGATGACACTTTGAATAAAATCTGTCGAGGTTTATTCAGCCTGAATCACGAATCTGATTGTCTAATGATCGGCTTTCCCATGAGTCTCAGCTGTATGTAGTTTTTCTGAGGTTTAAGTTTCATCTTGGCAAGTTGAGGCAGTTTACCAAACAGGCAAAATATCCAGAAATAAGAAACCCAGAGGAGCCAATTCTGACTCCACCTGAGCTCTTTTGAACTAATACCTAGAAAGGTTCTGAGAATGAAATCTCAGGAGATTTAGGAGGGTTCGGAGGTTTAGGAGGGTCTTCTGGAGAGATACCCAATCGGCTCCAAATCTGTTCAAATCTTTAGTTTTCTTATGGATCCTAAGCCTCGTTTAGTTGTCATTTAGTACCCCTTTTCGTGCCCAATACGTGCCCAATCATTTTCAAAAGACCCTTTTTGTGCCCAATTTGTGCCCAATCAAGGTGTTATCTTTTGTTACTCAATGATATCCATTTCAACCGACAAAGTGTCTACATACACCATAAGTAAAGGGCTCCAAGTGTATTCACCTGAAGCCCTATGGTGCGCTCCCCGGGAATCGAACCCGGAACCCACTGATTAAGAGTCAGTTGCTCTGCCGATTGAGCTAGAAGCGCATTGCCTTGGGCAACGATTCCTAAGAATAGCAGTTATCTAGGCGCGTTACAAAGTTGCCTGTGCTGTGGCTTTTATAAGATTAGAGACATGACTGAACTAACTGTTGGCTCTAAAGCCCCCGCATTCAAACTAACTAACCAAGATGAGTTGGCTGTTTCACTGTCCGATCTCAAAGGTAGTCGAGTAATCCTGTATTTCTACCCAGCTGCTTCCACCCCAGGTTGCACCAAGCAGGCCTGTGACTTCCAAGAAAACATGTCTGTACTAAAGAAGGCTGGCTATGTTGTTCTCGGTGTCTCCCCTGACAACGCTGCCAAGTTGACTAAGTTTCGTAAGGCAGAAAACCTCAAGTTCGATCTACTCAGTGACCCTGAGATGAAGGTCATCAAGGCCTATGGTGCCTTTGGTGAGAAGAGCATGTATGGGAAGGTTTATGAAGGTTTGATTAGATCTACCTTCGTTATTGACGAGAAGGGCAAGATTGAACATGCCCTATACAACGTCAAAGCAACTGGACATGTTGCGATGCTTCGCAAGGTTCTAGCTATCTAGTTTCAGATGTTGCTTTGACTACCGCTTTGGTAAACAGGGTAAATAGCACTGCAAGTGAAGGTATTGCTATCGCATAGCCATAGAGCAGGCTTGCTTCAAAAGTTCCTAATGCTATAGCTAGTTGAATTAGCTGCCAGAAGATACCTGCGCTTCTAGCCCAGCGTTTACCCTTGACTATTGCTCTGGCTGCAAAGGTCAGCCAGACGGCAGCCCCTAGGGTCAGTATGACTAGTGCTGAGTCAGTTAGCAGGGCTTTGGTTGGACTTGTAGCAATGGCCCAGATGATGGCCACGGTGGTGATGTATAGGACCAGAGCTTCTAGGTAATAGGCAACCGATAATGACCTCAGAATGGTCTGAATTGTGAATTTGCCCATGGTTTATAGCCTAAATGCCTATTTACAAACCACCCCCTGCTGTGGGAAAATTGACTAGTCGCGGTCGCGAATAAACCAAGAAATCTTCCAAGATTTAGCTTTATTGTGATGCGCTTCCCCTGATATCGATCTAAGGAACATAAATATATGGAACTGCCATGGCTAACAGAAGCTCGCTGCCGAACCGAAGACCCAGAACTATTCTTCCCGGTAGGAAACACAGGCCCTGCAGTTGACCAGATCGAACAAGCTAAAGCTATTTGCCGTGATTGCAAAGTAACTTCTAACTGTCTTGAATACGCCATCAAAGAGAACCAGGACAACGGTGTCTGGGGCGGTCTAAGTGAAGACGAGCGTAAGTCGCTAAAGCGTAAGTACGCTCGCGCACGTCGCTCAGCCTAAGTAAGAGGAAGTTCTAGTAGAACTGCAGTTCCACCGGTTTTATCGGATTTGTAATCAATCTTTCCTCGAAGTTCCCCTTCAACAAGTGTCTTCACAATCTGCGTACCCAAACCGGAAAGCACCTTGCCTGGCTCTAAGCCGACACCATCATCAGCAACGGTAATGAAAAGTTTCTTGGACTTACGGCTTGCGTTCACTGTCACATGCCCAGTCTTATTTGCTAAACCATGCTCATAGGCATTAGTTACAATCTCCGTAAGAACCACTGAGAGCGGCGTTGCCATTTCGCTTGGCAGTCTGCCAAATTTGCCAATGCGAAGGTTAGTCACCTTTGCATTGAAGGCTGCTGCTAGTTCGCTAACCAAGGCAATGATGCGATCAAAAACCTCATCGAAGTTCACATCCTGAGCTAGACCTTCAGAAAGTGAATCATGCACAACAGCAATAGCTGCCACTCTTCTTTCAGCATCACTAAGCGCTTCTAGGGTTTCTGCTGATTGACTTCTTCTACCCTGAATTCGCAAAAGACTTGCAACTGTTTGCAGGTTGTTTTTTACTCGGTGGTGGATTTCACGGATGGTTGCATCCTTGGTAATAAGTTCTCGCTCTTGGCGTCTTAGCTCAGTCACATCACGACAGAGCAATATAGCTCCAGTGTTTACTGAATTCTCAAAAATTGGAAGCGATCTAACTGAAAGAGCTGCACCGTTACCTTCGATGTCTGCACGTCCTGCTAGCTTTCCTGAAACAACAATTGGCAGGTTCTCATCTACGTTGACACTGTTCTTGTTGATTTCTTTTGTTACCTCTAAAAGACTTCTACCCTCAAGCTCACCGGTAACGCCGAGTTTCTGAAATGCAGATATTCCATTGGGCGAAGAGAAAACCACTGCGCCGTTTGCGTCTAGGTGTAATAGACCATCGTTGACACGAGGTGCTCCTCTTCTAGGGGCACTTTGCTTATTGAATTCTGGGTAGCTACCATCAACAACCATGTTCAACAATATGTCTCCCAGCACTGAGAGA
>Ga0114975_10001845_pt1 | contig 14728 bp, 12 predicted proteins | sample S_130626_EF_Meta_FD_87031 | JGI IMG/M metagenome (GOLD analysis project Ga0114975, IMG submission 87031) | Freshwater microbial communities from Lake Simoncouche, Canada to study carbon cycling - S_130626_EF_MetaG | ecosystem: Environmental > Aquatic > Freshwater > Lake | place: Lake...
ATAGGTGCGGGGGACAATGTCTCAAAGCCCTCGTGTATGTCTTTGCCGCTGGGGGCAGGAGCTGATGACGAGGCAGAGTTATCATTGTTGTTGTTGTTCACATTGTTAGTGTGGTCAGCGTAAGGCGCTTCGATATTTTCATACGCTTCACTGGGGCCGTTAGCTTCAAAGCGACCTGGCACACCAACACCGGGCGCCTGTGAATCAGATTCCGGGATTACTCGCCCTTGGGAGTCGAATGATTCGTCGTTGTTTTCAAAACCCTCCTTCTTCGCCTGCTTAATAATGCCACCAAGCGTAGGGTCAAGAAGGTAAAAGATTGCAGCACCGACCACTAATATTAGAAGGGCAAGTACGATGTCTCTGGGCTCCATTTACTATCTACTTGGAGTGTTTTTTATAGCCAATCACGCTTCGCTTTGATCGGGTTTATCCTCCTCCCCTTCACTTTCAGAAAACTCGGAAATATCATATTCACTGAAGGTAGATTCATTGTCAATCAAGTTGAATTCGTCGTAATATCGCTGCGTTTCAACTTCTGCAGCTCTGCGGCTAAGAATGGCCTTGAGCCGGGCTTCTCTGACTCGCTCCTTTGCTGCAAATTTCCGGGCGTTATATTCTTCATCAGTGTTCAAATGTAGGGTTTCTACGCCCGCCTCAAGAGGAACTTCGGATTCAATCAATGTCACTTCGCGTATTTCATTCTCGGGAGATGCATCGTCCCAATCAAAATCCACTACCGGGGTGTTCTCTGAGTATGACTTTACGGTCCATACTGGCTGAATTCCATCACGTCTAATTAAAACCGCCGTCAATTCAAGTGTGCCTTTTCCAGCTTTTGACACATTAGGCGACGGTAACTCGCATTGAATCTTAAAATTACCTGTCTCATCGACTACAACCCATGGACTCAGCAAATTTTCAAGTGTTTTTAATGTCGGAGAAGTCTTGAAAAGACTGGCACGCGACTCGAATAAAAGGGAGAGAAGGGTTGCACGAATTGTGTCAGAGGCAGCTACCCAGTCTGTGTTAATAACCCAGTTTGTCCCATCGTGTTCAATTGGTGTTGTCTCGGGGTAATTAGAAAGGTGGATTTTGAACCCGTTCTCCATACGTTCGAGAGTCTGGAGTTTCATTGTTTATGCTTTCTGTGAATCTTGTAAGCGTATTTTACCGCAATATGTAATCTAATATAAAAATAATGGCATCAGTTGATAACAAGTCCAATGAAAAAGAAATCAAGCCGGTTATCGCTGTCAAAAAAGTAGAGGATGAACGTCCTAAATCTTTAGTTCCGGCCCCTATTGTTGAGCCCGTGTCCCGGGACAGATTTATAGAGGCAAGCGCAGATATAATGTTGCATTTGTCTGATAAATTAATAGCATTAACACGAAAGCCTGAATTTCGTGAGCGAGTTCAAGTCATTCTAGACCCAGTTATTAATCACGTAATTAACAGTGTATTTCCTTATATTATATTGTCATCAATCCTATTTCTAATTCTATTACTTGTGACTGTCAGCACCTTTATTATTGTTGTTCGTGGCTCATTGTTGGCTATACAAAGTGTAGACATGGCAATGAAAACAGGTGTTCCCGAACATTGGGATGTTGTCATGGGGGCAGCAACCCAAGCCGGACTTGCGGCCTAAAGCGTTACTTGAAACCTCCGCCTACTAATAATGTCAAACCAAACACTTGTCGATGCAGTTAGAAACTGGGTCCACTTTGATAATCTATGTACAATGCTAACCCGACAAATTTCTACAGCGCGCAACATGAGGGCCACATTTGAAGAACGTATATTGGCACTATTGGGCGGCACTAAACGCCTTCGTATTCAAGGTGCTTTTCTTGAACCAGCAACAAAAAAGACAAACATAAATCTTAATTGGACTACACTTGAAGAAGCCCTGCACAAATACTACGAAAACTCACACAAACCCGATGAAACTGAAAATATTTTGAATTTTATGCGCGAAAACAGAGGCACAAAATCTACATCGTATCTCAAAAAGACGCCATTGATTGAAGGTAGCAATACAATAAACATTGTTGATACACCAAAAAATACTATTACACAATAAATGTGCTGCTGTAAATAATTAATATCAGAGTTATACGTATTTAACTTTGATATTATATATCGAATGTCTAGAGGATGGTTGGACAAAAATTAACTCGCCGGCGTGTGAAACAGCGCCGAACCCGCCGCAGCAAACTAAGTGGTGGCGGGTTAACATATGGCAAATCACGTGTGGATGGGGCACACAAGCGGCGCGGCAACGAGGACATTGTTGGAGGTTTAACAAACAATAAGGTCGCTATATTATACGTATTTGATGGACACGGTGGGCCCGAATGTAGTGGTTTTCTTGAAGCGTCTTTGATTCCGGTGCTGCTTAAACATTGCTCTGATGTTGCAGCTGACCCTGCAAAAATAGAAACCATATTAAAAAAAGAATTTCTCTATATTGATGACACAGCTATACGAACTAAAGCTTGGGCTAAACAAACGGGGTCCACCGGCACTGTCTGTGTTGTTACAGATACACATGTCATATGCGCTAATGTAGGTGATTCACCAGCATTTATATTTGATAAGACATCTGGTATTATCAGTGACAATAGCGTGGACCACGATGGTGAAAATGAAGAAGAAGTAGGTCGCGTAATTGCTGCAGGTGGTCAGATTACTGCTGAACCAGGTGATGTTAAGCGCGTAAACGGCGAATTAGCTGTAACACGGGCCTTTGGTGACTATTCTTTGAAGCCATACGTAATAGCTGAACCCCAAACATATGTCTGGCCGCGTGTTGCGGGTAGTGTTTTAGCCATTTGTTCTGATGGTCTAACTGAAACACAGACAGCGGCTGGAATAGAGCACGGTCCCATTTCAACTATTGCCGCATTAATTGCTTCTAAACTTACTTCTGGCGAAACATTACAGAGCTGTTCAAGGGATATAGTAAATGCACAGCAAGATAAATTTATAAGTAATTCTGGTAAACATTTAGGTGATAACGTTTCATTGCTAATTGCTGCTCTATAATTTGGCTGACACATATTGTATTATATACGACTTAATATAATACAATATAACATATCGACGATATATATTTTATTTCTAATGCCTGCCCTTTAATGTTTTTCTGTACCCACCTTTAGGAGCTACTGCTTGCAAAGGTTCAGGTAACATAAATGAAAAGTATTCAAAATGGACTTCGTATTCGTTAATTATTGTTATTATATCATTTCGTCCTCTATTGGCCACAAGAAAGCGCGTAGCAGGTGGTTCAGGTATAGGAATTGCTTCCGCTGGGGGCTTTGACGGTGACGGACCTCTTGAGGTTAATATATCTAACACCACGCCACAACGTAATAATATATTTTTTACTATACCAACCTCTACTTGACTGGCCCACATTGTTGATTTTGATATGCCTGCTTTAAACGCCGCGACGTATGCTGCTTTGTCCTCTAAATGTTTAACAAATATATCTCTGTGCCATTGTGCAAAAGTTGTATGAAATATTGTCGAGAAAGTTTCACCGTCGGCTACCACTTCTTCGGCGGTTTTGAAAGGACTGGGTGTTATTAGTGATATAAGATAATCATATATATTGCTTACTTCAGTAGCGGCGTTAGCGGCTGCTAATCCTCTTAATCCTGTAATAAATGCAACTTCAGGTTCTGCAGGTATATGTAAAGCGGCTGCAACGCGGGCAACTAAACTTTGTTCATATAAACAACGCCAAATTGCCGAATAAAAACAATCTCCTTGCGCAAGTGTTTTACGAACAAGCGCTGGGCGTGCCTGTGTTTCTGGGGGACTGTTTGGTGAAAGAACAAAGGGCGTGTATAGAGGGGGTGCTTGCACTAACGCTTGGGCTGGAGCTTGCGGCCCAGGACCAGATGCATATACCGTCTGAACGGCACGGATTGTTTTTGCATTTATTGGACTGCTATTTTGTTTAGGTGCAACTACACGTGCCTTATTTAAAAAATTCCATTTTGCTCTATCCACTTCGGCATTTTCTCCAAACTGGTCATACAACGCTTTTGTTGTAGGAGATAAATTTGCCCCCTCTTCCCAGGTATTATTTCTTTTGCTCATCTAATAATGTAAAGTATTATATTCTATGATTCATACAATATGATATATATATGCGGTATACTAGCTCATTAAGAAAATTTATGGGGGGCCGCCATTCCATGCTTCCCGTGACCACGGTAAAACAGCAATGTTTGCCATTTGGTCGCGGAACTTCTGAACCTTCTTGTCATATTCAATCTGTTCGGCAGTGGGGGGCATATTATTATTGCCATTTTCCATGCCAAGTTCATCACTATCCTTCTTTTCGGGTCTTGGACCGAAGCAATTTACACCGAACCGCAGTTCCGGGTTGTCAAAATGACCGCCATTCACACCTGGTTTACCACATGAATGACGATATTCTTGAGGGCCTGTTTGCAGCTTGTTCCATGTTTCCTCACTTGTCGGGAAAACCGCCATTTGTCCCTTTACCCAGCCATAGTTGCACCAATCTGCACCATTTTGTTGTGCAATGCTTAGTTGCTCATATGTTGCTAATTCAGCACCCATAGCTTTACAAAGGGGAGCAGCATCATCATATGTGTAGACATTGCGGCTTATATTATAAACTTCCTTGTCGGGACCGAACGCCTTTGTAAGCGCGTTTTTGGTCTTTTTAAACAACCCTGGTTCTTCCTGTGCGCCAGGCATACCACTTGGTCTTTTCTCAGGACTAAAAGGTAAACCACTACCATCAATCGATGGTAGATTAGCAGTAGCATCACTCACTGCAGTTGATATTTTGGAAATAATACTGGGTTGATTTTGAGGAACGGGTTTGCCTGGTTCCTCGAATCCTGATTGATTTGGGTCCTGCATGGGAAGGGACGGGTCCGTTTTTGCTGGATTTGATGAAAGTATAGATGATAGGGCGTCGGAGGGGGTTTGGGGCGGTGGGGGTGGGGGTGGCGGCGGTGGAGGAGGTGGGGGCACAAAACTGGCTGCAGCCTGAACAGCACCATCCTCTTTTAAAGCTACGTCAATTTGTTGTTCTTTGCTCCTAAACACATTCATTAGCCTATCCCAGCCCATTTGTACAGTGTACCCATACGTATTGAAATACATATATATTCCAACAAATGAAGCTATAAACAGGGTAACAAGCAAAATTATCATAGAATAATGACCAAAAATCATAGAAATATATGACATTGGGCCTGCAAGTACTGCTGGAGTTTCAAATCCTCCTTTTTGTTGACGCATGGCGCTCTCTACTCTGGCTTTATTTCTTTTGTCACGGGAACTGGGGATGCATACTGCTTATTTGTCATTATTAGAATATAGGTGTCATTGTTGATGATGTTTTCAGGAGTAGTGATACTATTGGAGGTATCATCGTATCTAATCCAGGCACCGTTGTGCTTGGCATAACTGATGTAGTGCCCACCTCGGGAGACTCCGTGATGTTCGACTACGGCAAAGGTTGTATATATCGGCGAAATGCCCTTCAGCACACTCGGAAAGGAAATCCACTTGCTCATGTTTGTGTTATTCAAGTCAATATTGACCTTGGGCCGCTTTTTGCGTGCAGAATTATCAAAGCGCTTCATAATAACAATAAGATACTGGGGAAGCCGTGAAATAGTAGGCACAGACTCCGAGGTCCCCTTCTCCTTACAGCCATCACAGCGATAATCCTCCAAAAGCTCTTTTCCAAAACTTTCGTTGATGCATTCCGCCAAATCAATATGTGCGTTGTCGTCACTCGGCACAGGCACCTTGATTTGAGACCAGGGGTCAAAACGACGCGTCATGTGACCGCACTTTTTACACGTAATGGTGAGGCACGTTTGTCCAAAGAATAGGTCAACAATAGGAGAATAATCTGTCTTAGAGAACTGCGCCCATGCCTCAAGGGCCTTAATATGAATCTCGTCTGAACGGGACCGCGGGTTGCCTACAATATTCATCTCCACTTTGCGGCTAATGGCAGCATGTAGAACCTCCACCATAAAGATAAGAAACTCGCCAGCATCCTCGTGGCCGCCGCGCAGCAGGTCTTCATACTGTGGCATTGAGCGCGATACACGCACGGCTTGTGCCATAAAGCCACGGGCAGACATTGATGCGTTGGGCTTAATGTCATCGCGCCACATGCCCTTTGTTACATCCACCATCTCCTCCAGCAGGGCGGCAGAGGGGCGGTCTGGACGCACGTGCTGCTTGTATTTATTGGAGGTGAAGTAGGTTGTAAGGTCTGTGCAGTAGCGCAGACTCTGAATAATCGTATTCAAGAAGCAAGTGTTGCCCAGATTTGCAAGGCCAACGCGTCCAAGTGCTAGTTGCTCAATAGGGTGCTCAGCGGATTGGGCCATGTGTGATTTTACAATAGACTGGTGGCCCAGCCTTATTTCATTTTTTTCTGCTTATGGAGAAAAAATGAAATAAAATATACACCGTTGTAAAAAATTTGATAAGAGTTTAAATAGGCTTTTATAGTATAAAACAATATGGATTCTGACGCCGAACCAGAGATTTACGGGTATGCGTGTTTGGATGAGCTACATTATCTCTTTCCAGAAATTTTATACGATAATGTAATCTTTCCTAATAATGAGTCAAATCGTATGGTGAATTGGATGCGACACCGACTAACATACTTGTTTCCGCAGTCTTTCCGTCGGGCGCGTCACGATTATGAACGCTTACATGCTGAAAGCCGTCGTAATGATTACGACGATTGGATATTTCTACATCGGCCTGAGCCAACAATGCGCGCCCCTGTGCAAATGGTTATGCGCGACTATCCTGGTTTTGAGGCCAGAAATACTATTTCGCCTAACAGTGTATTACAAACACCACCGCGTGTCCAGCGCGCCGGGTCTCAAGAAAGCATTCGCACATTACTGGGTTTGCTAAATCAAGTCGATAGCCCACAAAATTCTTTGCGAATGGCTTCAGAACCGCGAGTATTACATCCTATTACGCTAGCCGGGACACGGAGTCCCACTTTGGATTGGATAAGTCTATTCTTTGATTCGGTACCGATTGTACCATCGACTGCGGATATGCAGGCCAATACCGAAGTGCTACAAGCTGCTTCGGTGCCGGCTGATGTTATATGCACAATTTGCCAAGACCACGAAACAGATGCATTATCGCCTGGTGGCAGCGTGGCAGTTGACTGGCGCCTATTACGGCCTTGCCAACATAAATTTCATAAAGCCTGTATTGACCGATGGTTTACACGTAATTCGCACTGTCCAGTATGTCGGGCAGATATTCGCGTTGCTTCAATTAGGCAACAAACAGCGTCAGGTCGGCATGTATCGGAGTCTGTAGCAGAAAGCGTTCTTTCAAATCCACCCCCTTGAATAATGCTTCAATATGATTATCTGGGTTGCGGTATTCATTAAAACGTTCAAGAACCTGGGCAACAGTTTCGCCAGCCTTGAAATTTAACTTTAGTGGGTTGCCTGAATGAAATCCGGCAAATTTACGAGCAACAGCGCTTGGGGCGGGACTTAGCGTAAGGCTGGGCATTTGTTTAACTCCTTAAATGAAAAAATTTTACGTATTTATCCGTTCTTAGGATTTTCTGAATCAGCAAAGTTTTAATAAAATTGACTGCTTAAAATTACTTGTTTTTATGTAATAAAATGACCGACGATTGTCAAATCTGCTTCGACAAATGCAATGGCTCTACTCGTAAAGCATGTAAGTGTGCATACTGTCAGGTTACCTACTGTCGGGAATGCCTAGGGACCTGGCTAACAACACTTATTGATGAGCCGCGGTGCCCTAATGACACCTGTAAAAAGGCGTGGTCACGTGAATATTTGGACAGTATTATGACAAAGGTCTGGCGCGACGGACTCTATAAAGATTATCGTGAGAAGCTTCTTATGGATAGGGAGCGGGCATTACTACCGACGACCCAGCCCCGTATTGAGGCAATGAACGAGGCAAAGCGCATTGAGCGCGAAACCATTGAGCCTATGAGGGCGCGACGCAAGGAGCTGCAGAACCAGATTCGTGCCCTTCAAATGGAGGAGCATGGTATTCAAACCCAAGTTTGGGACCTGGGTCATCACTGTGAGCGACTTCGCACTGGGGTAGGCGTTGATGAAGCGGCAGCAAAGCAGCGCAACGTATTTATTCGGCGCTGTCCTGCAGAGGGATGCCGTGGCTTTCTCAGTTCGGCTTGGAAGTGTGGCGTTTGCGAGTTGTATAGCTGTTCAGACTGCCACGATGTGAAGGGTGTGGCCCGCGATAGCCCACATACATGTGACCCTGCAAACATTGAAACTGCTAAGCTGATTGCCAAGGACACCAAACCCTGCCCAAAGTGTGGTGAAATGATTACTAAAATCGATGGCTGCGACCAGATGTGGTGTGTCTCCTGTCATACTGCGTTTTCCTGGCGTTCAGGTCAGATTGCATCAGGCGTGGTTCACAATCCCCACTTTTATGAGTGGCAGCGCCGCCAGGGTGGTGGTGACGCGCCGCGTGTTGCTGGCGATATTCCTTGCGGTGGCCTGATTGATTGGGCTATTATTCGGCGCGCTATTAGCGACGGGCGCACCTATGCCGCTTGGATTGGAAACCTGGAGTTGGCTCATCGCCGTATTAATCACGTGATGAATGTTGATATGGTCAATCTAAATCGTGATGGGGTGAATCTGAATGACAACATTGATTTGCGCATTTCATATCTACTCAAGGATATTAGCGACGAGGCTATGATGAGCACACTTATTCAGCGTGAGAAGCGCTGGGAGAAAGAGAGGGAGCTGCGACGTATTTATGAGACACTAACCGGGGCAGCAATGGATATATTCCGTCGCATTATTGATGTTAAGGACAAGCATGTAGGCCCAGTCACGGGACCTGAGCCTTTTCAGCCACTGATTCGTGAGCTAAATGAGCTACGCAAGTTTATCAACGAGGCCCTTGACGTCCTACGCCGCCGCTACAATTCGGCCATTCACGGATTTGATGCAAACTGGGAGCGCTTGAATCTTAAGAAAACTCGCGTTGGGGAACAAATGGTTGAAACTGACATCAAGACTTCTTACGGTGTGTTTGTAGACGAGCTTACAGCCTTCCAAGCCTTGGTTCTGCCTGCGATTACCGCCACCGACGATGGTGTAGCCATTATGAAGCCATATCTTGCAAAAACACGCAAAATGAGTCGCACTATTACAACATTTCCACAGATTGCTGGGCCTACTCGTCGCTACGCCGACAATGTAGTAGAATATTATGAAGGTAATATCAAAAATTTACAGTATACTACCGGAACGCGAACAGATGTATGGTCGCGGGACTATTGGGCACGCCAGCGGGACAGACATAATACAGCTCTAGCCGTATGGGCAGAACATGTTAAGCAGTTGGAACTAAGCCTTCCTGTACCCGAGCTTCTGGGAAACACCATTAATTGATGCGCTATTAAATATAAAATACTTATGTGTCCAGTAGTAGTGATGCTTGACGTAGAAAGCATAAAATCAATACTTATTAATTATGCACCGACAACCATTTTTATTTCAATCTGTTCTGTCTTATTAGCGTGGCCTGACCGCGGCATAATACAAATATTGTTTGGCTTGGGCTTTGCACATTGGTGGGTATATTTTATTCATCGTGGGCTTCATGATTTGCCACGCGAGGGTGTGTTTTCTACGTTAAACACACATTGGATGTTTCACCACCAGCAAACTAAACTTATTGACAGACGACTTGAGTTAGTTTTAGAAACATTTACAGATTTGGGCATGAATTTATCATTGGGTTTGCTACAATGGGCTACCGGAATATGGTTTGTGCCCTTTTCAGTTATGCTGTTTTTTGCACTTACATACACATCCACGCATATTATTAACTATAGCATCATTGGGTCAGACACTCATCGCGCTCATCACAAAAATCTTGATACTAATTTTGGCCCTGACCCAATGGACCATTTATTTGGGACTAATGACGATACAACTCATGAAAATCTGCTGCCAATGTCCCTTAACGCGCTTGGTGCATTTATAGTAGTATATATGTTGAAACAGCATTATGGGTGGGTCGATTAAACGAATAATAATGCTCCTTAATAGGAATACAATGAAGCCTTTCCCGATACGGCTGATTGTAGTGGTGGTCTGTATTATACTTTTAGGTATTGTGGCATGGTCCAACTGGGATTTGAACAATGATTTAAGTAAAACGGTGTGGCTTTACTGGGACAAAAGCGAAATGCCACCGTTGCTTGAAGACATCAAGACTTATAATAAAAGTCGCCTTATTGGTTGGAATGTCAAATATTTGAACGAAAATACTATACACTTCTACATACCCCTGTGGGCCTATCCACGGGGTTATAAAGACTTGATACCTGCACATAAGGCTGATTGGATACGATTGTATCTTCTTTACAACTATGGTGGGCTATGGTTGGATTCCAGCATAATACTAAATAAGGCTGAGGCGTTGACGGAAATTTACGATAGAAGTGCAAGCACTGGGTCACAACTGACGGTTTTCCAAACAGAGAAAAATAACAAAGTTTCTGTGCACACCTCTGGCTTGCAGATACCGTTAGTCATAGATAACTGGTTTATTCTGGCTCCTAAGGGAAGTGTTATCGTAAAAATGTGGTTAGAAGAATTTACGCGGGCTATTGAAATGGGGTTACTAGCTTACAAGCATATGGCTATAGCTGAAGGGACAGACATATCATCTATACACTTTTCTGGGGACGAAGATGTATATTTGACGCAGCACATCTGTATCCAATACGTATTACAGGTGCGGACTGTGCTTGAGCCGCTGCCGCCAATGCTGTTTTTGAATAGTTACGACAGCATGCTACGAACATCGCGGGAATGCAAATTTGTGTCGACTTGTATACAAGATAAAATAAATAAGGACCATGAAACACAACAGCTACCATACATAAAAATTATTGGCTATAATCGCGATATTGATATTTCTAAATTTTTGCGGGGTTAGGTGCGCATTTCACTAATAAACTTAGCGCGCGCGGCCTTTGCCTCATGTTGCTTTTGGATGATTGTATTTACCGAACGCTTATTCATAACCGAGTCGACGATTTTACCAAACAGCAGGCGCTCAGCCAGCTTTTCCCGTGCATCAACGGGTTTCTTTGATAGTTTAATAAGGTCCAAATCCGACTTTGTGACGCCTGGAAGCTGTTCTACTACCAGTCCAAAGACCTGTGCTACAGGCTTTGCTATCTGATTTGTAATGTAGAAGACATAATCAGGCGTAAGATTGTGCTCTTTGATAAAGGTCGGTGTTTCAATGCGGTCGCCCTGAAGCGTTGAGCCTGGGGGCGCGGGAATGTATACAAAGGGAATACGCTCCGATGTGCTGGGCTTATTACCTGGGTCGCGCACGCCAATGCGCTCCGCCAAGATTTTGTGGGCAGGTGGATTTGGTGTTGCATATTCTGCCCGCAGAGACTTAGTAATCGTCAGCTTGCTCATAGGAAACTTGCCTGCAACCAACTCATTACAGGCCTTTTGCGCAAAGTAGAATGCCGCCTTAATATCCTGTTTTGTCAGAATCAAGTCAATCACGCCACCATAGACGTATTTTACAATAGGGGCGTTATCACGGCGTTTCATAACAATACCCATTGCCTTGCGATGAAAGTGGTCCAGGTCACCCTCAGACATATCACCAACATAGCGCTTTTTAGAAAGGAGACAGAAGGTCTTGAAGACCTTGTCAAACTCAAAGTCGTGGGGGTCCTTCAAACAGCTGCTGACAAGGGCACCAGCCTCCTCTGTTAGGTCCTTGGCCAGGGCCACAGCTTCATCGCCTGACAGCCGCTCACCTGACGCCGAATCCTTGGGACGCCAGCGAATAAATAGACTATCTGTGTCCCCGTAAACAGCCATTGCATCACAGCGGGGGTCGCGACCACCGCCGTAAATCGTCTCAATCAGCTCCTTGGCGTAAATCAGCTGCTTACGGCCGTAAGCCGTAGTAGAAGCAGCTAATACTACACGACGAACCTTGCTGGTTGCAGAGCCCAGCTGGCCATACAAGGAGTTAGCGGTTAGCTTGTAAGCCAGCTGCTGTGCATCCAGCAGTGCCTTGCGGAACTCATCCGTTTCCTTTTCCGCCTTCTTGCGCGTGGCCTTGCGGGCACTCAATAGCTTCATCAAGATTGTAGGCAGCGTGGATTTCTGGTTATTTGGTAGTTGTGCATAGCGCGCAACACGCTTGCCCGCCTTAATAATAGCAGGATGCTTGCGCTTATCATTGGGGTCGTTTGTCAAAATGTCGTAATCAATGTCAATATACTCAACACCAGGGTAGGGCTTGTCATACGTGTCCGAACCCTCCACAAGCGTGATTGACCCATCTGGCTTGTAATCCTTGACCCAGACTACACTGCTGTAGCAGATATTTTCAGAAATAAGCGTAGATGGATACAGCGACGAGAAATCCGGCACGCCAACGGGGTCATCATCAAAGTAAATACCCGTAACAGGGTCCAATACAAATGCACCCTCATAACGCGTATCCTCCTGAGGCTTATCCTCCTCCTCATCATCGATTGTTGGTTCCTGTGGCGCCTTTTGCCCAAAGCCATTTTTGGGTGCAGGCAGCACCTCAATCAGCTGGTCTTGAGCACGGCACTCCTTGAACACCAATGACTCGATTTTCACGCCTTGGCCACGCATGAAGATGAAACTTACAGGCACGGAACATACATTTGCCATAGCAATTGCATTGTTAAGGACCTCCAGCTTCATAAAGAGCTCCATAACCAGGTCGCAATCCTGAAGACAGTAGCGCGCAATCTTAGCACGGTCAGCGGATGAGCCGCGCTGAAGAGCGAAAAGCTCCTTTGGACTTACGTCGTCCTTTACCTGAGCCCAGCGTGACGGCGGTAGACCGTGCTCTGCCATTTTTGTTTCACCGCCATCACACTTTACAATAATAGCGCTGGGTTCAATCTGGATAATTTCCGCCTTATCCAGAACGTGGTCGTTCTCCAAATCCATCAGCACAATAAAGCGGCCCACAACAGCACCCTTTGTATTCTTAGTAGGCACGCGAAACGTGTCTTTAGTTGTGATTGTGACAGGAGCCGTAATGTTGCCAGACATAAATGTGGCTGCCACGTTGTCCAACGTGTATGAATCCAAGTTGTAATTACGCCGCACATATGGCAGCATATCCACCTTCAGACGACCAGGTGAGTTAATAATATACATAGTGTTATCGCCCATTGCCGCTGAGCTCAGAAACTTCTCAATCAAGCGGGGCTTGCCTGTAGATAGACGCGACCACGACTGACAGGACTGTGTGCAGTTTAGCTCCTCCGCTCTGAGCCAGAGATACTTTTCATCAAAACCAAACCCGTTGTATGTAATCAACACATCTGGGTCGGTTCTACCTAGCCACGTGTGGAAAGCCTGGATAAGCTTGGCCTCCTGCTCAAAGGGATAGACGTGAATAGACACATCGCTCATTGAGGGCGGCGCCACCTTCTCACGGTCGCAGGAGCCTAACACAAAGATGTGCTTTGACTCTGGCTTGTTGTTTCTGTAAAGAACTATGCCAATCTGAACAACCTCGTCGCCCTTAATATCAACTGAGCGCAGCACCTTTTCAGAAATATACTCGTCCAGATTTGTAATACGCTCATCGTATTTTAGATGGTCCGATTGAAGTAGGTCCTCAAACTCGGCCGGCTCAGGAATTTCATTCAGGATTTCACTAAGAGACCAGGGGCCGCGCTTCCGTAGGGCTGCAGCCTTTTTAGCCAGCTCTTCGGTAGGCTCATTCGCTGCCTGAGCCTCCTTTAGCGCTGCATCTGCCTGGTCTGCCGTCACGTTGCGCTTACGCATCTTAGTAAAGATGGGGCTGACCTTTGACTTGCTGGGGATACCCAGGGCACCCGCGTTTAGCGCATCTACAAGGGCCTGTGCTGCCTCCCTACACGTTGTGATTTGAGCGTCAATAAGCTCACGCGCTGGCTTTCTCCACGTCTTCTTGGGCTGAGGAAAGTCGCCATGGCTGGACATACACTCAATATCCCACGCGGCAATCAACAGCGGAGCCAAGCTTAGGCGACTGGAATCAGGCTCGATTGTTGTCCAGGGCGCTGTGACCTTGACTGCAGTGGTCGCGTCGTCGCTTTCCATTTCGTCCCACAAGAAGGGTGGGATTTTCATCCAACCGGCGGGGTCCAGATTGCGCTCGTGAAAGAAACGCAGCACAGGGTCAATATTAGCCTCATAAACTTTGAGCTTCTCATCGCGGCCCGCAATGTTTAGCGTCTTGGGCTCGGATGTTTCGTTGAGAAGCAGGTCCTTCATGCGACGCCAAATCGCAATGGACGGCACCTCAATACGCAGGAAACGGTGATAGGCGCCGTTATCAAAATCAAAGAGCTTCTTGTGTTTCTCCTCCGTGATTTCTACGTGGGCCTGCGCCTCTGGGCTATAGTGCACACACTTGCGCAAATACTTCTCAAGGGATGCCTTTTGTTTTGACGTCCAGTCCTCAGGAATCTGAACATAGAAATAGGGCCTGTAGCCAGTCAGCTCCACACAAATTGACTTGCCCTCTGGATTCGTGCCGAAAAGTAGAATCTGGAAACCCTTCTTCTCGTCGTTAGGGCTGGGCTGCTTTGTGTCATACCAGCGCTGCTTCG
>Ga0114975_10001846_pt1 | contig 14718 bp, 18 predicted proteins | sample S_130626_EF_Meta_FD_87031 | JGI IMG/M metagenome (GOLD analysis project Ga0114975, IMG submission 87031) | Freshwater microbial communities from Lake Simoncouche, Canada to study carbon cycling - S_130626_EF_MetaG | ecosystem: Environmental > Aquatic > Freshwater > Lake | place: Lake...
CCATTGTCCGTGCACAGCGACAGCGGTGGGACACGCAGTTCTACACCGTGCTCGGCGCAGCGTTCGGCCGCGAGTTCTCGAATCCGCGCGTTGGCGGCAACTCCCCCACCCAGCAATAGCCTCGGCACGCCGTGCGCCAGACACGCATCGACCGCCTTGCGCGTGAGCACGTCCGCAACGGCCTCGCGGAAGCTTGCCGCGATGTCGGCAAGATTATCCGTGCCATGCGTCTCAACATGTCGGGCGACGGCGGTTTTGAGCCCGGAGAACGAGAAATCGTATCGGTGCTTGTCCATGTCCTTGGGCAGGGTCAGTCCGCGCGGAAAGCGAATGGCGGCGGGGTCGCCCGCGACGGCCACCCGGTCAATGTGCGGCCCGCCGGGATAGGGCAGCGACAACAACCTCGCGACCTTGTCGAAGGCTTCCCCCGCAGCGTCGTCAATTGTTTCGCCCAAAAGGTGAACATCGGTGACGAGGTCGCGAACGAGCAACAGCGAGGTGTGCCCACCGCTAACAAGGAGGGCAATTGTCGGCAGTTCGATTTCCCCACCGTCCTCGCGCAACCGATCGGCGCCGACGTGCCCGACCAGGTGGTTGACGCCGTAAATCGGCTTGCCTAACGCCACAGCGAGCGCCTTTGCAGCGCCAACCCCGACCATCAGGGCTCCCGCCAGGCCAGGGCCCATTGCGACGGCAATCGCGTCAATGTCGGCATACGTCACTCCCGCCGTGGCGAGTGCCTCGTCGAGCGTCCCCCGCAGAGCCTCGAGGTGTGCACGAGCAGCAATCTCGGGCACAACTCCTCCGTAGACCGCGTGTGCATCCATGCTCGAGGCGATGACGTTGGCGAGCAGGGTGCGCCCGCGCACGATGCCGACTCCGGTCTCATCACAACTTGATTCAATGCCAAGCACGAGTGGTTCACTCATCACGCCAACCGCCTCTCCATTACCAGCGCATCCACGTGGGCGGGTTGGTAATACCCTTCACGCACGGCGATGGTGTCGAAACCGCGGGATTGGTAAAGATTCTGGGCGACGAGGTTGTCGGCGCGCACGTCCAGCAGGATGCGCTTGGCCCCCTGACCGCTGCACCACGAGATCAGCTCGTCGAACAACCCAGCCCCAATCCCGTCGCCACGAGCGGACTCCGCGACAGCGATTGTCTGAATGTCGGCGACATCGTCGCCCGGAAGGTGATGCGCACCGGCGTAGGCGACAATCTCGGCGTCACGTTCGACGACGAGGAAATGACCGTGCGGGCTCGACAATTCATGAAACATTCCGCCGGTCGACCATGCGTCGTCGGGAAAAATCATTCGTTCGAGAACCATCAGGGCGTCGAGGTCATCGAGCGTCGCCATCCGGGTGTTCATTGGCTCACCCGCTTAGAACCCGCGTTGGGGGTCGCATCGGGTGCACGAAGGTAGAGCGGCGTCAGGTCCGCGAGGTCATCGCCGCGAGCCAACCTGACGGTGGCGGCACGGCCCAGTTCCGCGGCTGAAATCGACTCAACGCGTCGTTCCGGGTGGTTTGAGATTGTGGGAACGGACCCCAGGTCGGCGATCGGGACCAGTGCCGGGCCAGCAACCGATTGACCACCCGCATAGCTTGTCCACGCCCACTCTTTCCGGCGGGCATCCGTAACGATAGTGACGGGGTGCTCGGACAGAATGCCAACGTCGTGGCTCGGGACGCCGTGGATGGGAATCCCGCGCGCAGCCGCAAAAGCAATAGCGGCGGCGATGCCGACCCGTAACCCAGTGAATGGACCAGGACCCAGACCCGACACGACCGCATCGATCGGCTCGCCCGATTCCGCAAGGACGTCGGTCAACAAACGCCCGACGACTTCGGCGTGACTGCGCGTTTCGGTGACGCTGCGCTCGGCCACGACCACATCACCGTCGACGACAGCCACGCTCGTCCCGGTTGACGTATCGATCACGAGAAGCCTCATGTCCACGCCCGCCCAATCGAATCGGCGAGTTCGTTGCCCCGGGGGCCGTGTGCGTGAACGGTCACCGTCCGCACGTCATCGTCGGCGGAATGAGACCGGTCGATAACTAGTTCAAGCCATTCATCCACGATGGTGTCCAGCATCCCCGCTCCCCACTCGACCACGGTAATCGAGTTCTCCCAATCAAGGTCGAGATCCTCAAGTTCACTGGCGTGGGTGAGGCGATAGGCGTCGACGTGAACAAGAGGCGCCGCGTCGGTGCGCGGGTGGGTTCGCGCAATCACAAAAGTAGGGCTGGTCACTGTTCCACGGACATCAAGTTCGGCGCCCACTCCGCGCGTTAGCGTCGTTTTTCCCGCCCCCAGTTCACCCGTCAGGCATACGACGTCACCGGCGCGCAAATGTTGCGCGATGACTCGACCGAACCGATCCATTTCGTCCGCCGTGGAGACGGTAAACATCAGGCCGAAATCCTGCTGACGCGATTGCCCAGGCGCGTCACAATCTCGTAGCCGATTGTGTCAGCCCAATCCGCCCACTCGTCGGGGTGCGGTGTTCCGTCAATCGGGTTGCCCCACACCGAAACTGTGTCGCCAACGGCAATTAGCGCGTCGCCGACGTTGACGACAATTTGATCCATCGCGATACGGCCGACCACCGGAAACCGTTGACCGTTAATCGCGACCGAGGCTTGTCCCGTCGCCGCGCGCGGAATTCCGTCGGCATACCCAACGGGGATGAGTGCAACGGTTGTTGACTCGTCGGCTCGCCACAGGTGGTTATAGGACACCCCGTCACCCGCGCGCAGGCGCTTGGTGAGCACGACGTCTGCCTCGAGTCGCATGGCGGGTCGAACACCGGTATTCCGCAGGTGCGGCGCCGGCGCCAGTCCGTAGGCCGCAATCCCAAACCGAACCATCGAGTGTCGCAGCGACGGGTGATCGATTGCCGCGGCGGTGGCGGCCAGGTGACGAAATTCTGGTTCGACACCGTGCTCGCGCAGGTCAGAAAGAACAGTTTCAAATTCTTCCGCTTGGGACAGGTCGGCTTCACGGCTCGTCCCCGAGCAGTGCGACATCAACCCCTCAACGCGAATGTTTCCTGTGTGATGCAGTTCTGCTGCCCGCGCCACGAAGGCGGCGGTGTCATCGCGCCCGGCACCGTTGCGGCCCAAACCCGTATCGATTTTGAGGTGCACGGTCGGTTTGTCACACAACGCGAGTGCCTCAAGGTGTGCGAGCGTTGAGGCGCCAATCGTCACCCCCGCAGCCGTCGCACCCTGAAACGTCTCATCCGGTGCGTGCAACCACGCGAGCAGGGGAGCAGCGATACCAGCCGAACGAAGTTCCAGCGCCTCAGTCACATCCGCGACTCCCAGCCAATCCGCACCGCCCACGAGAGCGGCGCGTGCCGCAGTTTCCGCTCCGTGCCCGTACCCGTTTGCCTTGACCACAACAAGAGTGTGGTCGGTTGGTGCCAGACCGCGCAGTAGCTCAACATTGGCCGAAATCTGAGCGCTGTCGATCAGTGCACGGCGCATTGGGGCGGTCACGGGGACTCCGCGATCACGCTGGCGGTCGCCATTCCGCCGGCATGGCTCAGTGACAGGTGGAGGATGAGGCCGAGATGCTCGATCGCCACGGCGATATCCCCGCTCAAGACAAATTCGGGCCGCCCGTTTCCCCGCGGAATCTCAACGTCCGTGAACCGAAAATCACTGCTACCGCCGAGGGCTTTAATCAAGGCCTCCTTGGCGGCAAAGCGCACCGCCATGGATTCCAGCGGCATTGTCTGCTCGGTCGGCGTCAACAGTCGATCGCGCAGAGCGGGAGTGCTCACGAGTTTCTCGCCGAAGCGCGCGACATCCACAACATCGATGCCGTGTCCGACGATCGCCATCGTTATTCCACCGTGACGGATTTGGCGAGGTTGCGTGGCTGGTCGACGTCGAGTCCTTTAGCGGCGGCAAGCTCCATCGAGAAAAGGTGCAGCGGGACGACCGCCAGAATCGGCTCGATAAACGGTGACGCGAGCGGGATTGGGATGACCTCGTCTGCGAACGGAAGCACGGCGGCGTCTCCCTGTTCGGCGATGGCGATCACGCGGGCTCCGCGGGCGCGAATCTCTTGAATATTAGAAACAACCTTGGGGTGAAGCGAGTTCGGGTCGCGGGGGCTGGGAACAATCACGAAGACAACCTGGCCGGGTTCGATGAGGGCGATCGGACCGTGCTTGAGTTCACCCGCTGCGAAACCCTCCGCGTGAATGTAGGCAAGTTCCTTGAGCTTGAGTGCACCCTCGAGTGCGATCGGGAATCCCACGTGACGCCCCAGCAACAGAATCGCCTGGGTGTCCGCCATCCACTTCGCCATCGTCTTGATTCGGTCAGCCTGAAGCAGAACGGTTTCGATCAGCGCCGGGGTCGCCTCGAGGTCCCGAACGACCGATGCCAGCGTCGCCGGGTCGCCCTTGCCGTTCGCCTGGCCGATGGCCAGACCCAGCAGGTAGAGCGCCGTGACCTGGGCGACAAACGCCTTGGTGGACGCTACGGCGACCTCGGGGCCGGCGTGCGTGTAGATGACGTCGTCGCTCTCGCGCGGAATCGTCGCTCCCTGTGTATTGCAAATGGACAGGGTTCGCGCACCCCTTTCGCGCGCGTATTTGACGGCCATCAGGGTGTCCATCGTCTCGCCGGATTGGGACACCGAAACGACGAGCGTGTGCTCTCCCAGAACGGGCTCGCGATAACGGAATTCGTGGCTCAGCTCGACGTCGACGGGGATCTTCGCCCACTGCTCGATTGCGTACTTTCCGACAAGACCGGAATAAGCCGCCGTCCCACACCCAAGAATGATGATGCGGTCAATGTCGGCGAGTGTCTTCGGCTCGAACCCGTCGATGTGGACGGCTCCGTCCTTGATGCGTCCGCGGATAGTGTCCGCTACCGCTTGAGGTTCTTCGCTGATTTCTTTCGCCATGAACGACGACCATCCGCCCTTCGTCGCGGCGGTCGCGTCCCACGTGACCTCGAACGGTTCGGGTTCGACCGGGTTGCCGTCGAAATCGATGACGGAAACGGAAGCGCGCGTGATCGTGACGATTTGGTCCTGGCCGATGGCGAGAGCGTTGCGGGTGAATTCCACGAACGCGGCAACGTCACTGCCGAGGAAGTTTTCGCCCTCGCCGAGCCCGATGACGAGCGGTGAGTTGCGTCGAGCGCCGACGACAACGTCCGGTTCGTCCTGGTGGATCACCAGGAGCGTGAATGCGCCTTCAAGCCGTTGGACGACCGCACGGAGTGCCTCGGTCAGGTTTCCCGTCTCGCGGTAGGCGCGAGCGACGAGATGGGCGGCGACCTCCGAGTCGGTTTCGCTGGTGAATTCGACGCCATCCGCGAGAAGTTCGGCCTTCAGTGCGGAAAAGTTTTCGATAATGCCGTTGTGGATGAGGGCGAGTTTCCCACCGTCGGCGATGTGAGGGTGCGCGTTGACGTCGTTCGGTGCACCGTGAGTTGCCCAACGGGTGTGCCCAATTCCGGTGTGACCGTCGTGGATGGGGTTCGCAACCAGTTCGTCACGAAGTTGCTGCAACTTGCCCGACCTTTTGCGCGACTCCAGTGCATCCGAGATGATAGCGACTCCAGCCGAGTCGTATCCGCGATATTCCAAGCGTCCCAGCCCACCGAGCAGGACGGCTTCTGAGCCACGGGGTCCGACATATCCAACGATTCCGCACATAAGAACAGTCTAGGCGAGCGCCTCGGTCGGAGTATCGTTGAGGCGATGCTGGACAGTCCCGCCCCCCTAACACCGTTCCACGAGATTCCTCGGACGCGGTGGGCCGAATTGTCGTCGTCGTTGGGTAACCCGCTCACCGAAGCGGAAATTGACCGGCTTCGCGGTCTCGGAGATGCGCTCGACCTTGCCGAGGTTGCATCGATCTATATTCCCCTGACTCGACTCCTCTCGCTCTACGCGAAGGCCGCGCGAGAGACCCATTCGGTGACGTCAACCTTCCTTGGGCTTTCCAACAGTCACACCCCGTTCGTCATTGGTGTTGCGGGCTCGGTCGCGGTCGGAAAGTCGACCGTGTCGAGGCTGCTGCGTGAACTGCTGTCGCGTGACCCCGAGACGCCGAACATCGCGCTCGTCACCACCGACGGTTTCCTGTATTCGAATGACGAACTGGAACGACGCGGAATCGCGGCGCGAAAGGGATTCCCCGAATCGTACGACCGTCGGGCGCTCATCGAATTTGTGACCCAAATCAAGTCCGGTGCGACCGAGGTTTCGGCGCCCGTCTATTCCCACCTGTCCTATGACATCGTCCCCGGTGAACACATCGTCGTCTCTCGCCCGGACATCCTCATCATCGAGGGGCTCAACGTGCTGCAGTCGCCCACCCTCGGTCAAGAACTCGCGCTGTCGGACCTGTTCGATTTTGGCATCTACGTCGATGCCGAAACCGATGACATCAAGTCGTGGTACGTCAATCGCTTTCTGCAACTGAAATCCGGTGCCTTCGCCCGCGCGGACTCGTATTTTCACCGCTACGCGAATCTCAGCGACGAGGAGGCAACCGACATCGCACTGGGTTTCTGGAATTCGGTCAATGAACCCAACCTCGTTGAAAACATCGCCCCGACCCGCGCCCGCGCAACGCTCGTGTTGCGCAAGGAACGCGATCACACCGTGTCGACGGTGTCTTTGCGAAAGATTTAGAGCCCGAGTCGTTCGGTCACGAGATCGGCGATGCGGTGCGCCACCTCGTCGGCGCGTTCCTGCGTTGCCGCCTCGACCATGACGCGGACGAGCGGTTCGGTTCCCGAGGGGCGCAGCAGAATTCGGCCGGTATCGCCCAAATCGGCTTCCAGTTGGGCGACGAGGTCGGCGATGGGCTGGTCGGAGTCGAGACCTGCATGGTTGACGTCCGTGACGTTGACGAGCGTTTGCGGAAGCGCCGTCATGACGGTCGCGAGTTCGGCCAGCGTCTTGCCGGAGCGTGCCATCTCGGCGGCAACGTGCAAGCCGGTCATGATTCCGTCGCCCGTCGTCGAAAACTGTCGGAAGATGATGTGCCCCGACTGTTCGCCGCCGAGGATAAAACCGGTGGACTCCATCGCGTCGAGCACGTACCGGTCTCCGACAGCGGTGCGGACGAGCGTGATGCCGTTCGCTTCCATCGCCAATTCGAGGCCGAGATTGCTCATGACCGTCGCCACCAGGGTGTCGTGCGTCAGCAAACCACGCTTCTTCATCGACACGGCGACAATTGCCATGAGGTGGTCGCCGTCGATGAAGTTTCCCTGCGCGTCAATCGCGAGGCACCGATCCGCGTCTCCGTCGTGAGCGATTCCGAGATCTGCACCCGTTTCCAGTACCGTTCGCTGGAGTAGGTCCAAATCGGTCGAACCACAACCCTCGTTGATGTTGAGGCCGTCAGGATCGCTTCCGATGACGGTGACGGTCGCACCGGCGTCGGTGAAGGCGCGAGGAGAAATTCCCGCCGCGGCGCCGTTTGCGCAATCAATCACAACGTGGAGTCCCTCGAGCGACGCGTCGAGCGTGGCAAGCAAGTGCAGAATGTATCGATCCTCGGCATCGGCGAATCGTCGGATGCGGCCCACGCCGGCACCGGTTGGCATCAACCGCGGCCCCGCGAGAGCCTTTTCGATACGGTCTTCGACCTCGTCCGGAAGTTTGGTGCCACCGAGTGAAAAGAATTTAATGCCGTTATCGGCTGCCTTGTTGTGTGAGGCAGTGATCATCACCCCGAAGTCGGCCTGAATGTCCCCGACGAGGAAGGCGGTGGCGGGGGTGGGCAGAACACCGGCGTCGAGGACGTCGATACCGGAACTAGCCAGTCCCGCCGATACTGCTGCGGTGAGGAATTCGCCGGAGATTCGAGGATCACGGGCGACAACTGCACGGGGCTTGCGCCCTTCGGCGCGAACCTCGTCCGCGTGGCGTCCCTGCGTCAGCACCTGAGACGCCGCTTGGGCGAGGTGCAACGCGAGGTCGGCCGTGAGCTCGACATTTGCCAGCCCACGGACTCCATCGGTCCCGAAGAGACGCGACATCGCAGTGAAGCCGATTAACGCTTCGAGTACTGAGGAGCCTTGCGGGCCTTCTTGAGACCAGCCTTCTTGCGCTCCTTGATGCGGGCGTCACGCGAGAGGAAGCCGGCCTTCTTGAGAGCCGCACGGTTGTTCTCTGTGTCGATCTCATTGAGGCAGCGGGCAATTCCGAGGCGAAGAGCGCCGGCTTGACCCGAGGGGCCACCACCCGAGATTCGCGCGATGACGTCGTATGACGACCCGAGCTCGAGAATCGTGAACGGTGCCTTAATGAGCTGCTGGTGCAACTTGTTGGGGAAGTATTCTTCCAGTGCACGACCGTTGACGGTGACCGAGCCGGTCCCGGGGATGAGTCGCACTCGAGCAATCGCTTCTTTACGACGACCGACGGCTGCGCCGGCGACCGAGAGGGAAAGCTTGGGAGCCTTTGCCGCTGTCGCGGTGGTTTCGCTTACTGTTGCCATTGTTCTAATCCTCTATCCGGCGCTTACTGCGCGACCTGGTTAAATGCGTAGGGCTTGGGCTGCTGGGCCGAGTGAGGGTGCTCTGCACCCGCGTAGACCTTCAGTTTGCGGAACTGGTCAGCTCCGAGCGAGTTCTTGGGGAGCATTCCGCGGATCGCCTTCTCGACGGCACGAACGGGGTTCTTTTCCAAGAGTTCCGAATAGACGGTCGCCGTGAGTCCGCCCGGGTAACCCGAGTGGCGGTACGCCATCTTCTGCGACAGTTTGGAGCCCGTGAGAGCAACCTTTCCGGCGTTGACGATGATGACGAAGTCACCCATGTCCATGTGCTGGGCAAAGGTGGGCTTGTGCTTGCCGCGGAGCAAAACTGCTGCGTGGCTGGCGAGGCGGCCGAGGACAACGTCGGCGGCATCGATGATGATCCACTCACGCTGGATGTCAGCGGGCTTGGGTGAGAATGTACGCGTCACGGTAGTAGCGCTTTCGGTTCGAGTAGTTCGTGAATCCCACTCCGGTGAGGCTTTCTAGGGAAAGACTCGGTGGAGGGCTCAACCAGGCACCCGGTCGGGCACCAAGATTCAAGAGTACAAGAGTTCGGCGCGTGGGTCAAACCGGGTTGCGGCGTCGACGAGATTCCGAGGCGCGCAGAGCCATTTCAGCGGCGTCGGGGTATCCGACCTCGGCCAGGGTGAGTCCCTGCGGTGGCAGTACGGCGAAGGCTGCCGTGCGGATTCGTTGCTCGCGAAGGACGACGGCATCGGCGGGGTCGAGACGCCCGCGCCCCACGGCGACACACACTCCGACAAGGTTGCGAACCATGTTGTGGCAAAACGCGTCGGCCTGAATAGTTGCGACGAGCACACCCTTTTCGTCCCGCACCCACTCGAACCGTTGAAGTTCGCGCACCCGCGTCGCACCTTCGCGCGCCTTGCAATAGGTCGTCCAGTCATGCAACCCCAGGAGGGATTGCGCGGCCGCGTTCATGGTGGTGACGTCCAACGGTTCGTCCATCCACAGCGTGTAGTGGCGGGTGCGCGGGTCACGAATCGACGACGTGTCGGTGATGCGGTATTCGTAGCGGCGGAAAATCGGTGAGAACCGGGCATCAAAACCGGGGTCGGCCTCACGGACGGTGTGAATGGAAATTGCCGTTTGAGCGAGGTACGAGTTGAGCCGCATCGCCAACGTCGTTGGGTCGACATCGTCGGGCACATCAACGTGAACAACTTGGCCCATGGCGTGCACACCGGCGTCCGTTCGACCGGCCACAATCGTGTGCACGTCGTCAAGGCGGATTATCGTTGCGAGAGCCTCGTCGAGCGAACCTTGGATGGTCGGTAGATCCGGTTGCTTTGCCCAGCCAGAGAAATCAGTTCCGTCGTAGGCGAGATCGATTCGAAGTCTCACGGCTGCCTCCCGTTAACGACACAAAGCCCGAGGCAACCCCGGGCCTTGTGCATGACGAACTACTTGTCGTCGCCTTCGGCGGCAGCGTCATCGGCTGCCTCCGCGGCGGGTGCTTCCTCGGCAGGGGCCTCTTCCGTAGGAGCTTCGGCTTCAGCTTCGGCGACCTCGGCAGCTTCGGCTTCGACGACCTCGGTCACTTCGGCCTCTACAGCTTCGACGGGAGCGTCAACAACCTCAGCCTCGGCGGCGTCGGCCACTACGGCCTCGTCGACAACCTCAGCTGCCGGGGCGGCCTTCGGCGCAGCCTTGACGGGCTCGACCTTGGCCTTTTTGGTCTTGGGGTTCAGGGTCACGGGCTCAAGCACGAGCTCAATAACAGCCATGGGCGCGTTGTCACCCTTACGGAAACCCGTCTTGGTGATACGCGTGTAGCCACCAGGACGCTCGGCGACGAGGGGAGCAATCTCAACGAAGAGTTCGTGAGTTGCATCCTTGTTGCGGAGGATCGCGAGGACACGACGGCGAGCGTGGAGGTCTCCGCGCTTTCCGAACGTGACCAGTCGCTCAGCATAAGGCTGAAGACGCTTGGCCTTCGTCTCGGTCGTCTGAATCGACTTGTGCGTGAAAAGAGCCACCGCAAGATTCGCGAGCATGAGGCGCTCGTGAGCGGGTCCGCCTCCGAGGCGGGGTCCCTTCGTGGGCTTAGGCATTGTGTTCTCCTATTCGATACGAGTGATGTACTCGCGGGGTCTTATTCGTCTGCGGCCTCGTAGAAGTACGAGCTGTCTGCTCCGGCAACGCCGTCCCTGAGGCTCAGTCCACGTTCGACGAGCTTCTCGAGGACCTCGTCAACCGACTTCTGTCCAAAGTTGCGGATGTTCATGAGCTGGTGCTCCGTGAGGTTCACCAATTCGGCGAGGGTGTTGATTCCCTCGCGCTTGAGGCAGTTGAACGAACGAACCGTCAGGTCAAGTTCCTCGATGCGAATGTCGAGTCCCTCGGCAACAGGTGCGTCGGTGTAACGGGGACCAATTTCGATTCCCTCGGCCTCAGTGTTCAGTTCGCGTGCGAGTCCGAAAAGTTCAACCAGGGTTCCACCCGCAGACGCTACGGCGTCACGGGGGGTGATCGATGCCTTGGTGTCAACCTCGACGACGAGACGGTCGAAGTCGGTACGTTCTCCCGCACGAGTTGCCTCGACGCGGTAGGTGACCTTGGTAACCGGCGAGTAAATCGAGTCAATCGCGATGGTTCCGATGGGTGCACCGGCGAACTTGTTCTGGTCGACCGAGACGTATCCACGCCCGCGCTCGATGGTCAACTCGATTTCGAGGTTTCCCTGCTTAGCCAGGGTCGCGATGTGCAGGTCGGAGTTGTGAATCTCAACGCCGGCTGGCGCGGTGATGTCCGCGGCGGTTGCGTTGCCGGCACCCTTCTTGCGAAGGTAAGCCGTCACGGGCTCGTCGTGTTCGCTCGAGATCGTGAGGTTCTTGATGTTGAGGATGATCTCGGTGACATCTTCGACAACACCCGGGAGTGACGTGAATTCGTGTGCGGCGCCGGTCACGCGGAAACGCGTGACGGCTGCTCCAGGAATCGACGACAGCAGGGTTCGGCGCAGTGAGTTGCCGAGGGTGTAGCCGAATCCGGGTTCGAGCGGTTCAATGATGAACGCCGAGCGGGTGTCGGTCATGGGGTTTTCGGTGAGCGTGGGGCGCTGTGCAATGAGCACGTGGTTTCCTTTCGGTCAGTGTCCGCTATATGACACTTCTCTGAATACTTCTGTTCAATTGTGGGGAGCGTGGCGGTTGAGGCGGACCTCACAACCACGCACAAACGGTGATGCGTTAGACGCGGCGACGCTTGGGGGGACGGCAACCGTTGTGCGCCTGAGGCGTCACATCGGTGATTGATCCGACCTCGAGGCCAGCTGCCTGAAGCGAACGAATCGCCGTCTCGCGACCCGAACCGGGTCCCTTGACGAAAACGTCCACCTTCTTGACGCCGTGTTCCTGCGCCTGGCGCGCTGCCGATTCGGCGGCGAGCTGAGCGGCGAACGGAGTCGACTTGCGCGAACCCTTGAAGCCAACTGCTCCCGAGGATGCCCACGAGATGACGGCTCCGGTCGGGTCCGTGATGGACACGATCGTGTTGTTGAACGTCGACTTGATGTGTGCGTGAGCCAAGGCGATGTTCTTCTTGTCTTTGCGTCGCGGCTTACGGCCTGCGGTCTTTGGTGCTGCCATTGTTCAGATCCCTTTCCTCAGGCCGCGACTAGCGAGCGGCCTTCTTCTTGCCGGCGACGGTGCGCTTCGGGCCCTTGCGGGTACGTGCGTTGGTCTTGGTGCGCTGCCCGTGAACGGGAAGTCCACGACGGTGGCGGATTCCCTGGTACGAACCGAGCTCAACCTTGCGACGGATGTCGGCCTGCACCTCACGGCGCAGGTCACCTTCCACCTTGAGGTTGGTGTCAATGTAGTCACGAAGCGCGATGAGTTGGTCGTCGGTGAGGTCCTTGACGCGGATGTTCTTATCAATCGACGTTTCGGTCAGAATCTGAACCGAACGGGTACGGCCTACGCCGTAGATGTAGGTGAGGGCGATTTCCACGCGCTTGTCGCGGGGAATATCGACTCCAGCGAGACGTGCCATGAGGCTGCTCCTAGTGAATGAAGAGGTCTGAGCCAATGTCCGTACTTGAGCCTCTTACTCAAGATGTCCCCCCGAAGGGTTCCGACGCGGCGAGTGAATGTATTGAGTTGTAAGGGTGGTGCTTTATCCCTGGCGCTGTTTGTGCCGGGGGTTTTCGCAGATCACCATGACGTTGCCGTGACGACGAATGACTTTGCACTTGTCGCAAATCGGCTTGACGCTGGGGTTGACCTTCATTGTGTTTCTCCTAGTTCGCTGGCGTCGTACCCGGAGTTCCGGGCCGTTCCTTCTGTGCGGTTACTTGTAGCGGTAAACGATGCGGCCTCGTGAGAGGTCGTAGGGGCTAAGTTCTACAATCACTTTGTCCTCGGGGAGGATTCGGATGTAGTGCTGGCGCATCTTGCCCGAGATGTGTGCGAGGACCTTGTGGCCGTTCGCCAGTTCCACGCGAAACATTGCATTGGGCAATGCTTCGACGACCGAACCTTCGATCTCGATTACGCCGTCTTTATTAGCCATGTGTCCGTTCGTTGCTGCTGGTTACCGCACGTCGTGCGGGCGGTGAAAACACGCCACGGGGGGCATGACACACCAAAGTACGAGAATACGCGATTATCCGCGGATTCGCAAATGCGCGTCGTGCTATCCGATGCCCCGCAGGCCCAGTGCGCCAGTGATTCGCGCGGTGACGTCGGCGATTTCGCCGATTGCGTCGACCTGCACCAGAAGCCCGCGACCGCCGTAAACCTCGATGAGCGGCGCGGTTTCTCGGGCAAAAAGCTCGAGCCGAGAACGGATCAGGGTTTCGTCGGCATCGTCCGAGCGTCCTGAATCCTTGGATCGGAGCAAGATTCGCTGGACAACGACTTCGGTTTCGACCGTAAGTTCAATTACGGCGTCCAGTTTTTCGCCCTGGTCGGCGAGCACCTGATCGAGCGCGCGCACCTGATCGACCGTTCGCGGGTATCCGTCGAGCAGAAACCCGGGAGCGCAATCGTCGTGGCTGAGTCGGTCAGCGACAAGAGCGTTAGTCAACGAATCGGGAACGTATTCGCCGCGGTCCATGAACCCTTTCGCTTCGAGTCCAAGCGGGGTCTCGTCGCGAACGTTTGCTCGAAAGATGTCCCCAGTGGAAATCGCCGGAATTCCGTACGTCTCAGCGAGTCGAACCGCTTGCGTACCCTTCCCGGCACCCGGAGGGCCGACCACGAGCAGGCGAACCATTACTGGAGCAGGCCTTCATAGTGTCGCTGTTGCAGCTGGGCGTCGATCTGCTTGACCGTCTCGAGTCCAACACCAACGATGATGAGGATCGACGTTCCACCGAACGGGAAGTTCTGGTTTGCGCCAATCAACGCGAGTGCGATGAGTGGAATCAGGGCAATGAATCCCAAGTACAACGAACCGGGGAGTGTCACGCGGGTGAGAACGTAATCCAGGTACTCGGCGGTGGGACGACCGGCACGAATTCCGGGGATGAATCCGCCGTACTGCTTCATGTTGTCGGCAACCTCAACCGGGTTGAAGGTAATCGCGACATAGAAGTACGTGAAGCCGACGATGAGGAGGAAGAACAGCGCGATGTAGAGCGGCTGATTGCCGTTTGCCAGGTTCGCGCTGATCCACAGCACCCAGTCGGGCGGGACCTGTCCTGCGGCCGGCTGGTTGAACTGTGCGATGAGTGCTGGCAGGTACAACAGGGACGACGCGAAGATAACTGGCACAACACCGGCCATGTTGACCTTGATGGGAATATACGTGCTCGAGCCGCCGTAGGTGCGAGTTCCGACAACGCGCTTGGCGTATTGAACGGGGATTCGACGCTGGGACTGTTCCACGAAGACAACGGCACCCATGATGACGATTCCGATTGCGATGACGATAACGAAAACGTTGAAACCCTCCGAGCGCTGAATCGACCAGAGCGAGGTGGGGAAGCCGGCAGCGATAGACGAGAAGATCAGCAGTGACATGCCGTTGCCGATGCCGCGTTCGGTGATGAGTTCTCCGAACCACATGATGAGCCCGGTGCCGGCGGTCATGGTGATGACCATGAGCAGAATTCCGTACCATGCATCGTTGGTGATGAGCTGGCTGCATTCCGGGATTCCGGAGGACGAACCGAAGAGTTGCCCGCTGCGGGCGACGGTGACCAGGGTC
>Ga0114975_10001847_pt1 | contig 14717 bp, 22 predicted proteins | sample S_130626_EF_Meta_FD_87031 | JGI IMG/M metagenome (GOLD analysis project Ga0114975, IMG submission 87031) | Freshwater microbial communities from Lake Simoncouche, Canada to study carbon cycling - S_130626_EF_MetaG | ecosystem: Environmental > Aquatic > Freshwater > Lake | place: Lake...
AGAATTAAGAGCATCATTTTTCAAAGCTTGTTGGAACACGTCAAAACCAGCTTCATTTGTATACATCTTAACTTTTCTATCTTTAACATCCACACGTCTGTAGAAAAGATCTCCAAACACGCTTCTGATTAAGTTAGCAGAAAACTCACCACGATTGTATTGTACTAAGTTACCGTTATTTCTCATTCTGTGGTAAACACCAGCAGAAGTTCTTTTTAATTCTTGCTTAGAACCGTTAGTCTTAACAGTACCTGGTTTAGACCAGATCATACGCTTAACTTTCAATTCTAACATTGATTTACGCATCCAGAACTCAATGAATGGTTCCCATTTAACATCATTACGAGTTAAAGGTAATTGATTTCTACGTTGAGGAGCATATACTAAGATATCTAATGGTTTACCAGAAGCATCTCTCATCATTTTATCATCAGCCCACTCAGTGATTTTGTGCTCATAACCATATGCAGATCCTAAAGATTCAAACATAGTGATTTGCTCACCCAAACGAGGAAGACCTAATAAATCTTGGTCAAACTCACCAATAGCAGCATCAACTAATTCAAGTTCAATACCATATTGTAAGAATGTAGAACTAACAAAATCCATAACAGGATTGTCAGTTACCAAAGTGAATGTATACAAATAACCCATGTTCCAAGGAATAGGATCTTTTGTAACATAAAAACGAGGACCATACTGACGTGAACCTACAGATACAATAGCATTTTTAGAGAACTCATTAGTATCTAATACTAAAGAGAATTCTTGACCATCTATTCCCACCTTACCAGTAGCACTAAGAAGGTCACTTGTAGATGTAGGGATGTTGATGATCTTAGGGAATTTGTAAGGAACAGCTACTTGCCATTTCCAAGCATCACTATTATTATCAATGTAATAAGGTGTGCTTTTGTTGATCATGTCTAAGAAGTCATTGCTATACAATGAACTCTGAGTGTAAAGACTAATGATTTTCTTATCATAGTCTGCTGGTTCAGTGCTGTGAAAACTCTCTAGGTGATTAGCATCAGTAAGCTTACCTACAGCACGCTTATCCATAGAGGCTACTCTCGCATACGTAAACCCAGTTAAACCAGGAATTGTTTGTTGGGGTTGATTCGCCATTTTGTTATTAATTTAATTGTTTATTGTTTAAAATTGTTATAAAAACCATGAATTGGATTTTGAAGCACCTCCAGATGAAGATTTAGTAGAGCTTTTACTCACTTGTCTTGCAACTTCACCAAAGAGTTCATTTGACTTCTTACTGATTCCTGTCTTTTGGATGGTAGATAATGTAGGATCTTTTTCCAAAATCTTTAGAAGTAATCCAACCTTAACTTTCATTGCATGATTCTCTGGTCTTTTTAAATCTAAAATAGTACGATCAAAATCTGTAAGAGTTTCTCCAGATGGTGTCTTATACTTATCTACTAATAAGAAGTCTTGTAGTTCGCCTGCTAATTTGGGATTGATTGGAATACCATCAAACTCTTTAGCTTTTATTTTATCTTGTAATACAGATTGTACGTTATTAATATATTGATTCTTAATAGCTTGTTTCTGTTGTAGTTCTTTTTCTGCTTGTGCTTCCATTTGTTGTAGCTTAGCAGCTTCTTTCTTAACTAACACTTTATGATGTTTTGCAGCAACTGTTTCAAGATCACCATAGTTCTTTAATCTCTCAACTTCTGTTTCAACATCTTCAGGATCAAATCCTTGATCAGATAGAGCTTGTTTTAATACACTGATTTGATTACGTTCTTCAGAAAGATCAAGATCAGCAAAACTTGCAATTTGATTATAAGCACCAAAGTATTCTTTAGGATCAACTCCTTTTACAAATATGGCTTCAAATGCTTGTTGATAATCTTCTCCAAATTGTCCTATAAAGTTATTTACAACTTCAATAGCACCTTTCTTTTTTTCAGCTTGGAATCTTTCAAGAAATTCCTCAGCTGTAGATATTGGTTGATTATCTTCATCATCATCTTTAGAAAACACACCTAATTTAAATAGGTCATTAGCTAGAGCACTAAACTGACTAACTTCTGGTTCTGATTCTTCATCATCACTATCGTTAGTTTCTTCAACTTGTTTACCAGGAGCTTTTTTTACTGGAGCTTCTTCCTCTTCTTCTTCATCATCACCACCTAATAAAAAATCTTCAATTGATTGTTTAGGTTCTTCTTTCTTTTCAGGAGCTTCTTCTATAGTTTCACCTATAGATTTAGTAGCTTTCTTTGGAGTTTCAGCTTTTGGAGCTTTGTCCTCAGCAGTCATTTCTTTAATATCATCTGGATTGGTAGATGCAGTTTCAGGAGACATCAGATCATTTAATAATTCTGAACTACCCATTCCCATTTCCATAGTATTCTCAATACTAAAGTTACCAAACTGGTTATCTAAATTTTCAGCCATATGTAGTTGTATTTTATTGGTTTATATAAAGTGTAAAGCTATGATAAGTTAATTTAATAGCAAAGAGATAAGTGTAATTGTAAATCAATTTTCGGTATAATATAGCATTAATATTATCACCCTTAATCAAGTCTGTTTGAAAAGTTGTCATTTATAAGCCTGTAGCTCCTAATTGGTGCTACATCAGTGAGTGTTACCTGTTGAATTTCCACTCCCCACTTCTTAGATTCTGCTCTCACTTTCTTTGTAAGAATGTTATCTAACTCTGGATCTATACATTTATCTCCAGGGATAGAAATTATAATGTTCTTTATTATTCCCAGTGTCATATCTGAGAGAGCATCCTGAGCATCATACACTTCCAATAGGAATGTTTTAACATCAGCTATCTTATATTTAATCACTCCTTTAACTACTATGTTCTGTTTATCAGAGGTATATAGAGATTGAGAAGGAAGACTTAATGTTGTAACTACTACATGCTGACGTATAATCTCATCAGCAAATGGTATCTTAAAATGAATACCAGGATATAGCACCTTTTTAAACTTACCAAAACTCAATCTTACTCCTTCTTCATATGAAGGAATAATTACAACTGGAAGGATTTGATCTATCCAGCTTACTATTAAGTCTACAAGTTTATCAAACATTATTTAGTCTTTTTATTTCTTCCTTTAGCATTCTCTTTAGCCACAGCTAGGTCATTAGCTTGGTTCTCTCTAGCCACTTGTAACTTCTCTCTTTCTATTGCCATTTTATCAGAAGCTTGTTTACTTTTAGATTGTATGTCAGCCATCTTTAATTGATAATCTTTAGCAGCCTTTTCTTGTTCATGAGATAGTTTTCCCATCTCTAGTACATCTGGAACTGCATTTTGATTAACATCTTCAGATTCAACCTTACCATATCCTGTAGCTTGTATAATAGCAATTTTCTCTTTAGATAGTCTATCAAGTTCTTTTTGATAGTCATCATGAGCTTGTTTCTCTTGTTGTAATTGAGCAGTTTGTTGTAATTGAGCTTCAGCTTGTTGTTGCTGTTGTTCCATTTGTTGTTGTTGCATTTGCTGTTGTTGATCTTGCATTTGCTCTTGTCTTTCCTTAAGTGTCTTAAATACTTTCTTCATTTGTCTCATAGACTTGGTTGAATAAAGCTCAATGATGTCATATAATGAACCACCATTTTGAAGAACAGCTTGAGAAAGTCCTCTAATCTCTTGAAACATTTGATTATCTTCTGGTCTGTTAGTTAAGAACACTTTAAGATCTCTAAACTTAAGATCAGAACCATTCACTTGTACAAAAGCTGATTCACCAGTGTTTGTTATATAAGAAAGTGTAGATTGTGGTTTCTTAGACTCCACATATAAAGCAGCATCAATAATTGCTTGAAATAATTGTCCCATTACATATTCATGTGCTACAAATATAGGTTCTGTTTGAGAGTAAGATTGTTGTATAGCTGTGTTAGTTCCTGTAGCAGATTCTGAAGCTGATATAGAACCAAGTCTTTGCTTAGACATACCAATAAGTTCCCAACACTCATTCTTTAATTGCATAGCTAGATTATATCTAGACTGTATCTCTTGTGTTCTAGTTAAGTCAATATCTCTAAACTGATTAAATGATGAAGGACTCTTTAGATTCTCTGGAGAATCATCAATAAACATCACTCCTCTATTACGAGCTTCCATTTCCCAGATATCAAGAGCATCTTGTGCATCACCATCTTTAGGAATAGGAATGTGTCTAATAGATGTTAAATACACCTTACCAACTTCTTTCTCAAGTAGTTTGTAAAGTTGATTCATACATACATTGTATAACACCTGGAAAGGTTTCATAAGATCTACCAGAGATTTAGCTTCAGTGTTCTTAATCTCATGTGTCAATCCTATTATAGGACAATAGTTTAAAAGTTTATATGGCTTGATGTGGTAGATATCTGGACCAATCTTTACACCCTGATACCACTGATTAATCCATCCCCATTCTAATGATTGTTGTGTAGGAATAGTTCCACTCTTATATGTTTCATCAACAAGTATAGATTGTTCATTACCCATATCATCTATATAGATGAGTTTACCTATCTTCTTCTTAGAAATCCAATAAGCCCTAACCACTACATACTTATAACCAAAAGAAGATACGTTAGATGTAAGTCCTAAGAAGTCTTTTAGTCCATCATCATTCTCTTTCATCTCAGATTCTATAATCATTCTTGTTTGTAGAACAGCAGGATCATATGTATCATACTGTACTGAATCATTACCAGGTACAGCATCAGGATTACCAAGGTTTGATTCACGTACATTAATCAATCCATAATCTTGAAGTGATGAACGTAAGTGATCAATCTCCTCTTTAGTCATATCAGGAATAGACTCAATAATTTCAGAAAGTTCCATAACTTGTACTGTACCAGCAGCGTAAGCCCCCTGAGCTCTTCCTGTGGGATCTGAAATATACTTTCTATCAGGTGTAGTAAGAAACCATGTGTTTTTAGGATTTGCCACCTCAATGTTAAACCCAAGTTTTGAATTGTCTTCATATATGTGATAAAATTCTCTAGCAGATATTAATAAGTCTCTGAATGCATCTTCACTCTTTTCCTTTAAATTAAACTCAGCTTTCTGACATGTAAGAACATGATTAGCCCATTTCTCAGCTACAGATGTATAATCATCAAGTTGATCTTGTACATCTTGCATTGTCATTTGATTAAGTTCTTCAGGATCTATTTTTGAAGGATCTTCTCCCTTCATTGTTAAATCTTCTACAATTCTTTCTTTAGCTTTATTAACAACATAGTCTTGAAGAATTTTTGTTTTAAACTCAAGCTCTTCTGACTTACTATCATCATCAAAAGCTTTCACTCTAAATGTATCAGGTCTCTTTGAGATTTCTCCTACTAGTTCATTAATAGGAGTGGTGATGATTGAATAATGTTTTACATATGCAGGAAGTGCAAGATCTGTTGTAAGCATATCAGTGAAGCTCTTCACTTGTGGTTCCTGATAGAAGTCTTCCATTCTAAGAATACCCTTTACCAAGTCATAGTTCTTTACAAATGTATCTCTGTTCTTTACATATTCAGCATAAGCTTTATTAGCAAAGTAGTCCATTGTATTCTTTATCCAACTCTCATCTTGCTTCTCCTTATCAGTTTTAAATTGATCAGGAAATATATTCAGATACGCATAGCGTATAGTAGCATCTTTGGTATACCTTATAATTGCCATTATGTAAACATTTTACGTTTTTTACTATTAAATAGTCCTCTTGATTCAGAGAACAATGTATTCTTTTTTTGGGTTGCAAACATTGCTTTCACTCTATCATCTCCTGATCCTCCAGCTCTTCCCATTATAGGATCCATCTTAAGTGCTTGAGCAATAGCTAATTCTGCTGCTACAATTCTATCAAAGTTACCTTGATCATTGTATTGTATAATCTCTTCAAGGAGCACAGGATCAAATATCTTACTTACACCAGTTTGTTCTCTTATTACATTACCATCCTCATCTTTCTCTTTGTATATAACTTCCTCCATATACTTCTTCATACAGTTGTGAAGATAGTCAATAATCTTTTGTGAACTTCTATGCACTCCATACTCACGTTTAACAGTAGTATTTGGAACCACTTCCATAAGCCATTGAGGTTGTTTCTCTAGATAGTGAGCATCACCTTTAGCTTTCATATATTCAATGAATGAGATGTCATCATTCTCACATAGTGTACGAGCATTGTAATACTTAATCAATAAGCGTGCTTGCTCTTCCCATGTTTCTTTCTTATCTGGTCTAGCACAATACGAAGCTACGAACATATCTTGATATTTCTCACCTGTAATATCATGCATTCGTTTATAAACATAAACTGATCCCAGGGATGAACTATATGCAGACTTTCCTTGTCTATATGGATCCACTCCTGCTACATACAATCCATAAGTGGGATTTTCTACAGGGAATTCATATATAACTACAGGAGCATCTTTCAGATCTGAGTTCTTTAGAGGGAAGTTTGTAATAGGTTGTTTATCTGTAAACTCATGAGCAATCTTCTCTCCATCATTAAATAGAATGACAGGAGTTCCTGTTCTCTCATTATTTAGAAGTCTTGTCTTCTGTCTTTTAGCAGACTCAATATCAAAGATGTTTGTATCTTCATTTAAGAATATATCATCCACCTCTAATGGATAGTACATCTTTTCTTTTAGATAGGCTATTCTATCACCTGCTTTCTTAAGACGTTCTAAGTTGGTGGTTGTTATTTCCTTAGCTTTCTCCTCATTACTTACAAGCATCTTTACATTGTGAAGATCACTTGTAATGGGTTCATTTAGAAAAGCTCCCAGTGTAGAATCTTCTTTAGATTCCATTCTATACTTGTAGGAAATGAATAAGCCATGGACTCTTTTATCATCCTTCTCATTGTTATATGTAAGGAAGTTAAAGTTATCCACGTCAAACATCAAGGATTTTGCATCCATGAATTTCTTCATATCTCCACCTGTACCTGTAAGGATTGGTGAACAACCCCAACCAAATGGTGTTGTAAAACCAGGAACAGCAGCTTGGAAACCTCTTAAGAAGTTCCCTTTACCAATCTCATCTATAATGAGCTTACGAGGTTTTGTACCTGCAATAGCTTCCTCATTATTACCTTCATCAAGGTTACGTATTAAGATTTGAGAGAATGGAATTCTCTCTCCTGACTTAGTTTTTATTCCTAATGACACTTGGTTCTTCCAGTTATCCTCTATTCTTTGCCACCTCCAAGCTTCTGGTAGGAAGTTTAATCCCTTATCAATCTTATCTGTAATAAGCTTTATATCTGGAGCATTCAGTCCAGCAATAATGTTCTGTGAGTTTTCATCAAAGGTTGCACCCCAAGCTATATAGGAACTCTCAATAACTGACTTAGCCAAACGTCTAATACCAAGTATAACCAGTCCTTTCTTTTCATTCTGTGCTCTATCTATCTCATTAGTGATGAGCCACTCATTATCCCTGAGATAAGGATTGGCATACTTCTGACTGATTCTACCTCTATCATCTATAACATCCACCTCTGTATTCCAGAAGTTTAAGTGCCAGTATAGAAATGGGTTTATATATACACCACCCATCATAGCACCATTTAAGCAAAGCTCTTTATGGTAGTTGAAGAATGGTCTATACTCATCAGACTCCTTATCAGGAATCCTTGGTTGATTTATAAACCAATCTTTATAATCTATACTCTGTAGTTCCATTATTTTCTGCTTTTAAGGAAGTCCTCAGCCATAGAGCTAAGTTCCCCTTTACCTCTCACCTCAACCTTTGCTTCTTCTATACTTCTTAACTTCTCAACCACTTCCACTAGTGCAAGATAGTTCTTCATTGTCTCTTGAACAAACTTTCCTTGAGCTTCAATAGAGGCAATCACCATAGGTAACATTCCTCCTTTAGCTGTAGGCTTCCATTCAATCCTATCTTTCAGTTCATGTAAGGGATTGGCATCAACATATTGCTTCCATGATTTGAGTTGTTCCTCAGCCCAGTCAAGCTCTGTATTAATGTATGTAGTTTTTTTAATAGTCGCCATCTTCTTCATCTTTTAAAATGTTATCAAGATCAAGACCTTGCTTAATAATCTCATCCAACTCAGCATCATCTGTATGTGGAAAGTCCATTTCAAGCTGTCCTTTATATCTTGCTAAGGCATGAGCTAGTTCCTTATCTGAAACTGCCCATATATTACCACATTCATCTAAGATGGTTGACAGATGTTTACCCATGTTATATTGTGGGTAGGCTGTATGAAGTTCTTGTAGAAGATGTAGTATTCTATTGTAATAGTTTGGTTTCTTTATCATTTCTATTTAATTAGGATTCCTGCACTGGAAGCTGTAAGCCTATCCAATCCTGGTTTAACTACATCTTTTAATAGCCTTCTGATTTCCTCATTAGCTGATTTTTGTGTTTCTTCTTCAATTCCTGGTGTAGCACATAAAGCTCCTAGCTTCTCAATAACTAACCATGCTTCTACTGTTGGGTTCATAATAATTGGTTTAAGTCATCATCTGACAGTTTGATATTATTTATTTTTTCTTTTAATTCTTCAAAGGTTTCTTCATCCCCTTCATTGTTCATATACTCTTCAGAGAAAGCTATTCCTATGGTGTCTTGTTCTTCACCAGGGACACCAATCAGATCAACATAATCAATGCCCATATCATACACATCTTTCAATGCCTGTATAAACACTTCTAATGGAATCTTCATAAGTCTCACTTCATTCTTTTTCATTGATAGCTTTATTTATAATTTCTTCATCATTGTTTGATATAACTGCCACCCATTTATCTAATGGACAGCTGCAAGAAAGACATCTAGTTTTAGCAGACAATGTACATCCACAATTTGTACAATGGTGGTCTGGTCTTATTGTCTTGTGATTTTTAGAATGATGGGGACAGCTTGCACATATCTTCAATCTATCATTAGCTGTCTTCGTAATCAATTCCTTCATCTCTGAGGGGGGCACTATCTTGTTCCTCCATCCCTCGTAAATCTGTGAAAAGTTCATTGTTGATTTTTGGTTTTAATATATCAATTGCTAACTTATTGTTATTCAACTTGTTAATAGCTGATTGTCTTCTAGCTTCAGATGTTTCTGGATTAGCTATAATACTATTGAACATCCTTTCCTTTGACAGATATTTTTCCATTGTCTTCTCTGCTTTCTTCTTATTAAAAAAGAACTTTCCAAAACCAGAAATCTCTATAGACTCTGTTACTGCCATAGCCCTATTAGCCTCATTAAACTGATGTACAATAATAGCATCAATTGTCTTTTCAGGAACCATAAGCTTAACTGCTAATGTCCTAACAAGATAATCCCTCACTGACATACTTATTGGCTTATCCATGTGTTAGACTTATTTGTAATATTACATCCTTATTGAAGTCTAATATAATCACTGGATTCACCTTTGTCTTTGTTCCATCCTTTACAAGGACCTTGATCTTCTTAAGCTTGCTTATTATATTATTAATTGTTGGAGATGTTGAATTATACTTCTCACAAAACTCTTTCCTTATATTAGCATAGCTTATGTTTCCCTTAATAGCTGTAAAAGCTACAAGTTGTATCTCCCTTTGTGTAAGCTTAAGATTGTTTATAGCTGACAGAATAGAATAATAGTTCTCAGCCAGAACAAAAACATCTGTACTTTGCTTCTTTATTTTCTGTATAATCCTTGTTGGTTCCATATTTAGTTTATACAAAGATAGGACAATTTATTATAATGGCAATAGCATATTTTAACCTATTGCTATATTATGCATCAATTTCTTTCCCAAACACTAATATAATGTTCACAAAAAACAACCCTAATATAAACTCCTGTTCTATCATTGTAGGATCTTCTGTTGTGTGTTCTGTAAATGACACTCCTATATAGTAGTAGGGATTGGATAGGTTTTTAAACTCTAATATAAAATCTATAAACTCAAACCTACTAATACCAACAATAGCTGTCATTAATAGAACAAAACTCAAGAATATTAAGAGACTACCTATCATAAATCATATATTTAAACTTGTTTAACAATCTATACCTGGGAGAGCTATAGTTCACTAACCCCACCCAACTCACCCCAAAGTTACAGGTGTTTTATAATACAAACCAAATCTTTTTTTCCAGAGAGCACATGTTTCACGTGAAACCCCCATCCAGCCTAGCAAAAAATTTTATACCCCCATCCCTTTGTATACAGAAAACCTTTTATATTGATGGGAGGGTAGACTACTCCCAACAAAAACCCCACGCATAAATTGACAGGTTGGGGGTACTCCCCTTGACCAATATCATTAATCATTTAAATCAAAAAACAAAATGGCTTTAAATTTCAAAAAGTACGAGAGTGCTAACAAAACAGTATTAGGAACAGTTGCATCACTTGCTGGTCAAGGTGGTAAACTAACTTTCATTCCAAGAAACCTTGCTGATGAGAGCAAGCAAGTTGTTGTCATCCTTACATTAAAAGACGGTACATCTTGTAGTATTGTTGCATCAAAAGAGTTGAGCAAGCGTATTAGAAACAAAGAGATTAAACTATCTCAAATCGCTACGCTTAATGTAACAGAAGAAATCTCTTTAGGCGGTGAGATTATTAATGTTATCAACATGCCTTCTACAGGAGAGCTTATTACTGTTAACATTGATGTTAATGTTGAAGTTTATCTTCCAGTAGCAACATTCAATCCAGAAGATCTTGTTGCATTCTAATGAATGGGAGCTAACGCTCCCTTTCTTTTATATATAGGGTGGGTTGGTAACAACGTTTGGGTGGGGAATATGAAACAGTATTCTGTTTTTCCTCACATAACTCATTGATTATCAACTCATTCTTGTATATAAATGATGTGGTGTGAACACCTCTTTGGACATTAAACCTTATTTTTAACCATGCCTAATGTGATGAACATAGGCATACATATAGCATTAACATATGAAAAATACATTAGAGCAAGACATTAAGGACATTATATACATTGGGAAGTTTATTTCTTCTTATACTAAGGATGATAATGATGTTGTTTCTAATCTTAATAGTCTTAAGTTTATGGCTGAGACATTATTAGTTAAGGTTAAGAAAGTTCAGGCTAATAGTTATTCGAATGATTAATGGGCTGTAATAGGCCCATTTCTATTTCCTATATGGAGGAACAAATGGTTCGAGTCCATTAATAGTTCATTGATATGAAAACTATTAGCTCTCAGAGTTTAGCCTTTATGGTTTAGATGAGAGCATTTTATATTTAAATTCATTTCACACATGAAAAGTCTTTTATTAATTCTTATTTACATAGGGACATTTATTGGTATGTTCCTATTTCTATCTCTTATTGGTCTGTTATGGATTGATTCATATACAGATGTTATTAGAGATGGTGATTGGTTTATGATTTATACATTATTCTTGGGATGGTGGCTTGCTGCTTTTCCATGTAGAGAATATTATATGCATAATTTACATTATTTTGAAAAACATTTTTAATTAAACAATTTAAAATCAATTAGTTATGGCTATTAACTTAAGTAAAAATCAAAACAAAAACTTTGTGTACAACACAAAAGAAAAGAAAAGAATGAAGTTTTTAATCTATATGACAGCATTTATGTTCATTTGTACAACATCTGTTATATTATTAGCATTATGTGCATTATCACCAAGTTGGTCAAATCTATTCATTATTATGTGTGTATCAGCATTGGGATATTTGACAACATATGGCTATTATAGCGAATATAGAAAAGAAAGAAATCAATTTAAATAACTTTTTGTGTGGGCCTGAGGTGTAAAAACCAAGGGCTCATATAAAATAAATCCATTATTATGTTTGTACAAGCAAAACTTATTATGCAAAGCTATCTTCCCAAGACATTAGAAAAGGGAATGATATTCTTAGGTATGCAACATGGTGAAATGGTTGCATATGAACTATCTCATATTCCTCTTAATACAGAGGATTATATAGGTATAAATGGTGCACCTGTTGAACCATATATTTACATATTGGGCAATCCTAATGTTCCAGATGAGACATTCTGTATTGCAACACCTGATATGATTGGGTGGTTTGATGAAGGAGAACACTCTGATGATCTATCTGATATCACTATTAAGGAGATAAATAACATTCTTGAGAACAGTGGCTATTGTGAAATAGAGGTTGAAGAACAACATCTTGATGATGATGAAGCTCAAGAAGATTATATACAGATTGTTCCTGTTCTATTACAAGATAAGGTGACAATTAGATATGACAATGAAGAAATCTATCTTGATGATGAGGATGAAGATGATGAAGAATATTATGAATATGACCAAAATGATTAAACAATGGCAGAAAGAAAAACAACTTACAAAGACTCCACAACCAAGAAACAAGTGAGAGAGTTCTTATTCTCTTTATTTCTTGAAAGACAACTTTATAACATTGTAGGACTAGGTGGTCCAGATATAACAGATTACATAGCTTTTTGTCAATCAAAGGGTTATGAGAACTTTGAGATATTTGAGAACCACGCTGATACAATGATTAAGCAATTACAACAGGTTAAAAACATTAGAACATTAGGTAAGATATCATTAAAGTATGGAGACATATTAGATGCTGATCCTAATAGAGAGAATGTATTATTTGACCTTGATTATTGCGTAACAGTTAGATATATGAGGGAACATATAGCAAAGTTTAAAGATAATTTCATTATGACATTTGCTAGAAGGATTCCTGATGTAGAAACTATAGGAACATTCTTTGCTGCAAGAGCTGAGAAGATTGTTTCTAAATATGAAAGGTTAATGCCTTTCCCACATACAATATTTAAAACAGAAGCAGGTAATAAGTATGTATACGTTAAATATCGTGATACATCAAATATGTGCTGCTTTGCAAAACTTTAATAAATGGCAATACCAAAAGTATTACTAAAGGACATATTAAAGCATAGAATAAAACAAAGAAAGAAACATGGAAAGGATAAAAGAATCTATATTATCTTTTGGGTTGATTTTAGAACAGGAAAGATAATAGATTCAGTTACACATTCCAATCTTAAATGTGATAAATTTCTATCTAATACAACAAATAATCAATGCGAAGATTATATAATCATTTAATCATTAATCAAAATTCACACAAAATGAACGCAACATTAGTTTATTCAGCAAGACCAGGATCAAGATATATTCAATCTTGGGAACCAACAGGAGCACAAAGGCTCTTTAATGCAATTATTAGAGAGAAATTCTATCAAGGATCTGTTAGAGTTAATTTCAAATATAATAAATATAATTATCAACCAACAGATGATTATAAAAATTATGTAATCAGATTTCGTGGAATTAACAAAATTTAATTATATCTTTGTAGGGAGTGTGTAACAACGCTCCCTTTTTAATTAATTTACTTATGATACCTACAATATGTATAGATGATAGCAGAAGACCAAAAATGATACCTGCTAATAAATGGTTAAAGAAAGACCAGGAATACCATGTTATATATACAGTGACTGTTCTTCCACAGAAACAATTAGCTTTTCATCTAGCTGAGATAGACTTAGATGAGAGCTGTAAACCTTATGAATATTTCCTAGCAAACAGATTTGCATTCACACAAGAAAACTTATTGTTGCTAATGGAACTTATAAAGGATTGCAGTGAGACAGATTTCTCTCTGGAAGAATTATTACAACAAACAGAAATACATGAAGAAATATAAATTTAACAAAGAAGCAGGAGTTTGGTATATAGACCTACCTGCATTTATAGATGCAAAATTGGGAACAAAAGCCAATCTTATGATGGTGGCTGGTGCTGATACACTATTAGACACACTATCTAATAATAAAAACACTATATCATTAATATTTGATGAACAACCATTTGATGGATTTACAGATACATTAATTAAAACAGGTATAGGTAAGGACCAACAAGTGTTAGATTCTTACAATCATCCTCAAGTGGAATATGGAGCATATTATACAGCTGTTGAGCGTAATCATAATTTATGGTTGTGTCCTGTAACAGAATATGTATTTAATGGTCACTATCCTAATAAGATATATATTAAGAAAGAAGATTAATTACATGGAGAAGTTAATAGTTAAATACAATAGTGGACTTGGTGCTATTCTATGCTCAGGATGTAGTAAGATTCTTAAAATAGGAAGTGAATTCACTCCTGAAGAAACACAATACATTAAAGGAGAGACAGAACATCTACCAGCACAGTTTTGTGAACAATGTGTCATAAAAGACACAAATACAAAGGATAATGTGGAATATATCACACATTATACAAAGGAATAGGGCTTAATGATGGATATTTCATGCAAAAGGTGCTGAAAAGCAGCACTTTGTGCAAAGGTTTGCTCATTTAAAACCAAATAAGGTGTGTATAATTATTATCTTAGAGGACTACTAAGATGAGCTATTTAACATAGTATATATCGTTGGTGTCCTTTAAAAATGGGTCTTTTTATTCATTAAATGGTACTAATAGTACCAATAATCAAATAAATTTAAACTTATGACATCAATTGAATGGTTAATAGATTCTTTAGAAAATCCAAAATTAAAATGGGATGACATAAAAGAACAAGCCAAAGAAATGCATAAGCAAGAGATAATAGATGCTTCAAATGGATATACAACAACAGAACTTTTAGGAGTTACAAAAGGAGAATATTATTATCAAGAAACATTTAAAAAAGAT
>Ga0114975_10001848_pt1 | contig 14716 bp, 19 predicted proteins | sample S_130626_EF_Meta_FD_87031 | JGI IMG/M metagenome (GOLD analysis project Ga0114975, IMG submission 87031) | Freshwater microbial communities from Lake Simoncouche, Canada to study carbon cycling - S_130626_EF_MetaG | ecosystem: Environmental > Aquatic > Freshwater > Lake | place: Lake...
ATATCAAAATCATTTCAAGATTATGATGACGATGATCCGGCATTACATCAACGAAAGAATCGTTGGAAGTATTGGGAAGCATTAAAAAAAGTTCGTGTAGAGTACATGGAAACTAAAACAAAGTTTGACGCATATGATTTTGAAGATTACATTGAAAAGAAGTATGGTGTAAAAATGAATATAGTAAATGGTAACATCACTGATGGGTATCTAGTAGTAGACGAAAAACTCTATTTAATATTTTTATTGAAATGGGGATAATATGGCAATAACAACATACACAGAACAATTCAGACAAGCATTTCCCAAAGCCGCAGACTCTTTATGCAGGGATAACACCTATACAAAAGGTGATAGAAAATTCTATCTTAGAGATTGTAGATATCACAAAGAAGATCCGTCTATCATTGTAAAATGGATGAGAAGAAATTTTGGTGAAAGACGCCAAGGTTGGGACTTCTCCTTAGCTGGAGGATGTGTTACAATAGAGTTGTGGGATGATAAATTTATAATAATGTATGAAATGTGGCAAATGTAATGGCAAATGATATAATGATTGACATGGAGACACTTGACACAAGTCCATTTTGTGTTATACTAACTATAGGTGCAGTGAGATTTGATCCTAAAGGCAATGGTGTAGTAGAACGATTAGAATTGCGTCCTACAATTGATGAACAAACTGAAAAATACGATAGGGTTATTAATGAAGATACTATTAGATGGTGGGGAGAGCAGTCCGAAGCTGCAAGAGAAGAAGCAATGGGAGATAAGGGACGTATTTCATATAGCGAATGTATGGAAGCCCTTTATAAGTTTTGTTGGAATCGTCGGGCTGTGTGGTCTAATGGGGCTTCATTTGATGTCGTTGTTGCGGAAACCGCATGGCGTCAACTTGGAATGCGAATACCATGGCCATTCTATACCGTACGAGACACTAGAACGTTGTATGAAGTTGCAGGGGTCAAACTAAGTGATGGGGGACATTCTACCAGTCACAAGGCTGTAGAAGATGCTGAACGACAAGCTATTGTTGTACAAAAAGCATATCGCAAATTAATTAGTGCAGGAGTAATGCCACCGTGAGAATAGATAGTGATATTGACATTGACTTTGGTTCAAGAGATAGACTGCTTGAACTGATTAAACATACCAGCGCAGCAATGCGTAATGTCAACCCTATTCGCAAACATGCTACTGGTGTATATGTTACCCCTATTCCCTATGACCCGATACATGATATAGCAAGTATTGATTATACAGTAGCAGAGAAGCGTGGTTACTTTAAACTAGATTTATTGAATGTTCATGTCTATGAGAATGTTCGTGATGAACAACATCTAGTTAAGTTGATGGTTGAACCTGATTGGAGTAAATTGAAAGATAAATCTTTTGTTGAGAAACTGATTCACTTGAACAATCAATACTACAACCTAGAGAAGATGCCAGAACCCATAGATAGCATCCCAAGACTAGCGATGTTTTTAGCTGTAATTCGTCCAGGTAAAAAGCATTTGATCGGTAAAACTTGGAAAGAAATAGCAAAAACTGTATGGGATAAAGGAACTGATGGATATAGCTTCAAACAAGCGCATGGTATAGCTTATTCGCAGTTAGTAGTTGTTCACATGAATTTGTTAAGGCATTCTCTTAACGAGGGTGATGCTACGGCGCTTACTACGGCGCTTACTTAATTCATTCATACTACACGTTGGACCGTGCACCACTACTAGACTTTTGTTAGTAAAGGTCCTTAAGTAGGGTTTAAAGGGTAACCAATCATCTTTCAAAAACAGATTGATAGGAATTAATCTATTACTTTCCCACCACCAAACTTCTCCTAGTACTAGGAACTTTTCCTTGATTACGGCGTCGGTTATAGCACCATAGTCATATATAGTGGTAACCATGTCATCACGGTTTTGAACAATTCCAACATAATCTTGATTGGCGTATGAACATACTGTAATGAACGGGTGATTTTCTGTCAATCGTTTAAAAAATTCGTTTTGGATCATTATTTTAGTTAACAGCTTATTTATCGGGTAACCAAAGTTATTTAAATTAATATATTATACTAAATATGTTATAGGAGCCTACATTTGTGTATTCAACATCAGTTTTTTATTACGTCCAACGCAACATTGTTGTGTTATTGTCAGGCTATTCACCGAGGAGATTTATGCCAGTCTACGCAAAACCATTAACTTTACATAAGGGAGTGGATAATCAGATCCAGTTTCAATTTTTAAATCAAGAGCAAAAACCTGTTGATATAACAGGAAAGAGTATCACTTGCCGTATATTAAATTACATGGGCAATGAAGTTTTGTTACAAAAGGCATTGACCTTGCAATTTGCTCCAACCGGAATATGTGCATTGATATTAAACGCCGCGGACCTTGAGAATATTGAGGCTCAAAAATGCTATTACACATTAGAAATTCCGGTTAATGAATTTGACTTCCCTGTATTTGTAGATCAAAATGCCGGTGCTCGTGGTGTAATGAATATTGTTAATAGTGTATTACCTAACTTTGTTCCATCATATAGTATCACTATACCTACCGGGCAAGCATTCCCTAACAGTCACGGTTCTAATGGAAGCAGTCTAACATATACTACAAGCGTATTGAGTACAAACAACAATCCAATACTAACTATACAAACTGAATACATTGAATTCTATGGAAATACGACCATTCAAGGTAGCAGTATCGTAGACAACGATTGGTACAACATTGTAACTACAGAAGAAGTATCCAATGTTACGCAAACAGTTGGATATGTTATACAAGGATTTCATCCGTATGTTCGTATGCAATTTACTAGCAATGCGGGTGCAGTAACAAATATATTGACCAGATAATTTGCTTTAACATTATGATTGTGTTACAATCAATAGATGTTTGATATCCTGTCTATATTACCCGGTAAAAAGAAACAAACAAGTTCGGGTTGGACTAGCTTTAATGCTATCTGTTGTACCCACTTTGGTCATAGACAAGATAAACGTATGCGCGGGGGTATCAAGTTTGATGGCACTAACTGGTCAATGCATTGTTTCAACTGTGGTTTTAAATGTAATTTTGTATTGGGTAGAACTATCAGTGCCAAGACTCGGAGTCTATTAGTTTGGTCTGGTATTGATGAACAGCAAGTTAAACGATGGAGTTTAGAGAGTCTACAACAAAAAGACTTGATAGACTTTACACAGCCAAAGAAACAAAAAATAAAAATCAAATTCAATGAACACAAACTTCCCGAAGGTGAGATTGTAGATAGAGATAATCCATTACACAAAGTATATGTAGAATATCTATTAAGCAGGAAGATAGATAGTAATGACTATCCTTTTTTAATCACACCAACTGAAAAAGGTAGGATGGCTAATAGGGTCATTGTCCCTTACACATATAAGAATAAGATTGTAGGACATACAAGTAGATTCTTAGACAACAAAATACCAAAGTATATCAATGAACAACAGCCGGGTTATGTGTTTAACATTGATATTCAGAAACCAGAATGGGCCGTGTGTATTGTCACAGAGGGAATATTTGATGCACTAAGTATTGATGGTGTAGCATTAATGCATAATGATATTAGTAGTGACCAAGCATTGTTACTTAGTACATTAAACAAGCAACTTATATTAGTTCCAGACAGAGATAAGACGGGACTAAGTTTATGTGATAAAGCATTAGAATTGGGGTACTCAGTAAGTTTACCTAATTGGGATGTTGATGTAAAAGACGTAAATGATGCAGTAGTTAAATATGGTAAGCTACCTACCCTGTTAAGTATACTACAGTGTGCAACAAATAGTAAAATCAAAATAGAAATGCAGAGGAAGAAAATTGGCAAAGCAGGAAACTAAAAAGCAGTTAGATTATACAACCGATGTTCAGAAACTGTTTCTGAGAATGATGGTTACAAACGCAGAGTTGTATACCCGTGTCATGAACATTATGAATAGTGAGAACTTTGATCGTTCTCTACGCCCAGTGGCTGAGTTGTTCAAGACACATACAGACAAGTATAGAGTATTACCCGATACAACACAAATCAAAGCAACAACTGGTATAGATATTGAAGCTATCCCAGAATTGAATGACGGACATTATGAGTGGTTCTTTGATGAATTTGAATCATTCACTAAACGACAGGAACTAGAACGGGCTATTCTTAAAGCAGCAGACTTACTAGAAAAAGGTGAGTTTGAACCAGTAGAAAAACTAATCAAAGATGCAGTACAGATTAGTCTACAAAAAGACATGGGTACAGATTACTTTGCTGATCCCAAAGGTCGTATCAACAAATACTTTAACAGTGGTGGACAAGTAAGTACAGGTTGGCCACAGATGGATAAGATTCTCTATGGTGGCATGAGTCGCGGTGAATTGAATATTTTTGCAGGTGGTAGTGGATCAGGTAAATCATTGGTGATGATGAACATTGCACTAAGCTGGTTGCAAGCAGGTATGAGTGGTGTCTATATTACATTAGAATTGAGTGAAGAATTAACAAGTTTGCGTACTGATGCAATGTTGACCATGATGGGTACGAAAGCAATTCGTAAAGATATTGATACAACAGAACTACGTGTCAAGATGGCAGGCAAGAAGTCTGGTAAGTATCGTGTTAAGAATTTACCTGCACAAAGTAATGTAAACGACATTCGTGCTTATTTAAAAGAAGTGCAGATTCAGACTGGTATTAAGATTGACTTTGTAATGGTTGATTACTTAGATTTGGTTATGCCTGTCAGTATCAAAGTCAATCCAACTGACCAGTTTATCAAAGACAAGTATGTTGCAGAAGAATTGCGTAATCTAGCAAAGGAACTTGGAGTATTGTTAGTTACAGCAAGTCAATTGAATCGTACTGCGGTCGATGAGATTGAGTTTGATCACAGTCATATTGCAGGTGGTATTAGTAAGATTAACACAGCAGATAACGTGTTTGGTATTTTCACAAGTCGCAGTATGCGTGAGCGTGGAAAATATCAGATTCAATGCATGAAAAGTCGTAGTTCGACAGGTGTTGGTATGAAGATTGACTTGGAATATGATGTTGAGACTATGCGTATTAGCGATCCTGGAATTGACGGGGAACAGAGTTACACCCCAAAACCAAGCGCAAATGATATTATGAGTACTTTAAAGCCACAAGCCACAGTTACGGATTATACAGTTGATCAAACTACAGGAGAGATAACATTAGAACCGTTAACTAGAACAGTTCATGCTGATGTACAGGGGGCTAAATTGAAATCGTTATTAAACTCATTAAAAAAATGAAATACAAAAAGTATATTATTTCTTTTATTCCGGGATCCTCTGGTAGGTTTGTTTTAGCCATAATGGATAGAATACTTTTGGGATTAGATACTATCATAAATCTTTCCGAAGATAATAGCGCACATGAAAATACTATAAAAATTTGGGGGAATCTAAAATTTGGACTACCAACCCCATCTAATAATTATGAACCATTGGAATCTAATAATACCGATATACACGTATTTCATACTCACATATATCCCAAATTTGATTTAATAAATTCAAGATTTAAAAATGTAGGAATAATTTTAATTAAACCAGATATTCAAGATATGCGTGAAATATTATTCAATAATTTAACAAAAAATAAAAATATAGAATCAATGAACACATTTTTAAAAAACTATTTTTATCCAAATAAAAATATTACAAATACAATGATTGAATTTGAATTTAATTTTAAAAAACATAATAAAATTTTCTTCACTAATGACATATATCCTGATAACTGTTTGGTTATAAAATATAGTGAGATTTACGAAACCACGGGAGAAAAATATCTTTTGATAGAAAAATTGAAAGAATTTACGGGAATTTCTATAGTACCTTCATCTGTCATTACTGCTTGCAAACAATATACTTTTAATCGCAACGAAATCGTAAAACAGCACGGTTTACGATAAATACAAGTAGGATAATTATATGCAAAAACAAACCCGCTCCCTATTGCAGGAATTAGAAGCACTCGGCAATAATCGTGATACAAGTCACATTATTGAAAGTAGGGCTCATAATATTATAACCAGTGCTATTAATTTACTTGAGTTAATTAGTAAGCATTACCCTGAGGAACAGGCACAGATATTAGAGCGAAAGCTATTGAGTGCTATTAAGAGCAAAGACCAGCAGAGATTTTCAAAATCTTTAAGGAAAAACCGTGAACCTATCTGAATCGTTAGCAATACTTAGAGACAAAGTAGATAAGATTGCCTTGCTAAAAGAAGATAAGGGACACCTAGATCATCCAGAAGATTTGATATTTTTGGGGGGTAGTAGTGGTGCAAACCGTGCGTTACAAGCAGCAGTTGCTACTGTAAAGAATCCTAAAACTGTTACTATTAAGTGGGATGGATATCCTGCATTGATATTTGGACGTAATAGTCGTGGTAAGTTTTCTATTATGGACAAGCATATGTTCAATAAAAAAGACGGATCAGGTAGACAAGTATTCAGTCCGGAACAATTTGTTCAATATGACCAGGCTAGGGGAGTAGACCGTTCAGGATTACATGCATTGATGGCAGAGATATGGCCTGGATTAGCAAAAGCATCTAGCGGTAGCAAAGGCTATTATTGGGGAGATTTGTTATTCAGTCAGCCACTGCAAGAAAAGAATGGTATGTACACATTCAAAGCAAATCCAAAAGGTATAACATATACAGTTGTTGCTGATAGTGATTTGGGTAAGTTGATGGCTGGCAAGCAAGCTGGAATTGCGGTACATCAATATCTAGCACCTAATGCTATGACAACAGATGATGCTACCTCATTAGACGGTAGTATAGGATCATTAAAGAATGATAGTAATGTTGCAATCGTTCCTAGTGCTATGCCAATCACTCCCAAGATGAAAATAGATACATCTTTAGTTAAAAGTACTCAAAATGCTATTAAAATGTACGGATCACTAGTAGATCAATTTATGGACAATGCGCCACAGGCACGTAATACGTTTAATCAATTATTTACAGTATTCATTAATAAGCGAATCGTAGAGGGTAACTTAAATGATTTAGCACAGGGTTTTATGGATTTTGTCAAAACTAGACCCATGACTGAACCAATGAAGAAAAAATTGTTAGGATATACTACGTTAGATCCAAAAACAAATAAAGAAGTACCTGTTCCTGGATACTTACAACAGAATGCAGAAGCTATTAAAGGTGCATTTACCATTTGGGTAGAAATGTACAATTTAAAAATGTCTATTGTAGAACAATTAAATCAAGCTGCAAAAGCTAGTCCTGTTAAAGGACAACTAGATGACGGTACAGAAACACATGAGGGTTTTGTATCCAATGGCTTAAAATTTGTTGATAGAATGGGATTTAGTCGGCAAAATCTTGCCGGCCGCTAACCCAAATCCGTGTTTTTTTTACTTCTGGCATAAATAAGTGTATGAAGCAGTAGGCTTCAACTTATTAAAAGGCATTATAAAATGGCACAATTTACAAAAACAAACGGTGACTTTCTACCGGTAATCAACTTTGACTCACCAGCATACACAAACAGTGGTGCAAACGCAGTTAGTTCTGCGGCAACAGTTCAACCACAAGGTCCTAAACTAGACTTCTTCACAGTTACAGCAGCATCTTCTGGTGCATTGTCAGGTACTCAAGTTAGTTTAATTATCCAAGCTACACAACAATTAGCTACAGTTTATATCTATGAGTTCACAACTGCAGGTCCTGATACATTAGCAATGGCTGTGTACCCAACTGGTGCATGGACTACAGCAACATTGCAAGCTGCATGCCGCGCAGGCTTAACCGCAGGCGGTGCTGCTAATGCAGTAGTTGCTTCAGCTACAGCTACATTCACAGGTTAATCAATATCTGTCTAAAAGAACCCTAGATTTTCTAGGGTTTTTTTACCTCTGTTAAATACTAGTATGAGTTACACAATCACTTGTTATACCTTATTTGATATTACACAGACTAATGTACTCAACCGTCACCGTCCGGATATGAATCAGGAATTTAGATATAAACGTAATACACAAAGTAATTTTGATACAGTACAGCAAGCTATTTCATTGCGTAGTCAGCCTGAAAATGTTCTAACTCCAACAAAAACATTGATACGATTTGATGAATTTACAGATTTTGGATTTTTGTTTGAACAAGAAGAAGATGAAACATATCCTTGCTGGTCCTTTAATTTTGAGGTACGGCACCCAAGTGTTTTTTATGATGGGGTGAGCGAATTGGGAGCATTATATAATGATTGTGACCGTGTTCCAATGATTAAATGCAGGACAGAATGGGATAAACTTCCATCATTCTTAGATTCGAGTGATGAATTAAGAAACATATATTTTAAAGTATTAACAAATGATTAGTGATAAACTACTACAAAAATTTACAAAAACTATATCCAATCAAGAAATGGAAAAGTTAAGCGAATTAACTATAATTCAAGGACCTAATGGTTCTTATTTTCTATTCAATCAATATTCTATTAAAAAGAATAACGATTGTTACATTGTAGAAAAAGATAATATTGCCGGGGTCAAAACATTTAATGTATTAAAAAATGCAGTATCATGGTGTACATTTGATAAAAGGAATAGTATCTACGAATCTAACCGTATACTTGATTTAGATACTAGATTAGCTAGTGTGGATAGTGAGATTCAGGTTCATCAGAAACTAGTAAAAAAAGCTAAAAATTTAGAAGAAAAATTAATTTACTTAGCCAAATTAGGTGAAGAAAAAATGGAACGCAAGCAGATATCCGAAGAATTAGCAGGATATGTGAATAGTTCTAAAATTTGGCAAGAAAAGCGATTTAACAAATCCGTATAATAAAGAAAGAAAAGATAAATATATTATATATTTCTCTGGAATACAACTATGAAACTAACCGAATTAAACAACAACCGCCGCTCTTTCTCTACTAAAGTATTGAAAGAACAGTATGAAACCTCATTTAACGTAGATAGCATGAGTATGTCATCTACCCGTACTATGCTTCAAAAAGTACGCGGACTATTGAGTGAATCAAAGCAATCTCCTGACTATCACAATAGTCAAACATCGAATTCTTACATGAAGTTAGTGTTCATGGAGCAAGCACTTAGCGATCACTACAACGAACTACGTTCACAACCTCAGCCACGCATCATGGTTGAGAACGAAGAAGTTGAGAAGTCACAAGTTGTACTAGCGGCACAGGACATGGTAGATCAAATACAAAAGATGCTTGAAGATGTTGGTCAAATGCAAGTTAAAGAATTGCCAGCATTAGTATCAAGTATTGAAAGTGAAATTGGTGTTAATGAAAGTCAAACATATAATGATTCAGTTTCTGGACAACTAGATACATTATCCGCTTCATTAAAAGAAGCATCAAGTGCATTGAAGAATGCATTGAATGGTCTTACCGGTCAAGCAGTGGATGCAGCATTTGATGCTGGTGCTGATTTAGGTGCAGAAGCTGGTATGGACGCTGGTATGGATGCAGATGCAGATATGGGTGCTGGCATGGATGCTGGCATGGATGCTAGTGCAGACATGGGTGCTGATATGCCCCCCATTGAAGAACCAGAAATGCCACCAACAGGCGGTGTTGGTAGAGCAAAGAGATAATATGTTTCTTTTTGAACTTGCTGATCCGGCGAGTGCTAAACTTATCGTTCTTGTTAATCAACTTAAAACTGATTTAGATAACGGTATAATAGATCCTAGTAGTTACACAACGGACGAGTTTTTAACTTACCTGCAAGATAAGGGAGATATCGTTTTAGATATCACCGACTTGTATGATATGATTAAAAACCCTCCATTGAATAACGTTATATCTAATATACAAGGTGATAAAGTAATATTCAAAGGGCACGATGAGACACCGCCTGACATGGATCAAACACAAAGTCAACAAGTGGTAGGTAAAATGGCACAAAGTGCTATGCCAACAAAATGATAACAGTTACAGATAAAGCAACAAACAAAGTAAAACAAACCCTTGCTAAAAGAGGTAAAGGATTAGGAATCAGAATAGGTGTAAAAACAACAGGCTGTTCTGGTTTAGCTTATGTTCTTGAATATGTTGATCAACCAATATCAGATGATATAAAAATTGATTGTGATGGGTGCTCACTATATATTGATCCAAAGAGCAGTGCTTATCTTCAAGGGATGACAATAGATTATGTCCGCAATGGACTTAATGAGGGTTTTGAATTTCTTAACCCCAATGAACGTGATAAATGCGGATGCGGAGAAAGTTTCCGAATCTGATTGACATTACTATTATAATTGACTATAATTGACTATAATGTACAATCCAAACAAATACAACTATGTACCCATGAGTAGGGTAGAAATCGAAGGTAAACGCAGATATGCTACGCCAGACGGCGAGAAACTTCCAAGCGTTACAACAATACTAGACGCAACCAAATCAGAAGAAAGTAAACAAGCATTACAGAACTGGCGTAAACGAGTTGGTGTTCAAAAAGCACAAGCAATTACAACTGAAGCAGCAGGTCGTGGCACACGTATGCACAAGTTCCTAGAAGATTATATCAAGACAGGCATCGTTACTGAACCAGGAAGCAACCCCTACAGTATACAAAGCCACAAAATGGCAAAGCAAATCATTGAACAGGGGTTAGTAAAATGTAATGAATATTGGGGGACAGAAGTTCCTCTATACTTCCCTAAAATCTATGCAGGTACAACTGATTTGTGCGGAGTACATGATAGTAGTGATGCTATTATGGACCATAAGCAATCTAACAAATTCAAAAAACGTGAATGGATCGATGATTACTTTGTTCAGTTAGCAGCGTATGCTAATGCACATAATGAAGTACACGGTACCAAGATACGCAAAGGTGTCATTTTTATGTGTACTGCTGATGTTGTTTATCAAGAATTCATCATTGAGGGTACTGAGTTTGACAAATATTCTGACATGTGGTTTAAGAGGGTAGAACAATACTACATGAAATTCCTATAGCAGTTAAGTCAATATTATGATAAATAAGTGTAAACGTGAAGAATTACACTTATGGCTATAGTACAAATCAGTAAAATCCAACAAAGAGCAGGTAATCTAGTTGACTTACCACAATTAGATAATGCTGAGTTCGGCTGGGCAACCGATGAAAATAGATTATTTATCGGTAGGACCGGCAATAACTACTCTGATGAAAATATTGAAGTATTAACTTCATATTCTAATATTAGTTTTAGTCAAATTGATGGTAGTGATGGTGGTAACTTTAATGTCACTTCTGCAATTAACGGACAAATATTAGCGTATGTATCAAGTACTGATACTTGGGAAAACTATACCGGATTAAATTCTCAATTTGACGGTGGTAAATTACAATTAGGAAATGTAGCAAATATTTCAATGATCGGTGGTGCTATTGGATATGTACTACAGACAGATGGATTAGGTAATTTATCTTGGGTACCAAAAAGTACACTATACACCCCTATTATAAATTTAACAAATAATACTAGTGGTAATATCATTACAATGAAAGTTGCCAATACCACTCCATATACAAATGGACAGTCAGTTACTATTTCTAATGCAAACATTACAAATTCATCAGCAAATTCAAATATTAACGGAAGTTCCTTTTATGTAAAACTTAATGGAGATTATGCTAATTCGGGTAATGTAGTATTATATACCGACCTATCATTAACAATCACTGCAAATGGAGCCGGCTTATTAACATATGGCGCAAATTCCGGTGTTGCTACAGCATCATTAGGCGGAACCGGTTCAGGTGCAGTGGGTGGTTCAAATACTACTGTTCAATTTAATGATCAAAATATTTCCAATGGTGTAACATCATTTACATTTGATAAATCTACTACCACACTAACAGTTTCGTCTGGTAATATTATTGGCGCTAATATCAATGCGACTTCAACAATTACCGGTCCTGTTTTAGTTTCAAATATTGCTAATGGTACTGCACCATTAACAGTAATAAGTAAAACATTAGTTCCCAATTTGTTTGTAGCACAAGCTAATGTTTCTGAATATGCTAACACATCATTAACAAGTACTGGTACTTGGTATCCTATATTTGTTAATGCAACCTCAGGTAATTTAGCACAGGGTGCTAACGCAAACCTATCATTCAATGCTGCTACGGGAAATTTAACTACCACATTACTAAATGTAACTAGTAATGCTAATACTGGTAATTTAGGTACAAGTACGTTAGTTGCTACAACAGGTAATATCACTACTATCAACAGTGGATTGATGAAGAATAGTACAAGTAATATTACCATTACATCTGCCGGTAATGTTTCTACGTTTATTGGTGGTAATGCTACTGCTCAATTTGTAGTTACCTCAACTGGTGCAAATATACCCGGTACTGCTAATGTGGTAGGCAATGCTAACGTTGGTAACTTAGGTACAGCAACAGCAATAATTACAACAGGTAATATCACTACTATTAATAGTGGATTAATGCAAAACGGAAATAGCAATATTACCATTACTGCTAATGCTAATATCTCTCACTTTGTCACTGGTAATGCTACTAGTCAATTGACCGTAACTGCAACTGGTGCAAATATACCCGGTACGGCTAATGTTACTGGCAATGCTAATGTTGGTAATTTAGGAACATCACAAGTATTGGCAAGTGCTAATATAACTACACCACAATTCATATCTAATGTAGCGTCCGGTACTGCTCCACTAGTGGTAACAAGTCCTACCCGTGTAGCAAATTTAAATGTTGATCAATCTAACATAGCAAACTATGCCAACGTAGTTACTCAGACAACAGGCACCTTCTATCCAACAATGGTCAGTGCTAACTCAACTGCTAATTATCAGTTAGGTAGTAATGCTAATTTATCATTTGCAGTTAGTACGGGCACATTGAGTGCTACATTGTTCTCCGGGAATGGTAGTTCATTGACAGCGATAGCCGGTGCAAATATTACAGGTATTGTGCCAAACGCCAATGTTGCAACATATGGAGCGGTTACTGCACAATCATCTGGTATTTACTACCCAATTTTTGTAAATGCAAGTACAACTGGAAATTATGCCCACGCAAGTAATGCAACTATTAGTGCTAATTTAGCAAATGGTGCAATTATTGCTACTACCTTTACTGGCGCACTAAGTGGTGCAGCAACTACAGCTGGATCTGTAACAACTAATGCACAAGGCAATATCACTAGTGTTGGCACATTAACATCATTGTCTGTTACAGGTAATGCTAATGTAGGTAACTTAGGTACAGGTGGTTTAATTGTTGCAACCGGTAATATTACAGGTGGCAATCTTGTAACAGGTGGAGTGTTATCTGTGACAGGTAATATATCAGCAGGTAACATTAATGCTGGTAACTTATTAACAGCAAACTATTCAACAGCAGTAATAACAACTGCTGCTCAACCTAATATAACAAGTGTAAGTACATCATTTACTAATCTTACATTTGCTAATGCACAAACTATAAGTGGCAATAACATGACACTTACAACAGGTGCAAATACATTACTTGGAACTATTACCGGTAACTGGTCATTAAGTGCAGGAAGTAAATTGCAAGCAACCTACGCTGACTTAGCAGAATACTATGAAGCAGACAATGAATATGAACCAGGCACCGTATTAGAATTTGGCGGTGATAAAGAAGTTACACTAGCACAAGCCATGACACCAAGAGTAGCAGGCGTAGTGTCAACTAATCCTGCTTATGTAATGAATTCAACCTGTAAAGGTGAACATATTGTAGCAATTGCTCTACAAGGGCGTGTTCCATGTAAAGTACGTGGAACTATTCGTAAAGGTGACTTGTTAATAAGTGATGTTGGTGGATTTGCTAGACCCTCATCAATTCCATTAATGGGCACTGTAATTGGTAAATCACTAGAGAACTTTGAAGGCGAAGGCGTTATTGAAGTTGCAGTTGGCAGACTTTAATAATAAATAAGATATAGGAATAATAAAAATGACAACATACGCATATACAGCAAACATTGCAACCCCAGCAGCTTCAGCAAATATTGCAACCGATAAAGTAAGAATAGCTACTTCTAATGCAGCTATTCAATATACTACTAGTTACCCTAATGTAGCATTAACTGGAAATGTAACATGTGCTACAAATAGTACTACAGTAACCGGAGTAGGAACGTTATTTCTAACAGAATTAGGAATTGGTTATTGGATTGGTAATACTACTGGAAACTCAGCTGGCATTGTTAAAGCAATTGCTAATAATACTAGTTTAACTCTAACAGCAAATGCCTCAGTAGCGATAGCAAATACTACAGCAAGATTTAACCCATACGGTGTTCCTTATACAGTAGCAAATGCTAATAGTGAAATTATTCCAGCAAATACTGTAGAAAATAGTATCATTGTAGGTCAAGGCAACATTGTTTCTTACTTGTCATTAGCAGGCGCCAATAGTATATTCTCTATCACAGAGTTGGGTATGCCTCATTCAAACACTGGTACATCCGGTGTTAATCCAGTTGGAATTAACCCATCTGGCGTACCCAACTACTAATTTTTAGCTCCTTGAGATAAATATATTATACATTCGCATTCGGCGAGTTTATGCGGTCCCCGCCGCGTAGTGACTAGAACTCACTAATATTTCAAGGAGAAACAAATGGGACGCCCTCTAAAAATCGCAA
>Ga0114975_10001851_pt1 | contig 14707 bp, 37 predicted proteins | sample S_130626_EF_Meta_FD_87031 | JGI IMG/M metagenome (GOLD analysis project Ga0114975, IMG submission 87031) | Freshwater microbial communities from Lake Simoncouche, Canada to study carbon cycling - S_130626_EF_MetaG | ecosystem: Environmental > Aquatic > Freshwater > Lake | place: Lake...
ACAGCAAAGATTGTGGCAAAACTCAAGCCCATTAGAGCAGCAAATGCATGTAGCAGCAGTTGAGCACCCTGCTTGCTGACCTTGTCCATGAAATAGCCCACGGCAAAAATAGCTGCCAAGGGAGCAAATATCACAATCCATTTCATAATGCCGGTAAAGAAAAATGCCAGCAATTCTGGTGTAGTGCCCACAAAGTAGCTGACCAGCATACTGGTGGTGACTGCCAGGCTCATCTGTGCATAGACACGCCCCATGGCTGAGTTTACAGCATCAGCGGAACGATAGGTGTCCGACGACATAAAATTATCAAGTGTATTCATTGTATCTCCTTGTATGTGAATATTTATTTACTGTTAATGACTTCTAAAATCTTTGTTTCAAAATGCTCTGAGTAGCGACGCTCATCCAACGAAGTCTCACTGTTGGGATACTCCAGGCATTTGCGTAGATTATCAGCAAGTTCCAGAACTTCTTTGACCCGGGGATCGTTAATGAATGTATACATGGCAAATTCCTTTAGTGATAGTTTACAGTATACACTCACAATCAGATCCAGTCAAATACAAGGTTTCTTGACATTTTTGTTAAATACGCATATAATGTAATATGTTATTACAACCATCCTAGAGGACACGACCAAAATGTTGCAGGTATTCACAGAGATCACAGACGAATTATTGAAGCTACTCAAGGACGATCCAGTTCGTCCCGAACTATCTGCAGAATTTAGAATCAACGACAACAGTCGTGTGTTTGTGTTAAAGAGTCCCGAAGGTGATACCTTGGCTGTGACCTGTGTCAAGTTCCTTAGCGATATTCCTGAATCAGTAGATGATCTGGCCAATGTCACTGTTAATACCAGTACAGCAGTGTTCTATACCATATGGAGTTATGCAGCGGGTGCGGGTCGTAGACTTATACAAGCAGCACAAGCAGATATCAAAGAAACAACTCCTCAAGTGGCTACCTTTGTTACACTAAGCCCCAAGACAGAAATGGCTCGACGTTTTCACCATAAAAACGGTGCCAAAACCTACAGAGAAAACTCAGATACTGTTAACTATCTTTACGATTGAAAGCCTGCACTAATGCAACCTCACCACTACAGTAACATTGGTTACGGACTGCACAAATTTACCAGTGAGGAACTCCGACCCATATGGGACGAAATCAACAGCCTGGGCCATGATCTAGAAACTGCTACGGGATTAGTCAATCATAAATGCAGTCTAGTACACAGCATGGCTCATGTTGAACAGTTGGTAGGTGAGCAAATTGCCGAGTTTAACTGGGCCAACAACTGGCCTAATCGAATGAAAATCTTAAAAGAACCAACTCCCTTAAAGCTGTCAGAGCTGTGGGTTAATTGGATGAGCCGTCACGAGTTTAGCTCTATACACAAGCACGACGGTGTCATGAGTTTTGTCATATGGTTAACAGTGCCATATACTCTAGAATCAGAGCTGGCTGCTAGACCCTATGTTCCCGATTATATTAACTTTGGGGGCCAGTTTGCCCTGCACTATACAGACTCACTGGGACAGATATCTACAAAATTTCTACCTGTGTACAAAGACTGGGAGTCAACGTTGTGCTTGTTTCCAGCGGGCACGAGCCACAGTGTATTTCCCTACTACAGCAGCAACAAACTACGTGTCAGCGTTGCGGGTAATTTTACCTTCGACACCGATTAACGATCTGTCGTAGTAGTCCAAACTAGTCGAGCTGTCCACGAATCCCTACTGCGTATACTGAGTTTTTCAGCAAAGGCATGTGCCGCATCCCATGCGCGATCTTCATTGATTTCACGATAGCCTGATAGATCCTGGTGTTTGACAGTTTGTCCAGTACGTGTGTTTTGTGCTTGTATATTCCAATATTGCATATCATTCTCCCATAATATACTTATCGCAATTCAGCTAGATCGAGAGTCACGAAGCGCGAAGCGCACCGCGCAAAAAAAAGATTTTTCAGATGGGGTTTTCAGAGTAGTTAATGATGATATTCACAGTGAGTCTAGTGTATAGTCTACAGTAGAGTTAGAGTCTAGGCCGTGGCTGGGCCTAGTGTGTGCAGAGTGAGAGAACTGTGAAAAAAGAGTCTGCAGGGTGAAAAAAATTGTGTGCAAATTTTCTCGTAATGAGAAAACAGTGGCGGCATGGTGATTTTCACTGTGTGCCCAAATGGGTCCTAGAGAGTGAAAAAAATTGCGCTGTAAAAAATTAGGGTGGAGTACTTTTCGTTTCATGGTGGTGATTTGCTACCCCTGTGGCGTTTTTACAACACTACTACACGCATACACCGGCCGGGGTTTATTATACTACCACCACCCCCCACCTGTCAACCAAAATGAATCAACAACCGGTCGACCTCTCGCCTCGGACCTTCTCCCTCAGGTGACCACCACAGGTCCTTCTGGCCTTGTCGTCCCAGTTAGGAATCTGATCTAAGAGTGAATGACCCGGCTTAGGATCCCAGGGCGCATCCCTGCTATCGCGCATAGAACCACACGCAGCTAAGTTAGCGGCTAGCGCGAGCAATAGCAGCTTGTGCAGCATCTGCGTAGTCCTCTAGTCTGTTATCTTCTTCTAGGCTAGCCTGTACTGCGATAGCTATAAGGCTAAGGCAATCCATACGATCCCTAGCTGGGAGAGTCTTAATGAATGCTTCTACCTGTGGCATCTCTTCCATGCTCCACATGACATCCATCAATGCCTTCTGCTTGGCTGTCAATCCCTCAATACTGATCATTGCGGATCCTTGTGCCCAAGTAGGCAGCGTAACAGGCTAACAGTCCCAGTAGACTAATCACTGCGCTGGACATCAGTTGCTCGTTAGTCTCTGACAGTTCAATGCCACCCACACCGCCCAGGACCAGTATGGCGCCTGCGATGGCTACGATGGTTGTTTGTACTTGGTTCATGCTATGCTCCTGCGTTGTTGATGTGTCTAGTATAACAGGGGCGTGTGCCCCCGTCAACCATTATTTTACTGCCTGCAAACTGCCTACCTTAATGGTAAACACTTCGTTGTCTGTGTCCCCACGGAACTCGCTAGCCAGGCACATGGCTTCTGCTTCGGCTCGCGTAATGGCCTGTCCCTGGCAGGTGTATTCTACCTGCGGGATAAAGCTATTGCGTACACGAGTGCAACGGTAGTAGTACTCGCCCTTGTGCTCGATAATGTGGGGATAATCGTACCACTCGCCCCAGGGCAGACCTGCGTTGACTGCAGGCAGTTCACCATTGGCTCGCTTGTCTTTCACTGCTTGGATGTTGTCGTACTCCACTCCCACACGGGCTTGGAAGGTGCTCAGCTTGAGGATTTGTTCCTGTCCCTTGCGGACCTTCATTGGACGCAAGGTTGTCAGGGTAGCGATAGTTCCACGCTTCTTGTTCAGCAGTTGCAGGATTTCGTTTGTAGCAATCATTTAAGACTCCTTTGTGTGTGTATGTGTATATTATACGGCACTCTGTCCAAACTGTCAACCAATATTACGAATTATCTGCCGTTGTTTCTTTGCCACGTAAAAGCTGAATCCCAAGCGGAACAGGGTGATGAAGTGCAGTCCCCCTACTTTCTTGTAGGTAGCCACTGGCCGGTTGAAGAAGGTAAAAGTGGTCATTGCGTGTCCTTAGATCTTTGTGAGGATGTAAACTTTGGCAGCGAATATGACTGCTACCACTAGGCTTGTTACGAGAATCTCTGTACCTGTCATCTTGTGCTCCTTGTTGCTATGTGTAGATTATATGATCACTTAGCCAAAATGTCAACCAAAATTAATAGTATTTGCATTCCTGAACATAGACAGGTCCCTGCCCTACCATAGGCCAAGCCTCTCGAAGATAGCAGTGAGGTTGCCGGCTAGGTCTAAGGTTGATAGCCTGGGATTGCTGCTGATAGACCGGCGGGTGGATCACACGGGGTTCTTCTCGCTGCTGCATGATGTGGTATCCTATGATGGCTCCCGCGACTATGCCAATGACTTCACGTGGCTGGAGTTCTTGACTCTGCGCTGGCAAGATGCTCAGGGCCACGAGGGCCGCCACTATCAACCTTTTGATTGCTGTCATCATCTACTCCTTGTTGCTATGTCTAGATTATACTGCCGAATGCTCAAAATGTCAACCAAAATGAAAAAGACCCTAGTGCAAGTAGGGCCTTTATGTGTGTTGTTATGCTACAACGTCTTCGATTGTTTGTGCGAGTGCGCTAATAGCTTCTTGTACTGCGTCGTCGTCTAAGTCGGTTAACAGTTGCAGTTGTGCTAATTTTGCGTACAATGCGGCTTGTGCTGGTGACATAGTGGTCCTTTGTTGCTAAGTGTATATTGTAATGCACTTAGCCCCAAACTGTCAACCAAAATGTAAAGCCCCTAAGGGCGTTGTGGGCTTTCTTGTCTCAACTGTTCTCTCTGCAGTTGCGCCTCTCCCATGGCATCGAACGCAGCATCATTGGCATTTAGCGTGTAGAGGATCGCAGCCAACCCCACGGTGCTCATGACAAGGTTAGTGACGATCAAGGGCCAGTCTCGGATACGGATTGCGACAATCAGCCACATGAATCCTCCCAGGACCAGCATGGCGGGACCTTCCGGATAGTAGCCTAGACCGTTGATCCCTGTGCCTACGATGAGGACCCCAGTGGCTAGCCATTTGATGATGTTGTTCAAATCATCTCTCCTTCGCCCGATGTCATGCAGTCTAGGTCGTAGTTGGCCTCTAGGATGTCCACTTCAAAGGTGTTAAGCTCGTAGGCTACGCTGGTGCTGTAAACCGCATCAGGGAACTCTGCGCCTACTGCAATCAGGCCCTTGAGGTGTGCTAGGGCTTCTGTGAATCGTGTGCGGCGTTGCTTGGTCATTTAGTTCTCCAGTTGCTGTGTGTATGTGTTTATTATACAACCAAAATCGTCTGCTGTCAACCTCTTAAGCAGCGGTGCCGGACCCCAACTAGCATTCGATATCAATGTTGCGGCCCTTGTCGAGATCTAAACGAAGATTCCTGCTGACTCTCTCTGCGATGATTCGGTCCAGTCTGCGTTCTTCGATCTGTTTGGCGTAGTCGTCAGTGCGTTGCTTTTCCATGCGAGCTGCGTCTAGACGATACTGTTCGAGGTTGTATTTTATACTGCTTTGTTCGGCTCTTGATATTTGCATGATGTGTCTATTATACTGCCAAACTTGCCAGCAGTCAACCTTTTGAAACTATCTTGCCGTCGTGGGTGACGTTGAAGTTGCCGCCGATGAGTTCAGCGCCATCATCCTCTGAGATCAGCAGCTTCTTACCCGTCATAGTTTCTCCCAGGCGAGTGATCAATAACTCTTTGGAGTTGCCTTGTCCGATAAACTCTTGATTGTCTTTACGGTAGGCGTAGAGATTCAAACCGTGTTGTTCTACTCTAATCTCAACGACTTCACGAAGATCCTCGTCCTCAACATCAAGTTCCTTCTTCCAGTGGCCCACAAACTGGTCAAGATCCTTGTGTGTGATACCAGCCTTGGCAAACATATCTACCATGGTCATGAACATTAACTTCTCTTGAATCTTCCAGCCCACATAACAGCCAAGGACAAATACAATAATCAACTCTAGGTAATCCATTAGATTCTCCGGGGACTGTGTAGCGCAGCCGCTTCCTTACGCATTGACCCTGCTCGCTTGTACAATAAGTCTGCGGAGGTAGTCAGTGCTTGGCTTCGTTCCATTGCCAGTCGCCCGCCACCGAACTCACGATCGATGTAGTACTGGATCAAGGCGTTCTTGATCATGCTGATCAAATCGCCGCCGGTATCGTCTGGGCAGATAAATCTAACAGGGCAACGACCCCAGGTTTTATTCTCTACAAATTCAGCGTAGTATCTACGATGATCCTTGTTGTTAGCATCAAATGCTGTCAGCGGCCTTCCAAAATATTCTAGTCTGCTCATATGTGTATTTACTGTTAGATAATAAAGAAGCCCCCTAAGCAAGAGTGCAAAGAGGGCTGTTGTGTCATCGCCATCTAGCGAATCTAGTTAGGCTGCAACGGTTTCGGCCGCGGCTTGTGTGCGTGTAGCAGCGGGGCCTGCTGGGTTCTTCTTAGCCACATAGGCAATCGCTGCCTCAACGGCTGGGTTGCCTTTACCGTAGCTGGTATCAACCAAGAACTGAGCGATCTCTGCCTTAGTCATCTCGTTGGGCAAGGGGATCAAGTCCACGTCCTTGTGATCGTTCTTTGCAAGGATCTTGATACGCATTGTATCATTTGCAAAGCGAATCTTTGTCTTACCGTTCAGTGTCGAAACACCTGCTACTGCGAATTTTTTTGCTGTCGTCATAATAATTACCTTTGTGTGTGTTGTCTGCCAAAAGCGGCATTGTTACTATATTAACTTCTATCCAATCCAATTGTCAACCATTTAATTAACCATTTTAACATTTATTGTCACGCTCTCCTTTTCATCTAATGCCGCGATGAACTCGTCGTCGAATACAAGATCCTGCATACTGAGATCGATCATGGATTCAACCTTGGCCAAGTCAGCATCGCCCTGCCCGGCACATTCGATAGTGAATGAGAATGTAATAGTCCTAGTCATTCTGTTACCAACCCTAGTTTCTCTTTACCATCCTTGATCCACTCTGTGAGATCCTCAGTGTCTGCGTTCTCTGCTTCGTATTCAGCCATTGACTCTGAGATGCAGAACAGTTCGTCTAGTTCTGCGGGCAGGGTATCGGCTACCTCAACGGAATTCATCTCGCTATACTCATAGCAGTCATCACAGCCGTCTTCGTAGAGTCCTGCGTAGCACATGCCTGGTTCGTAGTAGCCTGCCTTAACCCCAAAGCCCAAGTCCATGAGTTTCTCGTAGGCTGCGATAGGTGGAGCCCACGCAGTATCGAAGCCCGTAGTCAGCATCTTGCCGTCCGGGTGGATGTCACTGTTGCCCGCTTCGCCTGTGTCCCACTTAGTGCCCCACTCGCCTACGCAGTAGTCATACCAGTTGCCGTAGCCATACTTCTTGACGTTGGCTTTAGTCTGTGCTTCTAACTTCTTCTGTTCGTCCGGATCACCCATGTGTCCACTGACGGTGTCTTTGAGTTCCTCAGGAACTGGAATGAACTCTTGCAGGAACTCTCCACGCTCCAGGGCATCGTATGCTCGCTGGATCATCGCTGGATCTTCGTGCGTGAGTGTAAGATGATTGTTGCACCAATTAGGCATTTGTGTTCCTTTCTAGTTCTATTGCCAACTCAATGTCAGAGGCCGCTTGTGCAGTCAGCTGACTGATAACCTTTAGAATCTTTACTTGATCCTTCATGCTTGTCTCGCTGGTTAGTGCGATAACAGAGCGTTGTAGATATGCAATTACTTCTGGTGTCATCACTGCTCCTTTGTGTTAAACTATGCGTCTAGTATAACACCAAACGCATAGTCTGTCAACCAAATTACAGTTCTACACTATCCCAACTGCCTACAGTTGCTTTCTTGATAGTTCCCTTCAGGGCATCCTGTACCAGCTGAATCGCTTGCTTGTTCTTGCCACCGATGTGCCATTGATACTGTCCCATGGGAGTCTCGTACTCTTTCCAGTCATAGACAGTTGCTACTGTGCCGTCTTCGCCTACGATGATCCACTCCTGTGTAGTCTTGTCACCGCCGCCCAAGCCTTCGCCGAATGTGGCAACCAGCGTTGCGTAATCAGTTGTGATGTAACCTTGCAGGCTAGTCATGTTGGCTGCTGAGAAGTCGTCTGCTACTGTGTAAGTTGCGTTGCGTTTCATAGTTGCTCCTATTGCGTTGTTGATGTGTCTATTATACAACCAAAATGCCAAACTGTCAACCTACGAAGTGCCCAGGCGTGTTGCAGGGCCTAGTGGTAGGCTGACAGCTGACAAATTAATCTATCCAGCTTTCTACCATTAACACGGGCTTCTTAAGCACACGCTTAACGAAGTCTTCTGGGGTATCGTCGGTGCGTACTAGCACAAAGCCCATGCTCTCTACCAAGTCTGTCTCGCACACTTGCAGGTCTAGTCCTGCGGCTTCAAATGCAATGTTCATCTTAGTAAGCGCATACTTGACACCGGCTTCAAATGCCATATACTCGCTGTCGGCAGTGTCTTCAAAGTCAAACTCTGTTTCCATAATGTTCACATAGTCTTGACCGTCTGCTACAATGAACTTGCCGATCTTCTTCCAGTTGCTCTGCTTCTCACTGTCAAAGTGGTCACAGGCTTCGTTGAGGTCGAAGCTGGAGAAACTGTTATAATTTACTTTAGCCATGTTGCGCTCCCTGTTGTGTTACTATGTATCTATTATACAACCAAACTACAGTTGTGTCAACCAATTACTACCACTCGGCGGATCTTTTCGTTGTCCTCTTCGTCGTAGTCGACTTCGACGAGCTTGTCCATACGATGGTATTCACTGTAGCGTACAGTTCCCTCGAAGACTTCGCTAATCTTAGGGGCAACCTGTGTGCGCCAGTGATCGCCGTAGCCGTAGCTAAAGTGAACATCCGAATCCTGGTTCTCACCCTCTAACATTGCTATAAGTGCTGCGACTTTCATCTTGTGCTCCTTTGTTGCTATGTGTTTATTATAGCACAGCCTTGCCCAAAATGCAAGTGCTGTGCTAATAACCCTACAAGTTAGTCAACTTCTAGTTGCCCGTATTTTGCTTCCCATGCAGTAATAAAGTCCCCGTCTATGTCACAGCTAACATAGTTGTCCCCTTGCATGCCCTGCTCGCTGTACTCCGCAGTTGCAAGTCCCTGCGCAATTAAATATTCGTTTAGTTGCTGTTTAAACAAGCTGTCTGTGTATATAAGCCCGTCTTTGTTAACACGCCAGTCGTCTGTGTTAAAGTATATGCAAAGCTCGCCAAAATCTTTGTCCTCACTACAGTATGTTACCTGCATATCTGTAATGCGTACAGCAGTTGCTTTGTCGCTCCACAAACTATCGCCCGCAGTATTAAAAACAATTTTGCTGTCCCGTGTGTCGTTATCAGCATTGTCCCAATCCGTGTGCATGTCGTTTATAAGTTGCATAGTGTGCTCCGTTTTGTTTACAAAGTATGCGCTGTTTTGTTTAGCGCATGTATGTATTATATGGCCACTTGTCCAAAATGTCAACCAAAATAAAAAAGACCCTAGTGTTAGTAGGGTCTTTCTTGGAGTCAGTCCGTTATTAGAAGACTTTCATCTTGCTGTAGCCAGTTGCCAACAGCGCCAGCGCATCTTCTGCTGTGCATGATACAGTGGCTACTCGCTTGCGGTCGATGCTGCCGTTCTGTGGGTAGTAACGTCCACCGCCATTGCCATAGCCGCCTGGTGCGCCGCCAGCATTGAACTTCTGATTAGCGCCGACGATCCAACGGTTAAGGCGACCGCTTTTAGTTGGTACACGAAGGCGGTCCGAAGTCTCAAGTTGATTCATCAACTTGCTAGTATGCTCTGTGGTATGACCGATGTGGTAAGCCACGTCTTCGGTAAAACAGAGTGGATTCTTTGCGACGAATTCGCAAATAGTTTGATTAGTGCTTTTCATAATATGAGCTCCTGTGTGTGTTACTGTATTGTTTACAGTGTGTTAATAATAACTTCAAATCGCCGTTTTGTCAACCAATTACTTGACCAGTGCGTAGGGTTTATTCCACGATCCCACATTCACGTCGATGTAGTAGGCAGTGTCAAAGTAGTCTGTCATCGCATCGCTGCGATCGTACCACTCAGTCCCTTTAGCTGCTGCAAAGAGTTCAATGAGGAAGTTCTTGCAGCTTCCGTCGAAGTGCTCGTGGAACCAATAGGGGTTAATGTCGAGGTAGTCTTTGATTTCCCGTCGAAGTGCTCCCTGCTGCTGCATTCTATCTGAACCGACTCGGTTGCAGTTCTCGATGAAGTCCAGCTTGCCCTGCTTGATGTTAACAACCAGCGTTGAATGATTGCGTACGGCATAGCTGGCCTTGACGCCATACTTGTCGCAGACTGCTTTCATTGCGGGGACTAGCTTTGCCTTGCGTTCCTGATTCATCCATGCCATGATGCGCTCCTTGTTGTGATGTATTGATTATACTGCCAATTGCCCAAAATGTCAACCGGATTGAGTGTTGCAAAATTGCCACATCTTTAACTCAGCGCCTTCCAGTCCCAAGAGCACTCCCTCGAAGTCTCTGTAGGTGCAGCAGGCATGGGCTCTGGGCCAACTCATATGCCCTTCAGCTACAGCCTTGTGATAGCGTGTTACAGAGGCCTTGGCGGGCCCGGCCTTCTTGTAGTATTTTACAAAGTTGCCGCGATCGTCGTAGACTACCCAGCCCATATCACCACGCTATCTCTTTTGAAGCGAAGCGGATCACGCCTTCGTAGTCCAACTGACTCTGCTCGAACTCTGTAAGAGCGTTGTCAGCAACAATGGACCAATCGATGATGTGCTCGCGGAAGGCTTGATTGTCCTGCTCAATTTGGCTGCGAACACCCATCACGGTCTCTGTTGCCTTGTTGGGGTTAACCTTCTTGACCACATAGTCTGAACCGCCCTTGGCTTTCCAGTACTGGGGGCACTCACCAACTCCGTCCCAATCGTGGGCTCCGTAGTTCTCATAAACCTGTGTAGTGATTAAGAGTTTTGCCATTTTGTGTTCTCCAGTGTGTTGCTGTCTATGTGTTTATTATACCATCACCTAGCCAAAATGTCAACCAATTTCTGATTCAATTGGTCCATCTCACTCTGCTCCACGTAGAAGTCTGTGGTGGGATCCCAGTAGCTGCCCTCCTTGGGATCATAGTAGAGGACACGGTTCACAAACCAGAAAGGACCTTCGAGCCCCTTGCGGGGCTCCCACTTGGCATCGCGTGTTCCAAGTACTTTAAATCCCATCACATGCTCCAGTAAGCTTCGGAACTTGGGGAGCAGTAACGCGGAGTGTCATAGCGTTCCTGATACTCCTTGCCGCCCATCATGTTATTGCGTGTTACCATTGTCTCGTGTATCTCAACGCGATAGCCTTTGCTAGCTGGATACTTGACAGCGTAGACCTCTACGATAGCACTACGATCTGCTGTGCTGTGGTCTACTTTGCGGTCCAAACGCTCGCCGGACTTTTGACGTGCATCTTTTTTGTAAAGTTCTACGGTGTACATAAGTTTCGCTCCTTGTGTGTTTGTGTAAGTCTTAATTATACTGCCAGCTGTCCAATCTGTCAACCCCACTGGCAATCACGTTCACGATCGCAAACCAATTCCCAATACTCTTTAAGATTCGCTTTAGCACGGGCAACATCCCCGCCTACTTCGTCCAGGATCTCTTGATAATCTGCAACATCGTAGCACTCGAATACCCAATGACCACCCGCTTCGTAATTCGCTGCGGCGTAATCTGATAATTCTTTGATAGCTGTCATCTGCTTGTCCTATTGCGTTGTTGATGTATCTATTATATGTCCAATCCGGCAGGCTGTCAACCAAAAAGATTTGTTGACATTTTGGATAGATGGCAGTATAATCTAGTCATAGGTTCGAACTACTACGTAGGGGGTGGACATGGAGAGCCACCGTGTTGACCTCGCGGTGAAGAAGGTAAAAAAAGGACCCCGAAGGGTCCTAAAGTCTACCAGGAGAAATCTTATGAGTTCACAGTCTCGAACGGACTGAGTTCTTCACTGTCCGCAACACCCATGTCAGTGAGTGCAGCGAATACTAGTTCTATGTTACACTCAAGGATGCTGGCAATCATCTTTGCGCTATGTCCCTCGATGTAGAGTTCTTGAATGTCATATGATAGTTCTGCGAGTTTGCTCATGTTGTTTCCTTTTGTGTGTGTTGTTTAATCATTAAGTATAATGGATCTATAATCTCTACGTCTTCTAGTTCAAAGTCTCGTGTGGCCCAGTCCATCCACTCTTCGGAGAACACTTCCACTTCTCCGTTCATCAACATGGTTCGGGCCTGTTCCTCTGTCTCACATTCAACCACGTAGGTTTCAGCGACTATGGAATTACGCCAAAAGGTAAACTTCTTCATCAGTCAATCCAGCAGTCACTGGCCTGTTGTACAGTTGTTTCCTGCCTACCAATGTAGCCGCCTTCGAAGCCATCAGGCCCTGCACGTAGGAACAAGCGATCACCTTCTATCTTGTAGATGACTCCGCCCTGCTCCACATCGCACTTGAAGCCCACGTAGTCACCTACCTTAACAGTCTTGCCTTCAACAGTTGTCATTTAGCCAACTCCTGTGACTGTTGCTTGACAGTGTCAACGCCCTTGTCTAGCATACGAGCAATGCCCTGGAAGCCTACAGTTGCTAAGATAAGTCCGAAGACTGCCCCAAGAATAAAGTTTCTCATACTTCTTCTCCTTCGTAGTTGTAAACGGGTTTGGGATCGTTGCGATGTTTCCAGCGATAGTACAAGGCCTGCGGGATGCCTAGCTTGAAGGCCCACATAACGTCCATTACTATCATACCTACTGCGAATGCTAAGATAAGTTCCATGTCAGCTCCTTTGTGTGTGTATGCGTGTATTATATGCTCGCTATGCGGAATTGTCAACCACTTTAGCAGCGGGGCCTATAGCCCCATACTACTTTATGCCGCGTCCTTTTCGTAGATCACAGTCTGTCCAAAGGGTGCTTCGGCTTCTGTGTTACCTTTAACAATAAAGACTGTATCAACTTGATCGTCAGGTCCCCAACTACCGCAGGGGAAGCCATCTGTGAACATAATGAACTTCTTAGCCTCGATGCCCTGCTCAAGCATATAGGTAAAGTTAATATCGAAGTCTGTACCACCACCACCCTGTGGCTCATACTCTTCTAGTTCGTGACTGTTGTCTTGTGTGATCTTAACATAGTTATAGATGTCAGTATCGAAGCACCACAAGTGAATACTGAAGTCTTCGTATTGATCCATAATGCCTTTGACTTCGCTAAGGAATACAGTAGCATCTTCTACTCCGATACTGCCACTCATGTCAATTGCAATAGCCACGTCAATAGTTGTGTCCTGACGCATCCCTGGAAGGATTGCACCTGAGTGCATTGACTTACGGTTAGGACGAGTAAAGGAATAGTCGTTGCGGATAATGCTTTGGATCTCTTGACGGATCAACTGGCGCCAGCTAATCTTAGGCTCAGTCATGTCCTTGATCAAACGCTGGATACCTGCGGGCACTTTGCCAGCGCCAGCGGCACTTGCACTCTGGATCATTGCTTCTTTGATCTCATCGCGGATCTGTTGTGCTTCTTCCTTAGTCATGCCGGGTATGCCTTTACCCTTGCCTTCTTTGTCGCTTTCTTTGCCCGGGCCTGTGCCGTCTTCGTTAATGTGCTCGTCGAGCAGTTCGCCTAATTGCTTGAGCAAGTCTGGCATGGAGATCTTTTCTGCTTTCTCGTAGAGCTCATCATAGATCTCTTCCCAAGCCATGCCGCGATACTTTTGATCGTAGCAGATCTTAACTTCAGTAATCTTCTCACCAATGCGTTCGTCTACAAGGATCTGATTGACAGCGTAGTCTTGTGCGATGTTTGACAACTGGCGATCACGTGATCCAACTCGCCCGAAGTGATCAAAGACGCAATGACAAATCTCGTGTCCAAACAAGAACTCTAGTTTCTTAACACTGAGCTTCTCAATGAACTTCTTGTTATAGTAGAAGTTGCGACCGTTAGTAGCCGCTGTTGGGCACCATTCGCTAGCGTCAATCAACAGCATACGAGTTGCCATGTTACCGAAGAAGGGTGCTTTGAGTAGTAAGCCTACTCGGGCTGTTGTTAGTTTCTCTACGATGGGATCCATTAGTCGCTCTCCTTAGTATATGTATAGTATATACTCAATCTATCCATTTGTCAACAAATAAAAAAAGGGTGTTGCGTTTCCACAACACCCCCAGCAATGGGCGAGGTCTTAATTCTCCATTGCTGACAAAACATACTTACCAAAACGCTTGTGGAACTCATCGAAGCTCTTCATCTTCGTAGCGTCGAAGGGCAAGTTATAGTTAGTGAGGCCCGTCTTAGCACCCATCACTACCAACTCTGTTGGGAAGTTATCCATCATGTAGCGGAAGAAGCAGTCAGCCTGTGCGTCAAAGTCTTTAGCCTTCTTCTCTGCTTGATCCTTCAACTCGTAGCACAATGACACCGTCAATGAATACATCGCTGAGACTTCTTTGATGCTCAAGTCTTTGACCTTGCCCTTGAGGATGTCTTCTGCCTTAGGCAAGCGTCCCGCAATCTTACGGTGTGCCATAAACTTAACAGCCAAGCCATCACCTACAGCACCTGCGATCAAGTTGTGCAGGGTGTCGATATCGCAATCGTCGTCCTTCAACAAGTCGCTGACGAACACCCACGAGCGTGGAGTTGCGAATGCCTTGCTAGGGCTCTTAGGATCAAAGTCATACAAGTCCTGCTTGGCAAAGCCTACATAACCTAACACCTCAGGGTGAACAGCGTTGTTCACAGCCCACTCTTGGAAGTCGTCGAAGTCAATCTTCATTTCCAAGTGGATGAAACGATTAGCCAACGGTGCTGGCATACGATATGTCACGCCACGATCGCCTTCACGGTTACCAGCGGCAACCACGTCAACACCTTTAGGCAGTTCGTATGTACCTACACGACGATTCAGAATCAATTGGTAGGCAGCGGCCTGTACAGCAGGAGGAGCGGAGTTCAGCTCGTCCAGGAAGATAATTGCTGTGGACTCTGGGTCCGTAGGAAGCTC
>Ga0114975_10001855_pt1 | contig 14699 bp, 12 predicted proteins | sample S_130626_EF_Meta_FD_87031 | JGI IMG/M metagenome (GOLD analysis project Ga0114975, IMG submission 87031) | Freshwater microbial communities from Lake Simoncouche, Canada to study carbon cycling - S_130626_EF_MetaG | ecosystem: Environmental > Aquatic > Freshwater > Lake | place: Lake...
CAAAAAGATATGATTAGCGGAGTTCTATTTTGCACCGCGTCATGCGCAACTTCACGATTAATAAAAATCTTTTTGCTGCTGTGAAAAACGAAGCGCATATAGCTTAAAACAACCAAACAAATCAACTCTTGAACCAGCCAACTATAAGTAAGTTTGCGCAAGAGTTGTTTAAATTTGGTCTTTATATCATACCATTCAATATCGGTTTTATAACCAAAGATTTTCCATTTTTTAGTCATTCTTTTCTGACTTAGATTTTCTGACCAGTTGAGGCCCAATCTTTTACGAAAGTTTCTAGGCCTTTGTCAGTAAGAGGATGAGAAGCAAGCTGTTTCAAAACTTTACCTGGAACTGTTGCAACATCGGCGCCCATTCTAGCAGCTTGAGTGATGTGAATTGGGTTTCTGATTGAAGCCACTAAAACTTCAGTTTCAAAGGCTGGATAGTTAGAATAAATATCGCAAATTTCTTCGATTAAAGACATACCATCTTGGCCAATATCATCAAGTCTGCCAACAAATGGAGACACGAAAGTTGCGCCAGCTTTTGCAGCCAAGATTGCTTGCGGCGCTGAGAAACAAAGAGTTACATTGGTTTTAACTCCTTTGCTTGAGAAATATTTACAAGCTTTCAAACCATCTAAAGTTAAAGGTAATTTTACACAAACATAACCTTTTGATCCTTGGGCAATTTTACTTAAAATTTCACCTTCACGAACCATATTTTCATAATCAGTTGCAGCAACTTCAGCGCTAACTGGACCTTCAACGACAGAACAAATTTCGGCGATAACTTCTTTAAAATCTCTTCCAGATTTAGCGATTAAACTTGGATTAGTTGTAACGCCGTCAAGAAGGCCATAAGCGGCAAGTTCTTTAATTTCAGCAATATCGGCAGAGTCGATGAAGAATTTCATAATTTTATTTGAATTTCGTTGAAAGAGAATGAGTGGTAACTACTCTAAATTAATCGATCAAATATACTTAATCAACCACGCAATTATGAATAATTTTTTTGTCAGCGTACTTTTGCCGCTGCCATTTGATGAGCCTTTCACTTATAAAACTTACATCAAAATAGAAGTTGGAAATTTAGTTAAAGTTTCATTTCGCAAAAAAGATCTTTGGGGATTGGTTGTGGAAGTTGACGCAAAAACACCAGCAATCGCGACAGAAAAAATCAAAGAAATTTCGCAAGTTAATGAGCAAATAAAATTCGATGAAAAACTCATCCAGTTTATTAATTGGATTGCAGCTTACAATCTTGCGCCAAAAGGTTTGGTGCTGAAAGCATTTATTGGAATTTTAAATTCTGACAAAACTAAAAAACCAAATTTTACGGCTAAAAATCAGGTTATCGATTCCACAAAATTCTCACTAAAAACACTCTCCGAAACACAAGAAAAAGTTGCAGCTGAAATTCTCGATGAAATTAACAAGCATGAACATTGCACCAATCTTTTAGACGGCGTTACGGGTTCGGGAAAAACTGAAATTTATTTTGCGATTATTGCCAAAATATTAGAAAGAAATTCTGGACAAATTTTAATCCTGCTTCCCGAAATTGCTTTAACCAGCCAGCTTGTTTCAAGGTTTGAAGAGCAGTTTGGTTTTAAAGCAGCTTTATGGCATTCCAAAATTTCACCGAAAGAAAAGAAGGAAATTTTCTACGGAATTTCATCTGGCTCAGTAAAAGTTTTGATCGGCGCGCGCTCGGCTTTGCTTTTACCATTTCAAAATTTGCAGCTCATAATCATCGATGAAGAACATGATTCATCTTTCAAACAAGAAGATGTTTTTAATTTTCATGCCCGCGACATGGCAATTTTGAAAGGCAAATTAGGCAATTTTCCGATCATACTTTCGTCAGCCACTCCATCACTTGAAACCTATGTAAATGCTAAGTCGGGCAAATATCGTTATTTTCTTTTGGATCAAAAATTTAACGAGCAAACCAATGAAGTAAAAATTATCGATTTGCGCCAAGAAAAATTGGCCAGCAATCATTTTATTTCTGAAGAATTAAAAACTGCGCTTGCCAAAAATTTTGCGGCGGGACAGCAAAGTTTATTATTCTTAAATCGCCGCGGCTATGCGCCAGTTACTTTGTGCCGAGCTTGTGGACAAAAAGTTAATTGCCCAAATTGCAGTTCTTATTTGGTTAATCATAAAAATTTACAGAAATTAGTTTGTCATTATTGCGGCGTCACTGAAAAATTTTCTTCGAAGCAAGATAAGAACTGCAAGAGTTGCGCTGCAGAAGATAGTTTAGTAAATATCGGAGTTGGTGTAGAAAAAGTGAAAGAAGAAATTGAGAGTCTTTTTCCCGAAGCCCGACTGGCCTTGGTAACCAGCGACAATGTGACAAATTTTAAAGAAGCTGATGAGCTGGTGCAAAAAATTTCTAATCACGAAATCGATATAATTATCGGCACACAATTAATCGCCAAAGGCTATGATTTTGCTGGCTTAACATTGGTTGGCGTGGTTGATGCGGATAGTGGATTTTATTCTTCTGAACTGCGCGCTTCTGAAAGATCTTACCAACTTTTAAAACAAGTGATTGGCCGCGCTGGACGAAGACGGCAGCAAGGTCGCGTTTTTATTCAAACTTATAATCCGCAGAATTTTATTTTTGAAAAAATCATCAAAGGTGACAAAAAAAGTTTTTATGATTTTGAAATCCAAAATCGCAAAAATATGCATATGCCGCCTTTCACCAAAATTGCGGCCTTTATTATCAGCGATTTCGAAGAAAATGCCGTTATTGCTTTTGCCAAAAAATTAGTCTCATCTTTTCCTTTTAACGACAATGTAGAAATTTTTGGCCCCGCACCAATGCCAATTTTGCGCTTAAAAAATCGTTATCATTATCGCGTGTTTTTGAAGGTGGAAAAGAAAATTAATCTGCAAAAATTAATTTTGGATGTGATGACAGATCTTGATATTCCTAAGTCAATGCGGGTGAAGATTGATATTGATCCGCAATAAAAATAAATCATAAAATAACAAAAAACTGGTTTTTTCGTCATCAATGGACTTGTTTCAGGATCTGTTGTAGAAAACATCAAAAATTTCTTGCCAAAAAAATTAAATTTCTAAAAAAATTCATATTATTTTTCAAGCTTTTCCAATGCTTTTTTTAGGCAAATTCTGTTTTTAAACCGTTCAAAAATTAGAAAAAATTTCCCCCCCGCCGCGCTATGAACGGCAATGGTTCTCGGGGGGTAAAAAAAAGTGAGTTTTTTTATTTACAAATAAAAAAATAAAATTACTTTGCGCCCTCTTTTTAAAAATTTGTTCAAGAAAAAACCGTCGCGAAACCGCGCCAGCCTTGGTCAAATTAAGTAAATTTTTTTTCGTTATCTACTTAATTTTTGGAAGCACAAAAGAAATGGAACCAGAGCAAGAATATGATCGAGCGGTGAACTCAAAAATTCACTATCTATTTAACACGCAAAAAAATTCCACCAAGGGATCGAAGCAAACAAAAAGAAGTTCTTCTAAAAAAGATCTTAGCACAGTTGAAAATCAAGTTCTTGAATTAAAACCATCAGTTCCAGTTTACTTCGTTAGACCGAACTCTATCAAACGCGCAGCAAATTTTTTCTTAAAAAATTTCAAAACTCCAAAATTTGCCAGCGACATTTTATATTCAGTAAAAAGCAATCCAGACGCTGCTGTTCTTAAGCATTTATTTGATGCTGGAATTAAGCATTTTGATGTTGCGTCAATGGCTGAAGTTAAATTGATCAATGATCTTTTCGGCAAAGAAGTAGAGATGTATTTCATGCATCCAGTCAAATCTCGTGAAGCAATTTTTGATGCTTATTTTAACCACGGAATTCGCGACTTCTCATTAGATTCTTCTGATGAATTAAACAAAATTCTTGAAGTTACTAATAACGCTAAAGACCTTGGATTGCATGTGCGTCTTGCAATTCCAAATTCTCATGCAGCCATTGATCTATCAGGCAAATTCGGAATTTTACCTTCTGAATCAGTTCCACTTTTACGCAAAGTTAGAACTGCCGCTAAAAGATTAGGAATCTGTTTTCATGTTGGTTCGCAGTGTATGGAGCCTACTGAATATCGTAACGCTTTAACCATCACTAAAGAAATTCTTGAGCAATCAAAAGTTAAACTTGATGTGATTGATATTGGTGGTGGCTTTCCATCTTCTTACCCAGGCATGACTCCACCAAATTTACGCGCTTATTTTGACGAAATTTTTGACGCAATTAATCAGCTTAATTTAGACAAGGATTGCAAAATTTGGTGCGAACCAGGTCGCGCTTTAGTTGCAGAATCTGGTTCACTTTTAGTGCGCGTGGAAGCTAGAAAAAAAGGTATGCTTTATTTGAATGACGGAACTTATGGTGGTTTGTTTGACGCTGGATTTCCAGGTTTCATCTATCCAACAAGAGCTATTCGCGTTAAAGGCGAAAATAGCCTTTCTTCAAAAAATATTCCTTTCGGATTTTATGGCCCAACTTGCGATTCTTTAGACACAATGAAAGGTCCATTTTATCTGCCAGATAATATTGCCGAGGGTGACTATATCGAAATTGGTCAACTTGGCGCATATAGCCGCAGCATCAGAACTGACTTCAACGGATTTAACAAAAATCTTCAAATTGAAGTTTGTGATGAACCTTTAGTTTCAATGTATAAAGATCTACACGAACAAGAAGAATCTACAAATTCAGCTTCTTAACACTTTGTTAACTTCAATTTAAGTATCAAAAATGGTTACTAAAAAAGAGCTATTAAAACGCCCAGTAAAACATATCGACATCACTTCTTTTGATGCTCGCCCAATTATTGATCAAATGGATCACATGTCATTCACTTCTCGTGATTTGGCTAGAGCAACTGAAATTTTCAACATGATGTTGAAAGACAAAGATTGTTCAAACATTTTAACTTTGGCTGGTTCTACTTCTGCTGGTGGATGTATGAAAGTTTATGCCGACATGATTAAATTCGGCATGATTGACGCAGTTGTTGCAACTGGTGCTTCAATTGTGGATATGGATTTTTTTGAAGCTCTTGGTTTTAAACATTACCAAGGAACTCCATTCATCGACGACCAATTCCTTCGCAAAAATTACATCGACAGAATTTATGACACTTACATCGATGAAAAAGATTTACAAAATTGCGATAATGTAATTTTCAAAATCGCTAATTCTCTAGAAGCTCGCCCTTATTCATCTCGCGAGTTCATCTGGGAAATGGGAAAATATTTGAAGAAAAATGCTAAGAAAAAAGAATCTTTGATCGAGCTTTGCTATGATCATAATGTTCCGATTTTCTGCCCAGCTTTCACAGATTCTTCTGCTGGTTTTGGCTTGGTTTTACACCAAGTTAAAAACCCGAAAAAACATATGACGATCGATTCAGTTGCTGATTTCAGAGAATTGACTGACATAAAAATTAAAGCTGGCACAACTGGTTTGTTAATGATTGGTGGCGGTGTGCCGAAAAACTTCGTTCAAGATACTGTAGTTTGTGCTGAGATTTTAGGTGTTGAAGCTGAAATGCATAAATATGCAATTCAAATCACAGTTGCTGATTCTCGTGACGGCGCTTGCTCTTCTTCAACTTTGAAAGAAGCTTGTTCTTGGGGAAAAGTTGATACAACTTATGAACAAATGGTTTTTGCTGAAGCTACTTCAGTGGTTCCACTTTTGGCTTCTGACGCTTATCACAGAGGTTTCTGGAAAAAGCGTAAAAAAAGAAATTTTGCTAAATTATTCGGCAAATAGTTTCTAAGAAATTTTTTCTAAAGAATCTAACCCATCTGAGTTTCAATTCAGATGGGTTTTTTTTGGGACAAAAACCAATCAATTAATAACCTATTGTGATTACCCTTACGATTTTCATCGCTCATCTTGATAGTAGCAGAAACTAAAAAGCAGTTGTTGAAACTTTGTTAAGTGTAAAGCATCTTAATTGTCCTGCGCTAAACTCTTCTTTACTTGGAATAGGTGAAAAAATAATTTCAACATTTGAGTCAATTTCTAAAATTACATTATGTTAAAAATAGCTACCGTATTCAGCGGTATAGGATCTGTAGAACACGCCCTAAAGAGACTAAAGATAAAACACGGTATAGTTTTTGCTTGCGATATAGATAAGTTTTGCAAGACAACTTATTTTGCAAACTATGCTATAGATGAAGATCAGTGGTATGGCGATGTTAGAACGATCGACGGCAAAAAATACAAACATAAGATCGATTTGTTTGTTGGAGGAAGTCCTTGCCAGTCATTCTCAATGGTTGGAAAAAGAAAAGGTCTCGAAGACGATAGAGGTAATTTATTTTTTGAATTTGCAAGACTTGTTGACGAAATTAAGCCAAAAGTATTCATCTTTGAAAATGTAAAAGGCCTACTCTCCCACGATAGTGGAAAGACTTGGAAAACCATCGAAAAAAGGATAAAACAACTTGGATATAACTACCACTACAAGATATTGAACGCGCGCGATTACGGAATTCCTCAAAATAGAGAAAGACTTTTTGTTGTGGGATTCTTAGAAAAAAGAGAATTTGTTTTTCCAAAGCCAATTCCACTCAAAATAACAGTACAAGATCTTTTAATTGATAATCCAGAAGCAAAATATTTTTTACCAGAAAAGGGAATAGCTTTCGTTTCAAACGAAAAAAACCTGAACAAAAAATATACCCAAATTGATGGTAAGATCGCTCTATGTCAGAAAGCAAACCAACAATTTAATTGGCATGGAGATTTTGTAATGGACAAGTATTACCTTTCAAACAAAGTTAAAGAATATGTACTCTCTAGCGGTACTAAGAATTTTTTCTCAAAGCCAGAAACTGATCTATCGATTGCGAGACCACTTCTCTCTACAATGGCTAAAATGCATAGAGCTGGCGTTGATAATTATATTACAAGAGGCGATAAACTAAGAAAACTGACACCTCGAGAATGTTTGCGTCTGATGGGATATAACGATGATTTTAAAATAGCTGTTAGCGACACACAGGCTTACAGACAAGCTGGAAATAGTATTGTAGTGGATGTTTTAATTAACTTACTAAAAAACATATATGGAAACCAATAAGATTACCCTACTGGGTGAAAATTATATAGTAGAAGATGTTATAGATACAATAACGATATCGGATTCTTTTGTGGCTAGACAAAATAAGATTGGCACTGGCAACGGAGAAGCCAAACTATACATTGGATCAAGAAATAATTCACAATATAGTTCTTTTTTTAAGGAAGGACCTATGAATGGATTTTTACTCAAAAGAGATATGCTTGAATACTTATTGGATGCTAGGTTTGAATACGAAAATCAAGAGCAGGCTTATCGCAAAAATATATCTGATTACTGGCTGGATAATAAGAAATCTTTTGAAGAAAAAGCTGATACCTTGATGTTTGAATTTAATGAATCTTCATCCCAAAGCTGTAATAGGTATTATATCACATCATCTAAAGATGACATCTTTTATAAAGAATTTAGAAAATCTGTCTTACCCGAAATTACCTATCTATCTATTTTGAAAATTAGGAATTCCAATGACGAAATTATTTATTATTTTCGTCCCTACTTAAATTATTTTTACGACTCGCGCCACCATACATCTATTATCAATGCGCAAGAAACAGAAATAGACCAAAGAAACATTGATCCCAATGATAAGAAAGAAATTAAATCTTCTAGAAAGGGCCAAGGAAAATATCGCCTAGCAGTTATTAATGAGATGGGCGAGTGTTTGATAACGAAAGTAAATGACGAGAGAATTCTTGTCGCAAGTCACATAAAGCCTTGGTCAATCTCAACTGATGAAGAACGCATCGATAAATATAACGGACTTCTTTTAACTCCAACTTATGACAAGTTATTTGATCAAGGATTTATTACATTTTCAAATGACGGTTGCGTTCTAGTCTCTCCATATATATCACCCCTAAATTTAAAAAGACTCGGACTAATAAATGGTAAAAAATATGAATTACCATCTAACGCAAAACGCAGTGCTTATTTGGATTACCATCGAAAAGAAATTTTTAAAGGAGCCCAATAAGTAAATAACGATTTTCATAAAATTTTTGCCTTTGGGCAAGAATGCTTAGAATATTTTCTTCATATTTTTTCACAATTTTCTTCTAAAATGCTCGAACAAAAATCAATATCACGCATTATAACTTTGCATTTAATTGCGATTCTGTTTGTTATTTCTAATGTCTCTGACATCAGAATTGGCGGGCTTTCGGATGTGATGCCGCTTTTTGATTTGATGATAATTTTTTATTTTGCCGTCTTCAAAAATTCATTCGGAATTTGGTTTATTTTTTTGATGGGAATTTGGAATGATTCTTTAAATGGTAATCCTCTGGGAACTACAGCTTTGTGCTATATCGCCTTAGTAAAATTATTCTCTCTGCTTAATCAAAGACTTTTAATCAAAGAAAATTTCCAACAGATTTGGCAACAATTTATCGCTTTTTGCTTTTGCTTTTTATTGATGAAATGGGCCATTTTATCAATTTTTAATGGCGTTGCTTACAGCATTAAAATTCCTCTTCTACATTTGGTTCTCTCTTCCACCCTTTATGTTGTGATGCATAAATTTTTTGACTATTTAAGTTCAAAATTACTTCCAAGATAAATAATGCTAAGAGATATTCGCAAAAATAAAGTTTTTAATCGCAGGGCCTTTTTTCTAGGCGCAGCGCAATCAACTCTTGCGACTATTCTTGTAACTAGACTTAGTTATTTGCAACTTTGGAAACATGAAGAATATTCCATTCAATCTGACAGCAACCGCATCAAACCTTTAATTAAGCCAGCTCCCCGCGGTATAGTTTCTGATCGCAATGATATTCCTCTGACTAAAAATGACGGCAATTATCGTTTGCTGCTTTATTCTGAAAGCAAAAAAAACAGCAATGATTTGATAGAAAAATTAGGAAAAATTCTTGAGCTGAGTGAAGAAACTAAAAATCTTTTTTTAACCAAAATTAAAAATACTCGCCGCAAAAGCATCGTTTCGCTAATCGATAATTTATCTTGGGATGATTTAGCCAGAATTGAAACTAACGCTCATCTTTTACCAGGGCTTTCAATTGAAAGCGGCATCATCAGACGCTATCCATTTCCAGCAGAAACCGCGCATTTCTTGGGCTACGCCTCGCTTCCTTCTGAAAAAGAAATTGATGAAAATGAACAAAATCTTTTTATGCATCCCGATTTTCGCCTTGGCAAAGCGGGCATTGAAAGAACTTTTGACGAAGCTTTGCGCGGTAAATATGGCGTAAAATATGTGGAGGTGAATGCTCATGAAATTCCAGTGCGCACACTTTCAATTAAGCCGGCGGTTGAAGGATCAAAAGTCCATTTAACAATTGACATGCGTTTACAAAAATTTGTCACCGAAAGAATAAAAGATGATGTGGCATCAGTGGTGGTAATGGATGTGAAGACTGGTGAAATTTTGTCTTACGCATCGAGCCCAACTTTTGATCCCAATAATTTCGTTGAAGGAGTTTCCAAACAATATTGGCAAGATTTAAATACCGATCCAAAAAGACCTCTAAATAACAAGCCCATTGCCGCTTTATATCCTCCCGGATCAACTTTTAAATTGATGGTGGCTCTTGCAGCTCTTGAAGCTGGAGTTAATCGCAATGCTCGAGTTTTTTGTAATGGTGGTTATCAACTTGGCAAAAGAACTTTTCATTGTTGGAAAGAAGGTGGACATGGCTCAGTGGATATGGTGGAAGGAATTATGCATTCTTGTAACACTTATTTTTTCACCATCGCGAATCAAATTGGTGCTGAAAAATTTTGTGATATGGCCAAGAAATTTGGTTATGGCGAGAAATTTGACATTAGTTTGCATGGCGCCAAAGCAGGAAATGTGCCATCTGATGAATGGAAAAGAAAAGTTTTCAAACAACCTTGGGTGGGTGGCGACACTTTAAATACTACAATTGGACAAGGATTTGTTTTAGCAACTCCTTTGCAAATGGCATTGGTAACAGCTCGCGTTGCCAATGGTGGAATTCCAATTAAGCCTTATTTGGTGCGCAATCATAATATCACCAAACAATATTACGATTTACAAAATCAACCTTTGGTAAAATTAGATCATTTAAATTTAGTGCGTGAAGGAATGCGCCGCGTGGTCAATGAACCAGGTGGCACGGCTTATGGTAAAAGAATTGATATCAAAGGTTTTGAAATGGCTGGAAAAACTGGAACTTCGCAAGTTATTTCAAAAAGAGAGGGCGAAATGTCTAAGGCCGAAAATGCTATTAATGCTAATCAGAATCACGCAATTTTTATTGGATTTGCACCCGTGCATGATCCCAAATATGCAATTTCTGTGGTGGTTGAACATGGTAAAAGTGGCTCGGCAGCAGCAGCTCCAATTGGTAAAGACATCATGCTAGAAGTACAAACTATTAACAAGAAACCGCCTTATACAGTTTAAGCTAGGTGTGTTTCTCTCTCTCAATGTCATTGCCGCGAAGGCGGGAATCCATAATTTAGTATCCACATTTTCAGAAACACTTTGGATTCGAGCCTTCGCGGCAATGACATTTAGAAAAAATATTAGAATTTTTTAACTCTTCTCTTGTGAATTAAGTTACCGACAATTAGTGTGCCGCTCCTTATCTGTTGCCAGTCGCTGACATGGTTTAAAATCAATAAATTTATAAAATAATACTAACCCGATTTCTTGTTTATGAAAAATAAAGGAAAAATTACTCAAGTTATTTCAGCCGTCGTCGATGTGGAGTTTGAAAATGGTGAAATGCCCGCTATCTATAACGCTTTAGAATGCGTTAATAATGGCAAAAAACTTGTATTAGAAGTTGCTCTTCACATTGGTGAAAGAGTTGTTAGAACAATTGCAATGGACTCAACTGACGGTCTTACTCGTGGTTTAGAAGTTATTGATACTGGAAATGCCATCATGGTTCCAGTTGGTGAAGCTACTTTGGGCCGTATCATGAATGTGATCGGGGAGCCAATTGATGAAAAAGGTCCAATCGATTATAAAACTCTTGCTCCAATTCACGCCGCAGCTCCAGAATTAGTTGATCAAGCTACTGAAACTGAAATTCTAGTTACTGGTATTAAAGTTATCGACCTTTTGGCTCCTTACGCCAAAGGTGGTAAAATCGGTCTATTCGGTGGTGCTGGTGTTGGTAAAACAGTATTGATCATGGAATTGATCAATAATGTTGCCAAAGCTCACTCTGGTTATTCAGTGTTCGCTGGTGTTGGTGAAAGAACTCGTGAAGGAAACGATCTTTACCATGAAATGATGGATTCAGGCGTTATTGATATTAACGATTTGAAAAATTCTAAAGTTGCACTTGTTTACGGACAAATGAATGAACCACCTGGAGCGCGTGCTCGTGTTGCTTTAACTGGTCTTACTCAAGCTGAATATTTCCGTGATAAAGAAGGCCGCGATGTACTTTTCTTCGTAGATAATGTGTTCCGTTTCACTCAAGCTGGTTCTGAAGTTTCTGCGTTGCTTGGTCGTATTCCTTCAGCTGTAGGTTACCAACCAACTCTTGCGACTGAAATGGGTACCATGCAAGAAAGAATTACTTCTACAAAAAATGGTTCAATCACTTCTGTACAAGCAATTTATGTACCAGCAGATGACTTGACTGATCCAGCTCCTGCGACTTCATTCTCGCATTTGGATGCAACAACTGTACTTTCTCGTCAAATCGCCGAAATCGGTATTTACCCGGCGGTTGATCCCCTTGATTCTACTTCAAGAATTTTAGATCCACGCATCGTTGGTAAAGAACATTATGACACTGCACGCGAAGTTCAAAAAATTCTTCAAGCTTATAAATCTCTACAAGACATCATCGCGATTCTTGGTATGGATGAACTTTCTGAAGAAGATAAACTTACAGTTGCAAGAGCTAGAAAAATTCAACGCTTCTTGTCTCAACCTTTCCATGTAGCTGAAGTTTTCACTGGCGCTCCTGGTAAATGGGTTGCTTTGAAAGATACTATTAACAGCTTCAAAGAAATTTGTACTGGTAAATATGACTATCTTCCTGAATCAGCTTTCTACATGGTTGGATCAATCGAAGAAGCTATCGCTAAAGGCGAAAAATTGTTAAAAGAAACAAAATAATTTCTCTCATTTCCCTCTCCTAAAAAAAGAGGGAAATGAAGTGATTAAATCTCATCAAATTATGTCAGCATTAAACTTAGAAATCATCTCTGTACAAGGAATCATCTTTAAAGGTGATTGTAATATGGCTGTTGTTCCGTCTTCTGCCGGCGATATCGGTGTTATGTATGGCCATGAAGCAATTATTGCAAAGCTTAGAGAAGGTCAAATTACAGTTTATGATGACAAGCAAAATATCTTAAAACAAATCGAAGTGAAAGGTGGTTACGCTGAAATGCAAGGTGCTAACACACTTATGGTTTTATTAGATTAGTTAGCCTCGTCATTTAAGCGAGACTAGATAAAAAAATGGCGGGCTTTCCAAAAAAGGAAAGCCCGCCATTTTTTTTGGATTTATTTAGCCAAGAACCAATACCAACTCAGTGTTATTTCTTATTTTTCGATGTCATTCCCTTGATAAGCGCGAATCCAGAAGTGAGTTATGACGGCGTTCTAAAATCGCACTGGATTCCCGACTTCGCGGTAATCACACCCAATTTGTTTATAAACCTGCGACTAACTTACAAATTCCCAAGGTGAACGGGTTTTATAACCCAGTTCTCACTTTCAGTTCTCTTAGAATTACCCAAAAAGAAACTTCAAAATAGCCTGTCTCACAGCCACACCAGCTTCAACTTGCTCTAGAATTAAGCTCACATTCACATCATCCGCCAAAGCCGAAGAAATCTCAACTTCGCGATTAATTGGACCAGGATGCATAACTAAAACTTGTGGTTTTGCCGCCTTTATTTTTTCGTGAGTAAGTCCGTAAAGTTTAAAATATTCTCCCAAAGATGGAATGTAGCAACCAAGCATTCTTTCTTGCTGAATACGCAGCATCATAATCACATCAGCGTCCCTAATTCCTTCTTCCAAAGATTCAAAAACTTCAATATCCCAAGTTTCTTTCAGCCATTTTCTATAGCCCTTTGTAATTAAAGTTGGCGGCGTAATCACACGAATTTCGCTGCCAAATTTTTTAAGAAGTTTGATGTTAGAGCGCGCCACTCTTGAATGAAGAACATCTCCACAAATGGCAATTTTAAGATTTCCTAAATCACCTTTTAAATTTTTTACATGTTTTTTAATCACAAAACTATCCAGCAAAGCCTGCGTAGGATGCTCGTTAGTGCCATCTCCAGCATTAATTAGAGATGCTTCAATATATTGTTTAAGCATGGCTACAACACCGCTGGAATTATGACGAATCGCCACAAAATCCGGTCTCATAGAATTGATTGTTTTTGCTGTATCAATAATTGATTCGCCTTTTTTTAGGGAAGAAAGAGAAATATCAATATTCACCACATCGGCACCTAAGCGTTTCGCGGCGATTTCAAAAGAAGTTCTGGTTCGAGTAGAATTTTCGAAAAAGAAATTTACGAGGATTTTTCCTGATAATTCTGAAGTGCGTTTTTCGTGAGTTTGATTAGCTGAAAAATATCCTTCAGCTTGCGAGTGAATCTCTTTAATATCCTCAATCGAGAGTTGGTCGATAGTGATGAGATCTTTAACCATATTTTAAGCTTTTGATTTAACTAAATGTTTGAATATCTCTTCCAAATCTGGCTGATTAGTTGAGATGTCTTTAATGTGAATTTGGTTACTTGATAAGGTTCCAAGAATTTTTTCCACTGCAATTTTTGCTGGATCATAAGTTATTGAAACACGATCTTTACCTAGAATTTTAGTCTTCAAATCACCAAATAAATTAGCTGCTTCATCAGGATTAGAACAGCTAATAATCAACTCTTTGCTACTCATCAACTTCATCAAATTCTCTTTGTGATCATGAGCAATTACTTGTCCATGATTGATGATGGCAATTTCGTCGCATAATTCTTCAGCTTCTTCCAAGTAATGCGTCGTAAGCAAAATTGTAGTTCCTTCCTTGTTTAATTTTTTCACATATTCCCAAAGCTGATTACGAAGTTCAACATCAACTCCTGCCGTCGGTTCATCTAACACCAAAACCTCTGGATTATGCACTAGGGCTTTAGCAACTAATAATCTGCGCCTCATACCTCCAGAAAGACTTCTAGGTGTCACCAGAGCTTTGTCCTTCAATCCTAAAGCATCTATAATCTCATCAGTTCTGCGATCTTTTTTTCTGATGCCATAATAGCCAGCGTAAATTTCTAAAGTTTCGCGCACATTGAAAAATGGATCGATCACAAGCTCTTGTGGCACGATGCCAATTTTAAATTTTGCTAATTGTTGATTTTGATCGAGATCAATGCCGGCTATTTTTACTTGCCCAGAAGTTTTATTTACAAGCCCTGCAAGAATATTGATGATGGTTGATTTGCCTGCACCATTTGGCCCTAAAAGACCAAAAAAAGAGCCTTTTTTAACTTCCAAATTAATCGATTTAAGAGCTTCTTTAGCTTTGGATTTATTGGTTTTCTGATAGATTTTATTGAGATTTTTTATCTCAATTGCAAGTTCGGACATTTTATTTCTGACTTAGATTTTTATACACATGTCACCCCGCACTTGCC
>Ga0114975_10001857_pt1 | contig 14687 bp, 12 predicted proteins | sample S_130626_EF_Meta_FD_87031 | JGI IMG/M metagenome (GOLD analysis project Ga0114975, IMG submission 87031) | Freshwater microbial communities from Lake Simoncouche, Canada to study carbon cycling - S_130626_EF_MetaG | ecosystem: Environmental > Aquatic > Freshwater > Lake | place: Lake...
AAAGAAGTATATAAAGGTAAAAGAATCTTAGTTACAGGGCATACTGGATTTAAGGGATCTTGGCTATTACAGATATTAAATAGTTTTGATTCAATTATCAGAGGATATGCTTTAGCACCTGAAAATGAAACTAACCTTTTTACTGAAATTAATCGTAATCAATTATGTGAATCTATTATTGGAGATTTAAGAGATAAGGAGTCACTTTACAAAGCTGTCTTAGATTTTCAACCCGATTTTATTTTTCATTTAGCAGCACAACCCCTAGTTAGGCTTTCATATAGTATTCCTTCAGAAACTTTTGAAGTTAATGCAATTGGAACTGCAAATTTATTGAATGCAGTTAGGAAGTTAGAAAAAAAATGTAATATAGTATTAATTACAACAGACAAGGTTTATTATAATAACGAATGGGAATATCCTTACAGAGAAAATGATAGATTAGGGGGTTACGACCCTTATAGTGCGAGTAAAGCATGTTGTGAATTAGTTATTGATTCATATCGTAATTCATTTTTTAATATTAATAATTATTCGCAACATAATAAAGCAATAGCGGTGGCTAGAGCAGGTAATGTAATTGGGGGAGGTGATTGGTCAAATGATAGATTAATACCAGATATTGTTAAGTCTTTAAATAAATTAGAACAAATTTCTATAAGAAATCCAACTTCAGTGCGTCCATGGCAACATGTCATTGAACCCTTATTCGGGTATTTGGAACTAGGAGTAAAATTGAGTGAAAATCCGGTTAAATACTCACAAGCATATAATTTTGGACCAAACACTTCAGATGCATTATCAGTTGAAGAAATGGTAAAAAAATCAATAGAAATATGGGGAAATGGAAATTATCAGGCTGTAATTAATGCAAATAATCCTCATGAGGCTGGATTGTTAAAGTTAGATATAAGTAAAGCTGTAAACGAATTAAATTGGGGGCCTATTTTTAATGCTCAAATAGCCGTTGAAAGAACAATAAATTGGTACAAGCAATATTATACAGGTATTTCAGCAAGTGAACTTATTAAATCAGACATTGAATTTTATCAAAAAGTAAAAAATAATGAATAAAAACTTAGAAATTTTAAAAGGTATTGACTTTACTAATTTAAACGACGAAGGTTTAAAAAAAATATTAGTCGAAAAATTTTGTAAAAACATTAATAAAGCAATTATTCCAGGTGAGAGTTATATTCCTGTTTCAGGCAAAGTGATTGATGAAGAAGATGTGCTTTGGGGAATTGAGTCCATGATGGACGCTTGGTTGACCGCTGGTAGATTCTCGGAAAAATTAGAAAGAGAACTTGCAAGATATTTTGGAAGTAGATTCTCACTTTTAGTAAATTCTGGATCATCAGCTAATTTATTAGCATTCTATGCACTAACGTCACCAAAGTTATTGGATAGGGCGATTAAGTCCGGTGATGAAATCATTACAGTTGCTGCAGGTTTTCCAACAACAATTAATCCTATGATTCAATTTGGATGTATTCCAATATTTGTTGATGTGGAAATACCAACTTATAATATTAAAGTAGAAGATATTGAAAAAGCAATAACTCCTAAAACAAAAGCAATCATGCTTGCACATGCTTTAGGAAATCCATTTAACTTAAGTGTAGTTATGGCAATTGCAAAAAAATATAATTTATGGGTAGTTGAAGATGATTGTGATTCTTTAGGAGCAACCTATGATGGCAAAAAAACTGGAACATTTGGCGACTTAGCAACCCTTTCATTTTATCCAGCACACCATATAACTATGGGTGAAGGCGGTGCGGTATTAGTTAACAATTCGTCACTTAAAAAAATTACAGAAAGCTTTAGAGATTGGGGTAGAGACTGTTGGTGTCCTCCAGGAAAAGATAATACTTGTGGCGAAAGATACTGTCAGAAATTAGGAGATTTACCTGATGGCTACGATCATAAGTACACTTATTCTCATATTGGATTTAATTTGAAGGTTACAGATATGCAAGCTGCGGTGGGGCTAAGTCAATTAACAAAAGCCGATTATTTTGTATCAAGAAGAAAAGAAAATCACGCAATCCTTTCTGAAATGTTTAAAGAGTTTGAAGAACATTTTATATTGCCAATTGCAACAGAAAATTCAGAGCCAAGTTGGTTTGGATTTATGCTAACGGTAAGAGAAGGTAGCCCAATTGATAGAAATAAGTTTGTTGAATATTTAGAGCAAAATAAAATTGGTACTAGATTATTCTTTGGTGGGAACCTTTTAAAACAGCCTGCGTATTATAATTTAAATTATCGAAAAATTGATGATTTGAAAAATACCGACTTGCTAATGAATAATTCATTTTGGCTTGGTGTATGGCCTGGTTTAAACCAAGTTCATTACAACTATATTGCGAATACCGTTAGAAAGTATATTAGTACTTTATAATGAAAAGACTTCCTGTTGAGGATTTAGAGCATATTTATCGAAACACCCAAGATATTTGGGAATCGTTTAGGGGAAAGACAATATTTTTAACTGGCGGTACAGGCTTTTTTGGAAAGTGGTTATTAGAGAGTTTTATTTATGTGAATGAAAAAATAGATTTAAACGCCAAAATTATTTCACTTTCCCGTAATCCAGAACTTTTTATACAAGATTATCCATTTTACAATGAACATACTAAATCAGTTAGATTCATTAAGGGAGATATACTTACGTATAATTTTAAATTAGATGAAGAGGTTCAATTTATAATACATGCTGCAACTGCCGCAAGTGATTCTTTGAATAAAAATAATCCATTATTAATGATGGACACAATTACATTAGGTACAAGAAAAGTACTTGATTTTGCTATTACACAACCTATTAAAGGTTTTTTATTTATTAGTTCGGGTGCCATTTATGGGAAACAACCAATTGATGTACCTAATATTCAAGAAACTAATAGTTTCCAAATCGATATTAACAATTCTAAAGCTGCTTATTCAGAAGGGAAAAGGATTGCTGAACTTTACTGCTCTACTTACTTTGAAAAATATAATTTACCATTAAGAATAGCACGCTGCTTTGCTTTTGTTGGGCCTTATTTACCACTTGACTCTCATTTTGCTATTGGAAATTTCATTAATAATGTTATAAAAAATGAAGATATAGTTATTATGGGAGATGGGAGTACTACTAGATCCTATATGTACGCTTCCGACTTAAGTATTGCAATTTGGAAAATTCTATTAAAGGGCAACAATAATAAGCCATACAATGTGGGAGTTGATACTGCATATTCATTAAAAGAAATCGCATTATTACTTAAAAAAAACTATGGTAATGACGTTCAAATACTTAATATGAACAAAGACTTGCACCCAAATATATACGTGCCTAATATAGACGCCTTAATAAACGATTTGGAAATTAAGCATTTTATTCAAATTGAAGATGCAATTCAAAAAACAATTAAGTTTAATACAATAAATGAGTAACAAATATTTATTTATCACAGGAGGAAATGGGGAAATTGGAAAATCAATTATTAGTCAATTTCAAAATTATATAGTTTATTCTCCAAGTTCAAAAGAAATGGATTGCTCAGATCTTAATTCAATTAAAAATTATATATCAATTGCCGGAGTCAGTAAAATAGATGTTTTTATTCATTGCGCGGGTATAAATAAGCCAAAACCATATATTGAATCTTCTGAAAATAGCATTTTGAATACTATGAAAATAAATGCTTTTAGTTTTCTATATATTACTCAAGAATTATCAAAATACTTTATCAATAACAGCACCAAAATTTTAGCAATTTCATCCATATATGGATCTATTTCAAGGGTTGGCAGATTAGAATACAATGCGTCTAAATCGGCATTAAATGGAATGGTAAAATCACTTGCATTGGAATTGGCACCAAAAGGGATAGTAGTTAATTCAATTGCCCCTGGATTTATAGAAACAAGCCTGACTTTTAAAAATAACACCATACAAACTGTCGAAGATATAATATCTAACATACCACTTGGAAGACTTGGGCAACCGGAAGAAATAGCTTGGTATGTAAAATTATTATGTTCTACTCAAAATACATATCTAACAGGGCAGAATATTATAATCGATGGTGGTTATTTAATAGGTGGGTTTCAAAAATAAATTAAATGAAAAATAGCTTTAAAATAGAAAATGATTGCATTTCTTTGAATCTAAATGAAATTAAGCAATCAAAATTTATTGTAAAATCTTCACCATACAACTATACTGTAAAGTTTATTAAAAACGATAATTTTAATAAAATACTTTCCCAAAATAAAATTATTAATAAAAAAAAGCATTTTTTGTTTGTAGATAAAAATGTAAATAATCTTTATTATGAGAAATTTTGGAAAAAAGAGAATACACTAACGCTTATTGCAAATGAAAAAAATAAAACAATAAAATCATCTTTACTTTTAATCGACAGATTAAATTTAAATAATTTTACAAAGAAAGAAGTTATTATTTCAATTGGCGGTGGTATTATACAAGATGTTACCGCATTTGCGAGATCAATTTATAAAAGAGGAATAGAATGGATATATTTCCCTACAACACTTTTATCAATGGCTGATAGTTGTATTGGAGCAAAATCTGCCATAAATTATGGTGGTTCAAAAAACTTAATTGGTTTATTTTCTGCACCCAAGGAGGTTTACATTAATACTTCTTTTTTAAGTAGCCTTGATAAAAGAGATATTTTATCTGGATATGGTGAAATACTAAAACTATGTATAGTTGGAGGGAAAGTTACAATTAACAAATTCCAAAAAATTAATAAATTACAAAAAGGTGATTTATTAATTCAAATTGATATTTTAATTAAAACGGCTCTTCTAGTTAAAAAAGCAGTTATTACCGTAGATGAGTTTGAAAACAATATTAGAAAAGCACTCAATTACGGACATACAATTGGACATGCAATTGAACCGATTGTAAATTTCAAAATACCTCATGGAATAGCTATTTCGATAGGGATGTTTGTTGAAAATTTTATATCATATCAATATGGATTTTTAGATTTAGATTCTTGTAACAAATTAAATAACACCATCATTGATTATATTGACTCTAAGTCATTGACTTATTTAAAATTAATTTCAATAGATGAATTGTTTGTTCATATGAAAAAAGATAAAAAAAACGAATTAACAAATATAAGTTTTGCTGTTCCGGTAGAACTTGGTCATTTTAAAGTGTTGCAATTGCAAAATGATAAAAAATTAAATTTAGTTATTAGAAAAGCTTTTGAAAAATTATTAAATTAAAATATGATTAGACTTTCAGACTTTATAGTTAAAACAATTAAAGAATATTCTGATATCGTATTTATGGTAACAGGTGGTGGTGCTATGCATTTAAATGATGCATTTGGAAAATCACAGATGAAAATAGTGTATTGTCACCATGAACAAGCATGTTCTATAGCTGCAGAGTCATATTCTAGAATTACAAATAAACTCTCCACAGTTAATGTAACAACTGGACCAGGAGGTATAAATGCAATTAATGGTGTTTTTGGAGCTTGGACGGATTCAATACCAATGTTAATTGTCTCAGGCCAAGTAAAAAGAGAAACTTTAGTTTCATCTTATGGAGTTGATGGAGGTTGGAGACAATTAGGTGATCAAGAAGTTGATATAGTAAATATGGTTAAGGGAATTACAAAGTACTCAAACTTATTAACCGATCCACTAATGATCAAATATCATCTTAAAAAGGCTATATATTTGGCATTAAGCGGTAGAAAAGGGCCATGTTGGTTAGATGTTCCCATAGATTTACAAGCAATGCAAATAGATGAAAATCAATTAGTTGATTTTTATCCCGATGAATATGAAAATCAAAACAATGTTAAAATATTAGAAAATGATATTGAATGCCTTTTTAATTTAATAAATAATTCTAAGAGACCTGTATTTTATATTGGATCAGGCATTCATTCTTCAGGGGTGAAAGATGACTTTTTACAAGTTGCAAAACTAACGGGAGTACCTGTTGTAACGGCTTGGAATTCTAATGACTTAATTGAGGACTCTAATGCACTATATGTAGGTAGGCCAGGTACAATTGGGAATAGAGCAGGAAATTTTGTAGTTCAAAACGCAGATTTAGTAATTGTTTTAGGATCAAGGTTGAATATAAGATTAGTTAGTTACAATTGGTCTTCATTTGCAAAAAACGCTGTAAAGGTTGGTGTAGATATTGATATAAAAGAATTAAACAAGCCAACTTGCAAATATGACTATAAACTAAATCATGATTTAGTAGATTTTATCCCTAAATTTTTAAAATTTATTACAAATAAGGAGGGACTTCCAAATTTTTCATCTTGGGTAGAATGGGGAAAAGAAAGATTAGCTAAATATCCAGTATGCTTGGATGAATATTGGTTAAAAAATAATGGGGTTAATCCTTATTGTTTTATTGATGAATTATCAAATAATACGAATGAAGGTGATAATATAATTTGTGCAGATGGAACTGCTTGTGTAACTACTTTTCAAGCAATAAAAGTAAAAAGAAATCAAAGAATATTTCATAACTCGGGCTGTGCTTCAATGGGATATGAACTTCCTGCCACAATTGGCGCTTATTTTACAAACCCAAACCAGAATAGAGTAATTTGCATTGCAGGGGATGGTAGTATAATGATGAATATACAAGAGTTACAAACTATTTCTGGATTAAATATTCCAGCACATATATTTATCTTAAACAACAAAGGGTATCATTCAATACGTCAAACACAACATAGTTTTTTCAAGGATAACATTGTAGGTTGTGGACTTGACTCTGGATTAACATTTCCTGAATTTAGTAAAATTGCATTAGCATTCGATTTCAAATACTATTCTATTAAAAATCATGTTGAATTAAAAAATACATTAGCGAATATAATGGCGAGTAACGGTAGATTTATATGCGAAATTGAGATTGACCAAGATCAACAATTTAGTCCAAAAGTGACTTCAAAAAAATTAGAAGATGGTAGTATGGTTACATCATCTTTAGAAGATATGTGGCCATTTTTGTCAAAAGAAGAATTAGAATCAAATATAATACATTAAAAAAAATCAAAATGAACAAATTAGAATTATCATCAGTTTCTTTATTAAAAGATTTAGTAGAGAATCATGGGGTACTAGGTATTAAAACTAGTTTTGAAGATGAAGGTGCTTCTTTAATGGAGGTTATCAGATTAAAAGAGTTATGTAATCAAGCAGGCACTAAAATTTTATTGAAAATTGCAGGCGCAGAAGCTAAAAGAGATTTGGAAGATTCTATGATGATCGGAGTTAAGGGTATAGTAGCTCCAATGATTGAAAGCCCATTTGCACTTGACAAATTCATTAAAAGTGCAAAGTCAATACTTCCTCCTGATGTTTTATCGAACGTTCAATTAGGTATAAATATTGAAACTATTAGTGCATATAAAAATTTTAGCGAAATGATAAAAGCAGATGGATTCAATCATTTATATCATATTACTTTAGGCAGAGTAGATTTTGTTTCTTCAATGAATAAAGATAGATCTTATGTTAATTCACAAGAAATTTTAGATATAGCTGTAGATTTATTTACTAAATCAAGAGAAATGTCTAAAAGAGTTTATCTAGGAGGGGCTATTACTATTGATTCTAATGATTTTATGAAAAAACTTTTTACAAAAGGGTTATTAGATAAATTTGAAACTAGATATGTAATGTATGATCCTGCAATTGCTTTGAATAATTTACAGGATGCCCTTTTGAGCGGTCAAAAATTAGAATTAGGAATTTTAAATTATAGAAGAAATTATTATTTACATCATGCAAATAAAGAAATTGATAGAATAAATATGATTGAAAAAAGAATTAAGGGTGATTAAAAAGTATTTAAGTAAGCTTGGTTTTGATAAAGCAATAATTTTTACATCATCTTCTAGTATATTAAATGCTATAGGAAGTGTAATGTCGGTATTTCTTGTTGTAAAATACATGACAAATATCGAACAAGGATATTATTACACATTTGGTAGCATTGTTGCTATTCAAATATTTTTTGAATTAGGTTTAAATGCAATAATTACACAATATGCTGCACATGAAAATGCTTATTTAAATATTAATAATAAAAACGAACTTGAAGGGCCTATATATCATAAATCAAGAATTGCATCTTTGTTACGATTTAGTACTAAATGGTATTCATTATTCTCTTTCTTATTATTAATATGTTTAATTATTTCAGGATTTCTATTTTTTAAAAAATTTAACAATAATACCAATACAGCCTGGGCATTGCCTTGGATTTTTTTAGCAATAGGTACAAGCCTGAATTTATTTATTTCTCCAATAATTGCTTTTTTGCAAGGAATTGGTAAGATTAAAGAAATTGCTAGATATCAATTTATAAGTCAAGTAATTAGATTGTTAATAGTATGGTCTGGTCTATATTTTGGAGTTGGATTATATGTATTGGGTATTGGAAGCATATGTTATTTTTTAATAACCTCGACTTTAATTTCGTATAAATATTTTAAACTGATTTACAATATTTATCAAATTGATTTGACAGAAAAAATAAGTTATTATAACGAAATATTTCCCTTTCAATGGAAAATTGCAGTTAGTTGGATTAGTGGATATTTCATCTTTCAATTATTCAACCCAGTTTTATTTGCAACCGAAGGGCCTCAAGTTGCCGGTCAAATGGGGCTTACGTTAGCTGCATTAAATGGGATACTTTCATTATCACTTGCATGGATAAACACAAAAGTACCGCTCTTCTCAAGTTTAATTGCAAAAAAAAATTATAATGAACTTGACTCTAGTTTTAAACTCGCACTTAAACAATCAATAGGCATCAATATTTTTTTATTGATAATTTTGGTTTTAATAATAGGATCATTCCATTTGTTTAACATTACCATTAGCGGGAAATTTTTAAGCGATAGATTTCTTGGATTTTTACCATTATTTTTTATGATGATTCCAATACTTTTGAACCAGCTTGTTGCATCATGGGCTACCTATTTAAGATGTCATAAAAAGGAACCTTATTTAATTAATTCAATAATTGGAGGAATACTTTGTACAATATCTACTTTAATTTTAGGTAACTACTATGGAGTAAAAGGAATTACATTTGGATATATGCTAATTAATATATTAATGTTGCCTTGGTCATATCATATTTTTATTAAAAAGAGAAATGAATGGCATTATGAATAATAAAAATAATGAAGTTTTACTTTCTATTTGTATTCCTACTTATAATAGAGCTAAACAATTAGATACTACTTTACAGTCAATTATAAGTCAAAATATATTTATTAACACAATCAAAATAGAAATAGTAATTAGTGATAATTGTTCAACAGATGAAACTTCAGTTATTGTAAATAAATATTTATCATTATTTCCTAATAAAATAATGTATTCAAGAAATGAATTAGGTATTGCTGACAAAAATTTCGAAAAAGCTTTATCTTTAGGAAGCGGACTATATTTAAAACTAAACAATGATACTTTAAGACACCAAAATAATAGTCTTGAAAAAATTATTTTTTTAATTGAAAAAAATTTAATTGATAAGCCGATTCTTTTTTTTTCAAATGGTCTTTTAAAAAAAAGCCAACAAATAGAAGGCAAGGGTTTAAATTTTCTTATTAAAACAGTTTCATATTATACTACCTGGATCGCAACTTTTGGAATTTGGAAAGATGATTTTATTAAAATTATTAATTTTAATAAATCTAGTCATTTACAATTAACTCAAGTTGATATCCTTTTCGATTTAATAAAAAAGAAAAAAAATATTATAATTGACGACGAAATTTTATTTGATCCCGAAGTTGTTTCTAAAAAAGGAGGATATGATATTGTAACAGTTTTTTTAGATAATTATAGTTTTTTATTAAGACAACAAGTTGATTCAAACGAAATTAGTGATGCACTTTATTATGAAGAAATGGATAGTATAATAAATAATTTTTTAGCTATTTGGCTTGCTAAAGCTTTTGTGGACTATGAGAATTACAATTTTATTCTAAATAAACCATTAAAAAGAATTAATAAATTTTATAATTATAATTTATTAAAACTTTTTGTTTTTTATAAACATTTAATAAAACAATGTTTGAGTGAAATGCTAGTAAAATTAAGATCTAAAAAGTATGCTTAAGACTTTTTTTAAAAATACAGTCGAGATAATCGCAATTTATTTTTCAAAAATATATAACTATGAAAATAAAAATATTTTTACTAACATAAATACAATCTTTTACTCAAAGTGGATTTCATCTAAATTCCAATATTGCGGTAAAAATTTTACAATTTCCAAAGTTGTCAATTTAAAAGGTATAAAATACTTTCAAATCGGCAATAATTTTAATGCATTAAATGGCTTAAGAATTGAATGTTGGGATAGTTATAAGGAAGATAAATTTACACCAATTTTGATTATTGGTGATAATGTAACATTTAATTATAACGTTCACATTGGTTGTATTAATCAAGTAAAAATTGGTAATAATGTATTATTTGCGAGTAATATATTTATAACTGATCATAATCATGGTAATATATCTGAAACAGAGAACAAATTACCACCAAAAGAAAGAAAACTTTTTTCAAAAGGACCTGTAATAATCGAAGATAATGTCTGGATTGGTGAAAATGTTTCAATTATGCCTAATGTTATAATTGGTAAGGGAACTATTGTAGGAGCTAATTCTGTTGTAACAAAGAGTTTTCCTGAATATTCTATAATTGGTGGAGTACCAGCTAGGTTAATAAAAAAGAATGGATAAGAAAATTAAAATAATTGCATTTTATTTACCTCAATATCATCCTATACCAGAAAATAATATTTGGTGGGGTAATGGTTTTACTGAGTGGACAAATGTAGGAAAAGCGAAAAAATATTTCAAGGATCATTACCAACCAAGAATACCAGAAGAATTAGGTTATTATGATTTAAGAGTCGAAGAAACTCGAATTCATCAAACAGAACTTGCAAAAGAATTTGGTATTGAGGGTTTTTGTTATTGGCATTATTGGTTTGGAAACGGCAAAAGATTATTAGAGAGGCCTTTAAAGGAGGTATTAGATAGCGGGAAGCCAGATTTTCCTTTTTGTGTTGCATGGGCAAATGAATCTTGGAAAGGTTTTTCTCATGGACTGAATGATGAAAGAGAGTTATTAATTGAACAAGAATATCCTGGGAATGATGACTATGTTAATCATTTTTATGAATTACTACCCTATTTTAGAGATAGTAGATATATAAAGATTAATAATAAAACCGCTTTTTTTATTTACAAGCCATTTCAGATACCTGATTTATCAAATTTTTTTAAAATTTGGAATCAATTAGCAATAGAAAATGGTATAGCTGAATTTGCATTTATTGCTAATTGTAATGAAACAAAAGAACTCTCTAGACTTCTAGAATTCGGCTTTGACTATATTAATATTAATAGATTATTTGATTATCGAAAAAATATTTCAATATTTCAAAAAGTCAAATCAAAGCTCTTAGGATTTTTTTTAGGTGTACCGAATATATTTAAGTATGAAAAAGCGATTAAATATTTTACAGGTATAGAAGACTCTTATGAAAATGTATTTCCTACTATTATTCCCGGTTGGGATCATACACCAAGAAGTGGAAAAAATGGTTTAGTTTATCATAATTCAACTCCAGAATTATTTCAAAGTCATATTAAATCTGTTTTTAATAAAGTTAAGAATAAACAAGAATACAATAAAATAGTGTTTTTAAAATCATGGAACGAGTGGGCAGAAGGTAATTATGTTGAACCAGATTTGAAATGGGGCAGAAAATATTTAGAAGCTATTAAAAAAGAAGTTGAAGATTTTAATAGATGAAAACAGTAATTTTTGGTAATAATTCATTCAAAACTCATAAAAGAGGTGTAGAAAATGTTATCTTAACTCAAATTGAATTATACAATAACTCACAAATATATTATTTTCATTGGGGAAGTAATAATTCAATTTATAAATACAAAAATATAATATGCATCTCAATAAAAAATTCTATTAATTTACCAATTGTATTAAATATAATTTTATATAAATTAAAAAATATTAAATTTATACATTCCCACAATCCATTATTTACTTTTTTTTCTTTTTGGAGAACAAGTATATTTACTTTGCATGATGGGTTATACTATTTAGCTAAATCAAAAAAAAACAAAAAAGCGCCAGTATTTTATTTTCTAGAATTAATATTATATACAAGAATTGATAAAATTCACTTTATTTCATTATTTGCGAAGAAAGAATCCTTGTTTTGGGGTAAAAAAAAATATGCTATAATTTATAATTCCTCTCATTTAGAAAACATAACACCAGTTCCTGAAACAATAATTTCAAATACTGACTACTATTTAATTGTAAAAGGAATTGAAGAACGTTCACGAATAGATTTAGTCATCGAAGTAGCTAAAATTCATCAAAATGAACATTTTATAATTGTAGGAAGAGGACCGCTATTTAACTTTTATAAAGAACTAATTATCTCTAATGGACTTAATAATGTCAAAATGCTTGGATATGTAGAAGACGATATCTTAATTACTTTATATAATAATGCAAAATGTGTTATTAACATTGCTGAATATGGAGAGGGTTTCGGATTACCTATAATTGAAGCTTATTTATTTAATAAGCCAGTTTTAGCTTCAAATAATTGCGCGATTCCTGAAATTATTTATAATAAACAATATTTATTTGAAAACTCTAAAGAAAGTATTAGTAATAAAATTAATGAATATGCATTCAATGTTAATGAATATAAAATAGACTATAATAGTTATTATTTAAACATGTTTTCGAAAAAAATAATACAAGAAAGAACTAAACAATTTATTGAATGTTAATTTACATATTAACTATTTCCCTTTTATTTGTATTTTCAATATTCGAATTTTATTTTAGAATTGATAAAAATTTAAAAAATACATTAATCGGCTTTTCATTTTTAATTATTGTATTTCAATATGCCTTTAGATGGGAAACTGGAACAGATTGGACTTCATATTTAGATCATTTTAATGCTGTTGGTAATATAAATTCTTTTAAAAATTTAGATAATTTATTTGAACCTGGATATAATATATTGGTATATATATTTAAATTATTTAGTGATTCTTACAGCCTTTTCTTATTATTACATTCACTAATTTATTTTTTTATAATGTTCTCTTCAATAAAGGAGTATAGCAATAATCCTTTATTGACAATTACAATTTTTTATACCTCTACTATTGGTATTATGGGATCTAATAGACAATTATTAGCATTAGCCATTTGCCTATATGGTCTTCGTTATTTAGTTACACAAAAAAAGAAGTTCTATTTATTTATAGGTATTGCATGTTTTTTTCATATAACTGCATTACTATTTTTTCTATATAGATATTTTAACAAAGAATTTAATATAAAATTTATTTTATTGATAATTTCATTAGCTATTATAATTGGAAAAACAGAAATTCCAATTAATGTGTTTTCTGTTTTAACTTCAATTTTTACTGGAATAACTTCAGATAAGTCTAAATTTTATTTAAGTGAGTTAAATAACTTAGATAAAGAAGTTTCATTAAGTATTTTAGGATTAATAAAAAGATTAGCTTTATTAACTCTTTTTTATATTAACAGAAAAAAAATGAGGCAAATAAATTCATATTTTAATCTATATTTTAATGCCTATGTTTTTTCTTTGATTATTTACTTTTTATTTTCAAGTTCATTAATGATTTTAATTAATAGAGGTAGCATATATTTTAATTTTTCAGAAATTTATTTATTACCTATGTTACTATATTCAATTAAATCATCATTCTTTAAAAACTTAGCTTTCTATTTTATTCTGATTTTATCTGGAACTTTTTTTTATATTTCAATAAATCCTTTTAAACAGTATTTTATTCCATATAAAGGAATATTTTATAATTCTGAATTTAAAAGATATAATATTTAATGTATAAAGTTGCTATTGATTTATTAAGTTATAAAAATGAAAAGGCTTTAGGTTATAATAGCTATGTTCATGCTTTACTAGATGCTATTTTATTAAGTAAAAAACAAGAATTAAAAATTGACATATTTATTCTGAAAAGTCAAAAAAAATATTTCCTTAAATATGAACAATTTTTAAATATTAAGGCCATTAATATTTCTAACACTTTATCAATTTTATTATTTCAAAATATATTTTATTTATTTTATCAAAAAAAATACAAAAACTTTTTGTTTACCGCAAACACAGCGCCATTATTTCTTAATAAGAATTATACGTTAGTTATTCACGATTTAAATTTTCTAAAGTTTAAAGATAATTTCACGTTTTTGCAATTATTATATAGGAAACTATTTATTAAGAAATCAATAAAAAATGCAAAACATGTAATAGCTATCAGTAAATATGTAAAAGAAGAAGTTGAATTATATGCAAATATCTCACCTTTTGTAATTCACAATCCTCTTATTTCAAATAATAAACCTTATAATGAAAAAATTCTTGATAATATTTTTAATAATTCAATTATCAATAAATATTTTTTAATACCATCCTCCTTAAGTATTCATAAAAATATAGATCAATGTTTAGGAGCCGCAGAACGATTGTGTAATACATATCCAAATATTGGTTTTATATTCATAGGCAATTGGGATAT
>Ga0114975_10001858_pt1 | contig 14676 bp, 11 predicted proteins | sample S_130626_EF_Meta_FD_87031 | JGI IMG/M metagenome (GOLD analysis project Ga0114975, IMG submission 87031) | Freshwater microbial communities from Lake Simoncouche, Canada to study carbon cycling - S_130626_EF_MetaG | ecosystem: Environmental > Aquatic > Freshwater > Lake | place: Lake...
GGCCGTTGCGTTATAATAGTAGTATGACTAAGAAAATACGATTGTTATCCAATCAAATTTATCAAGATCAGCAGGGTCGTCTGGTGTATACCCAACGCTTGTACGGTATCATGGTTGAGTACAAACATCGCGGCGATGAACATATTAGAGTGGCAACACACGAAGATTTTTTATCACGTCACACATATCTTGACCATTACTGTTTTACCGGTTGGGGAGAAGAGGATAGCGAATGAGTATGCATCTAGAAGGTCCGTGGTTAAGCACCACAGGCAAGAAAAAAGGTCCACGCAAATGGGCCAGCGCCGAAGCAAAACGCAAGGCACAACAACTGCAAGCCGAGTGGGAAGTCAAGCTGGGTGCTATCAAAAAGATGGCTCCTAAATTCAGCGGCAACAGCCGTCCTGAGCCCAAGCATACCGGACTTTTAACTACCAGTCCAAGAATACCGCCCGGGCGCGAAACACCGGTGATCAAGAGCCTGGATACTGGTTGGGTGGCCTGCACCAAAGGTGCCGACAAGACCTATACAGGTACCAAGGTCAAAGGAATTGGCACCATGCACAAGTCAAATGCAGTTCCGATATTCTCCGATGAAGAAGCCATTGACATAAGTAAGATGAGGAGATAACAACAGTTTTGGCCAAAGAAGAAGCGATAAAAATGGAAGGTATTGTAGAAGAAGTTCTGCCTAATACTACCTATAGAATAAAAATAGCAAATTTTGAAAAACCTGTATTGGCCAGTCTTAATGGACGTATGCGTCAACACAATATCAAAGTTCTAGCAGGAGATACAGTAGAACTTGAATTCAGTCCTTATGATCTCACCCGCGGTCGTATAACACGGCGCAGATAAATATCCTTATGCGCGATATCATTGAACTTGTAGAAGCCACGACAAGACCAGCCAAGCTGGAAACTACACCCTTACCGTATGGTGTTAAAGACCTGGATCCGGTCATGAGTGCCGATACCATTGAGTATCACTACGAGCATTTGGCCAAAGGCTATGCCAAACGATACAATGCGGGCGAAGGCGATGCAGATTTCAATAGAGCTGGCAGTTTCCTACACAACAAATTCTTCCCACAGCTAAGAGCACCCAAAGGTGCCAATCGCCCTAGAGGTGCTGTGTTGGCATTGATAGAAGAGAAATTCAAAACCTACGAAGATTTTAAAATTGCTTTAAAAGAAGTGGCAATGAAGATACAAGGTTCTGGATGGGTGTATCTAAGCACTGGTGGTGAAATCAAGACCATACGCAATCATGCTGTTCGTACAGATATATGCGTACTTATTGATTGGTGGGAGCATGCTTGGGCATTGGAGTACAAGTGGGACAAAGAGCGATATCTAGACAACATGTGGAAAATAATTAACTGGGACGTTTGCAACGAAAGACTATGATAACCTTGAGTGAATCAGCAGTAGAACGAATAAAAGATATACTAGACGAAGAAAACAATCCCTCCCTAAAATTGCGTGTGTTTGTGCAGGGCGGCGGCTGTTCTGGTATGCAATACGGTTTTACCCTGGACGAAGACATCGGCGAAGATGATTGGACTCTGGATCTCAACGGTGTGCAACTGTTGGTGGACAGCATGAGTGGGCAGTACCTGCAAGGTGCCCAAGTCGACTTCAAAAATGATAACATGGGCGCCAGCTTTGTGATCACAAATCCCAACGCTCAAACCACTTGCGGATGCGGAAGTAGCTTCAATCCGTTTTAAATTCTTGACTCAATAGCCTCCAAACTTTGGTAAATACACTACAAAGGATGGGTGTCTATGAGTCAACTAATTATCGATGTAGGAGCGATTCCAAACGACGGCGAAGGTGATCCGTTACGTAATGCATTTATAAAAATAAACGAGAATTTCACAGAATTATTTGAGCAAGGTACCGGCAATCTTTCTGTAACAGGAAATATCACAGCTGGCAATATAAGTGCGTCAGGCAATATTGCAGCACAAAACATCATATCTGCATCGGGAAACATAGAAACTGCTGGATATTTTGTGGGTCTTTTCGCAGGTAGTATTACCGGCAACATCGTGATCACTGGTAGCAACACCCAGGTCCTGTTCAACAACGCAGGCGTGGTAGGAGCTGATGCTGGGCTCACTTTTGATTATGTAACTGACACCTTGACCTTGGGTGGTCCATTTATTTCAGCTGGCAATATCAGCACAGCTCAAGGCATCAGTGCCGCCGGCAATGTCAATACCGGCAACGTCATCAACGCAGGATTTATCAACAGCACTGGACAGATAGTTACCAGTTCATATATCAGTGCCACTGGAAACATCACTGGTGCTTATCTAAACGGTAATGCCGCCCAGCTCACGATTCCAGCCAGTTCTGCCATACTGTATGTGGCCAAAAACGGCAACGATGCCAACGATGGAACCCTAAACAAACCGTTCCTGACCATCAAGGCTGCTATGACAGCGGCCGCGACAGGAAACATATCAGTGCATGTGGCTCCGGGCTACTACACCGAAGTCTGTCCTATCACTATTCCACAGAACTGTGCCTTGATGGGCGACAATTTACGCAATGTTTTTATACAGCCTTCCGTTGCTTCCAGTGACATGTTTTACATGACCAATGGGTCCTATGTCTGGGGAGTGACAGTCAGGAACTATACGGGCAATGCATTCAGTTTCAATCCTGCCACGCCCGGCCAAAACGTGTTTGTGAGTCCGTACATACAAAATCTAACATCAAGCACGACCACGGGCACAGCAGTGTACGTTGACGGTAATCTGGTGAGTTCAATCAGCACCAAGGCTTTTATTGTGGGATTTTTTACCATCATCAATAGAGGTGGCATAGGTATACGTTTGGTCAATTCGGCCTACAGCCAGTCAGTCAACATCTACACCATCGCCTGTGATATCGGAGTAAAGGTCGAAAGTGGTTCGTTTATCACGCTCAACGGTTCAGACTGCAGCATTGGCAACTACGGTCTCGTGGCTGATGGCTACGGACCATTGCAGACTACAGGTAATTTGGTATCGCAGACAAATGGCGTGTTCGTGATAAACAATCTCAGCAACGGTCAGCCGCACGTGAACACTATCATGTTCGTGGGTGGTGATCCAACAGCCTATACCATCGACACCATAGCCCCTAACACGCCCTCAGCAGGCAGTGCCACTGTGGTCATACAAGAAACCTACACAAACACTCCAGTTGCAGGAACACTGATTTCGTTTTACACTCGCAGTTCTATCATAGCCAGTGCCCATACGTTTGAATATGTAGGAGCCGGCACTAACCCTGCCACTGCCTTGCCGCAATATGGTGGCATACCCATCGAAGCCAACGAAGTAGTAGCTACCGGTAATGCGGTAGTAACATTTACCAGTACCGATCAAAAGGGCAATTTCAAAGTGGGTGAACAGTTTGTGGTAAACCAGGCCACTGCTACCATCACAGGAGACGCTTTTTACAAGAGCTTGTTTGCACAAATGACACCATACATTCTGGCTTTGTCGGAAAATTAATAGCGGTAAATAACACACAAGAGAGAGAGATATTATGCCCGGTGCTTTAAATGTATTTAAAAATGTAACAGCCAATGTGCCCGATACCATGACCACTGTTTATAGCACTCCTATTGGGTATGCCACTGTGGTCTTGATGGCGCAGATGACCAACATTGACCCTGGTAACACCATACAGGTATCAGCTAACGTGGCCAATGGAGCGTCTAGCACTGCCTTGATAGCTGGTGCTAGTGTTCCTGTAGCAGATGCTATCACGGTCCTGACGGGACGTTTGATATTGAATTACGGTGACAATTTCCAAGTCAGTGCCAGTGCAGGTGGCAGCGTACAACTGACTTTGAGTCTGTTAGAATCACTTGTAGGATAAAATGTCAACAAATCGACCCAAACTGCTTAGTGGACGTGTACCGGTCGTACCGTACAATGAACTTACTAGCGATCGTTATGAATTTTTAGGACTTGGACAGGCCGAACCCAGTCTTGGTTCTGGCACTGCCAATTCTGTACTAGTGCTAGGGCCCAGCAACACCAGGGTCTGGAGCAACACAGTAAGTCTAGTATCCATATCCACCAGCGGAAACATCAGCGCCAGCGGCAATATACGTGCAGGTAATCTCAGCGTTACTGGAAATATCCGTGGTGGCAATATCAGTGTCACTGGTAATATTAGCGGCAGCTTTATTTTTGGTAACGGGTCACAGTTGACTGGTCTTACAACCACAGTATCCAATGTAGTCAATGGTGCCACCATCCTTAGCATAGCCAATGCAGACGGCAACATCGCCATGACTGTGAGCGGAGTTGGCAATGTGGTAGTAGTTTCGCCCACAGGCCAACAAATACTTGGTAACTTGAGTGTTTCGGGCACGGTACAAAGCAACCAAATCAGTGTAGCTGGAAATATTTCAGCAGTTGGCAACATCAGTGGCAGTTTTATTATAGGCAACGGGTCGCTATTAACTGGTGTCGTTGGGGCACAAGGTCCTGCTGGTCCTGGTGGCACTGGTGGAACACAAGGCACTCAAGGACCAACTGGCATACAAGGACCAACCGGAACACAAGGCACTCAAGGCGTTCAAGGACGCCAAGGTACTACTGGCGCACAAGGCACACAAGGTATTGAGGGAGCTGAAGGTACCCAAGGCACTAGCGGAACACAAGGTACACAAGGCGTACAAGGACGTCAAGGAATCACAGGATCTCAAGGCGTACAAGGACCAACCGGCACTCAAGGTACACAAGGCATACAGGGATTAGGCACACAGGGTACACAGGGTGTACAAGGAATCATTGGATTAGGCACACAAGGAACACAAGGCACACAAGGTATTACAGGAGCAGGAACACAAGGGACCAGTGGAATCCAAGGCGTACAAGGCATTCAGGGTGTTATAGGATCAGGGTATGCTAATGTGACCAGCACCACCTCAGCTACTCCAGCCAGTTCTGGCACAATCACCTTGATCACCAATCAGCAAGGAGCTTTCATAACCGGAGCTCGTGTACGAGCAGTCAATACTGTCAGCAATTTATTTGAAGGTACAGTGACCATCACTGGTAGCACAACTTTTGCTATCGCGGCTGATTACAACTTAGGCAGCACAACTGCCAGTTCATGGACTATTTCAATAGCAGGAGTTCGTGGAGCACAAGGAGTACAAGGTGTTCAAGGAGTACAAGGTACCACTGGTATTCAAGGATTTGGCGGTACCCAGGGAACCCAGGGAACCCAGGGCGTGCAAGGCGTACAGGGAGTTCAAGGTGTACAAGGTGTACAGGGATTTGGTGTACAAGGAACACAAGGCACACAAGGTCTAATTGGAGCAGGTGTACAAGGCACTGGTGGAACTCAAGGTGTACAGGGTATACAAGGTGTACAAGGCATACCAGGACCTGGAACTAACATCAATGCAGTCACTTCAGCCGCATCAGGCACATTCTATCCGGTAATGGTCAGCGGTACTGGCGGCGCAACAGCAGTGATTGACAATAGTGGTAGCATCGCCGCAGGCACTGCCCTAAGCTATGACGTCGCCAATTCGGTATTGAGCACCACATCTTTATACGCACTCTACGCTGACTTGGCCGAGTGTTATCTAGCCGATCATGATTATGATCCTGGCACTGTGATCAGTTTTGGTGGCAATCAAGAAGTGACCATGAGTACCGTGGACAATGACAGCCGTATCGCTGGAGTGATCAGTACCAAACCGGCCTACAAGATGAATTCAGGACTGAAAGGTGACAACGTGGTGGCCATAGCCTTGCAGGGTCGAGTGCCATGCCTGGTACTAGGACCTGTTGCAGCTGGTGATCTAATGGTTTCAGCCGGCAATGGACGAGCCAGATCAGAAAACAATCCAAACATGGGTGCGGTGATTGGCAAAGCTGTAAAGTCATTTGATGGCGCGATCGGAACTATAGAAATCGTAGTCGGAAGAGTCTAACATGAGTCAACCATACTGGGTTACTCCTGCTGGTGATTTAGGAACCATACCAGAAGGCGTATTTTACGCCACGCCCTTGATTGCCCAAGATCCAGTCACAACTGTGACTCCTACCATAGTCACAAGTTCAAATGGAGTGGTCACGTTTAAATTTGTGGCCCAGTCCAGCATAGTGTATCCGTTAGGCACTACCATAATCGTTTCTGGATTCACACCCAGCGGCTACAACGGTGAATATGAAGTTATCAGGACCAGTAAATCATCTGTGGGCGTGATCAATGCTACCACAGCCGCTGTTACAGCGTTTGGAAGTATCACTAACGTGCCAGTTGATATCACGTTTGACGTTGTTGCAGGTAGCTTGCCGGCCGGCATAGCCATAAACGAAAATGGAGTGATAGGTGGCACTCCGCAACCCACCATTGGCGGAGTCCCATCAGATATAGCTGTAGCCACTACCAGTCGATTCGCCATACGTGCTCGTAATGCGTCCAGCTTGGCTGATCGCACTTTCTCACTCACAGTGGCAGTATTGAATCAGCCTTACTTTGTGACACCAGCGGGCAATATTGGCTACTACATCAACGGACAACAAATTTTTGATCTGCAGGTCGACACCTATAATCCAGACATATACGGAGTGACCATAGTGCGATTGGTAGGTGGTGCTCTGCCGCCTGGTCTCACAATCAGTACCAGCGGAATAATCTCAGGTGTGGTAGGCTACAATCCTGAACCGTTGCTAAACTATGATTATGAATTTACCCTTGAAGTGTCCAACGGTGAATCCAGTAATGTACGAACCTTTAACATCTTTGTGTATGCACGTCATGCCATGAGTGCTGATACCACCATAATCACTGCTGACGATACACATATCACCGCCGACGTTTACAATGTGGCCACTCCTGTGATTACCACACCGGCTGGCAGCATCGGTAGTGTGCGAACTGGTAACTTCTTTGCATTCCAGTTCATTGGTGAAGACACCAACTATCCACCTCGAGGCCTGGCATTCAGTAATGTACCAGAAGCCCTGTTGCAGGCGGCTGTGAACATAGAACCACAAAAAACACAGTTCAAAGATACTCTAGTAGGTGGTAGACCCTTAGGTGACGTCAACGACACTGGTACAGTGAGCAGTGCTGATGCATTACAATATCTCAAATGGATCAATGGCCAGGTTATTCCAGTAGATCAGACTGAATGGATTGAAGAAACCATGAATCCCTATATGCTGGCCAATCCTGACACCTATGCTGATTACACATCCAGCAGTGGATTCCAGTTCGTAGGCACCAATCTTCCGCCTGGACTCACCCTTGATCCCAACTCTGGATGGTTGTATGGCCTGATCCCCAACAACGGATCCATAGACATAACCACTTACGATTTTGAAATGCGTGCGCAAGACATCACCATACCCGAGCTGATCAGCCCGCCTTATCTTTACAGCCTGACCATAAATGGTCCAACCAATGGCGACATAGTGTGGAGCACTCCAAGTGATTTAGGCACCATCATAAATGGATCTACCAGCACCTTGTATGTGGAAGCAACCAGTGTGTCCGGTCTGGTAATACAGTATAGATTGGCTGGTACAATTCAAGGCCAGGATCCAGTGTACAATCTGTTGCCACAAGGCCTGGCGTTTTTGAGCAGTGGACACATTGTGGGTCGGGTCAGCTTTGATACCTTTGCCCTTGACAGTGGTACAACCACGTTTGATCGATCAACTACCACGTTTGACATGGTGTTCACATTCACAGTAAATGCTTTCAGCACCAACGGTCTGGTAAATGCTTTAAAAACTTTTAGTATACGCTTGATCAGAGAGTTTGATGAACCTTATGACAATCTCTACATACAGGCCATGCCGCCCTTGGATGATCGCAGTTTACTAATCAGTCTATTACAGAGTGTAGATATATTTCCTCCAAACTTGATTTATCGATCAGATGATCCCAACTTTGGTATCTCAAGACAGGTGAGATACCAACATGCGTTTGGATTGACCGCTGCTACTTATAACGATTATATGAACAGCTTGAACATCAATCACTACTGGAAAAATCTTGTGCTAGGCGAAATAAAAACTGCACAGGCCTTGGATGATTTTGGCAATGTCATCTACGAAGTGGTCTACAGCCAAGTGGTTGACAATTTGGTCAACAATGATGATGAAAGTGTTGGCAAATCAGTGACCTTGCCTTATATAGTGGATACCAATCTAGGCCTCACGCAGACAGTGTATCCAAACAGCCTGATCAACATGCGAGATCAAGTGATTGACACAGTGGGACAGATCAGCAACATGTTGCCCAGATGGATGTTGAGCAAACAGGACGATGGGTCAGTGTTGGGATTCACTCCGGCCTGGGTCATAGCCTATACTATGCCTGGGCAAAGTGGACAGATAGCCTACAACATTGAAACTCAATTTGGCATTGATCGCTTGAATCTAGTTGACTTTGAAGTTGATCGATACGAGCTGGACAATCTATTGACTAAAAATTGGAATCGAGCCGAACAACACTGGGTACCACGTCCGCCTACCTTGACAAGATTTGATTTCAGCACCGAGCAGGCCGAGTGGATTAATAATCTAAATCCAGCCACTATACTGCCATGGGTCAATGATCTAGGCACCACTGTGGCCTGGAGCTACGGTACACCGCCCGGAACCACGTTTGATGGTGGTAGCCTGCAATTTACCGCGCCAGTTGACATGTACTCTAGCACCACAGCTTACGATCAATATTTGCTGTTCCCAAGGCGTAATATCATTGCTCCAGTTGGAACTGATCCTTTGAGTTTTATCATTTGGACCGAGAATAATAATCCGATAAACTGGGTAAATGAAGAGACCGGACAGACCTTGGTTTGGACCACTCTAGAATCATAAATACTCGATCAAAGGATCTATTATGTCTGTCCCATTTATTTTTTCTGGTAGCCCTATACCAATTAACGAACTAAATGCTAATTTTGCAGCCGTTCAGGCCGGGGTCGACACCGCAAATACAGTCGTAGCAAGTTCTCAGCCTAATATCACGTCGGTTGGGATACTGAATTCTGTCAGCGTGACCGGTAATGTAACTGCCGGAGCAGTTTACACCAATAATTATTATTATGCCAATGGAACGCCATTTACAGGTGGCGGCGGTGGAGGTGGTGCACAAGGAACTACAGGTGCTCAAGGCATCCAAGGAATTACAGGAGCTCAAGGAATTACAGGTGCTCAAGGAACTACTGGCGCTCAAGGTACTCAAGGCATTATTGGTGCTGGAGTACAAGGCGTTCAAGGACGCCAAGGCACTACTGGAGCACAGGGCATCATAGGTGCACAAGGGATAACAGGTATTGGAGCACAAGGCACCACCGGAGCACAAGGCACCACCGGAATACAAGGACCTTCTGATGGCTTACAAGGCATACAAGGAAGACAAGGTACCACCGGTGCACAAGGTACAACTGGAATACAAGGCACTCAAGGAGTGTATGGAGCACAAGGCACGCAAGGAGTTGTTGGCACACAAGGTACTATAGGTGCTCAAGGAACCACTGGAGCACAAGGAACGCAAGGCATCCAAGGAACACAAGGAATACAAGGCATACAAGGAATACAGGGTGTAACTGGAGCTCAAGGAACCACAGGAGCACAAGGAACTGATGGTACTCAAGGAACCACAGGAGCACAAGGCATACAAGGCCTTGAAGGTGCACAAGGCACAACAGGTGCTCAAGGAACATTTGGAGCACAAGGAACGCAAGGCATACAAGGAACTGATGGTACTCAAGGAATACAAGGCATACAAGGAATACAGGGTGTAACTGGGGCTCAAGGTACACACGGAGCTCAAGGAACCACAGGAGCACAAGGCATACAAGGTATTGAGGGCGCACAAGGCACAACTGGTGCTCAAGGTACATTTGGAGCTCAAGGCACCTACGGATCTCAAGGTACAACAGGTCAAGACGGTACATCGGTTACTATTATTGGGTCGATAGCCACAGTTGGTGGAACTCCACAAGTTGCTCTAAATGCGGCATTTCCAGGTGCTGTAACTGGCAACGGAGTCATCGCACAAGATACTGGAGATTTATGGGTTTATGATGGTGCACTTTGGGACAACGTGGGCACAGTGAAGGGACCGCAAGGTACAACCGGAACCCAGGGCACCCAAGGTGTAACTGGCGCACAAGGCACAACTGGCACTCAAGGAACCCAAGGCATCCAAGGAGTGTCTGGAGCACAAGGCATCCAAGGCATTGATGGCATCCAAGGTATCCAAGGCGTAATTGGAGCACAAGGCACAACTGGTGCTCAAGGAACTACAGGAGCACAAGGTACTCAGGGCATACAAGGCATTGAAGGAGCTCAAGGCACTCAGGGCATACAAGGGGTGATTGGAGCTCAAGGCACGCAAGGCATTACCGGAGCTCAAGGAACCACTGGCACTCAAGGCACGCAAGGCATACAAGGAGTCATTGGAGCTCAAGGCACCCAAGGCATAGAAGGTGCACAAGGAACCACTGGCACTCAAGGCACGCAAGGCATACAAGGAGTCATTGGAGCTCAAGGAACCACCGGTGCACAAGGCACAACTGGAATACAAGGCATACAAGGGGTCATTGGAGCCCAAGGCACCCAAGGCATAGAAGGTGCGCAAGGTACAACTGGAGCACAGGGCACACAAGGTATTCTAGGCATCCAAGGAACTGATGGCACACAAGGCACTACAGGTGCACAAGGCACTACAGGTGCACAAGGCACACACGGAGCACAAGGAACAACAGGTACCCAGGGCACAGTAGGAGCTCAAGGCACAACTGGCGCACAAGGAACTACTGGAGCACAAGGCACAACTGGAGCACAAGGAACAACTGGTGCTCAAGGAACAACTGGTGCTCAAGGTATTCAAGGCATACAAGGCATTACAGGTGCACAAGGCACACAAGGTATTACAGGTGTACAAGGCATACAAGGTACGCAAGGAGTATTTGGAGCTCAAGGCACAACAGGCACACAAGGCACAACAGGTGCTCAAGGCACACAAGGCATAATTGGTGCTGGAGTACAAGGCGTTACAGGTACACAAGGCATACAAGGAGTCACTGGCGCTCAAGGCACAACAGGTGCACAAGGAACACAAGGTATTACTGGAGCACAGGGAGTCCAAGGAAGACAAGGAGTCACTGGCGCTCAAGGTACCACGGGTACACAAGGAACCACTGGCACTCAAGGCACTACAGGTACACAAGGTACTGTGGGTACTAATGGAAATAACGGATCACAAGGCACTACAGGCACAACTGGTAACCAAGGCAATCAGGGTAATCAAGGCACAACTGGCACAACTGGTAACCAAGGCAATCAGGGGAATCAAGGCACCACTGGCACAACTGGTAACCAAGGTACACAAGGTACTACAGGTACACAAGGTACTGTGGGCACCAATGGAAATAACGGATCACAAGGAGCCACGGGACCAAGCACAGCGATCAATGCCACAGCCGTTTCTAGTGGAACATACTATCCGGTGTTTGTGGCTGCTGCTGGATCCAACCAAACTCCAAGTATAAGAACCACGGCTACACCATTTAGCTTTGATGCCGCAACCAACGTGCTTACTGTCACAGCAACCACAGCACAGTACGCTGACTTGGCAGAATGCTATCTATCCGATGCTGATTATGTTCCAGGAACCGTGGTCAGTTTTGGTGGAGATCATGAAGTTACCCTAAGCACTCAAGACAATGATCGTATGTTAGCAGGTATAATCAGTACCGAGCCAGCATACACTATGAATTCTCAACTGAAAGGCGATCACGTGGTCACTCTTGTGTTGGCCGGTCGTGCTCCTTGCTTGTGCGTAGGCCCAGTCAAGGCCGGAGACTTTATGGTATCAGATGGCAATGGCCGTGCAAGAGCCGAATCCAATCCTAAACTAGGTGCTATCATTGGTAAAGCACTTACAAGATTTGATGGTGATATAGGTGTAGTCGAAGTACTAGTTGGAAGATTTTAAAACAGGATGATTTTATGGCCAACGTAACTTTTGATCTGATTGGCAATCCGGTCATAGTACCGCCATTGGGTCTAGACGGCAATAGCGGAATCAGATACAACTTGAACTTGCCAACCGACGTCTCAGGATCAATCACGATCCAAGGCAATTTTTTCACACAACGGCCAGCTGTGGGCCAATCTGCAACCTTGGTCAAGATGGGTCCAATACATCTACAAGTAACTACTACAGGTACAACTAACAATACCAACGGCAACTATATCTATCTGGTCAAATACACCATCACTCAAGATGCCACAGACTACACTGGCTATTATGCCAATCCTACCAGCTACCCCAATCCCACTGGGTTGTTTTATGTGAATTCCTATGTGGATCCTTTGTATCCGTACACGGATCTGGCATTTGTGAACATAGTGTTACAACGCAGTGATGTCAGCACACAGGCCTGGCGATTGTGGATAAACGGCGATCCTACAGATTGGCCCACAACTCCTTATGGTGATGATATTCTGGGACAAGAAATCTTTGTAGGTTGCAGCGGTCAACAGGGTCAGCCCATTACCAATGCGGTCGTTACTGGCACAGCAGGACAGTTCAGTTGCACCAGCACTGCACTGACTGTGGGCACCATGATAGATGTCGCAGGCACATTGACTGGAACAGCCACCATCAGCACCTACCCAGCCACCGCCACATACTATGTGATCGCGACCAATGGCACCACCACTTTTACATTAAGTGACACAGTTGGCGGCTCAGCCGTAGCCACTACCGCAGGAACCACAACTGGGCTTACGTTCCAAATCATAACTGGAACAAATGCGTATCTTGGTGAGTGTTCTGATCTCTGGATCAGCGATACCGATCGTTACGAAGCTGGAGATGGGCAAGGAATAGATGTTTTGTCCCCGGTAGTTGACGGGTTTACTCTGCTGTATGCTCCATATACACAAGGATTTGGTAATGCGTAATTGTGCAGAAGCTCAGGAAAACTTGATAAATATTGCCAATAACCCAGGATTCATTATGAAAATAACCAACCCACAGAGGCCCTTTTAATGGCGCTATACACATTCGGCGATCAGACTGGGCCGATACCACTCAGTCAACTTGATTACAATTTTGCTCAACCAGTTGAACAATCCAACGTGGCCAACACTGTGCTTTATCCAGCACAGGCCAACATAACATCTCTGGGACAATTAACTGGACTAAGCGTAGCTGGCAACATAATTACCACTGGCACTGGCAACATCAGCGCAGTAGGAAGTCTGCTGAGCGCGGGCAACATTGTCACAACAGCCAATCTAAATGCTCAGAGCATGCTTATCAACAACCTTGGATTTGCCAATGCTGTCATAACAGGCAATCTCACAGTGCAAGGCAACTTGAATTCGATTGGCACTACCAACATTTCCACAGGAAATCTAACCATAACCCTGGGCAATGCCATACTAGCCAATAATAGTGTCGCATTAAATGGTGCCGGTATCATCATTGGTGCCACGCCAACTGCAACTTTCTTGTACAATTTTGGCACTAACAGTTTCCAATCAACTCTGGGCTTGACTCCCAGCTCAACAGTACTAGGACTCAACCTTGGTAACACTACCAATCAATGGCGTAGCTTGTTTGCAGCCAATGTGTTTCTAACTGGCAACGTAGTAGCTGGCAACATCCAAAGCAACAACTATTCGGCCACAAACATAACAGCCACAGGAGAGGTAGCAGTCAGTGGCAATATAGCCACATCTGGCGGTATCAGTGCTGCTGGCAATATAGTAGCCGATGGCAACATTGTAGGAGCTATTATAGCCAGTAGTGTGTCAGTAGCAGGCACGATCACTGTGACAGGAATTACAGCATCTGGCAATCTTTTTTCTGCAGGCATCACCACTGGTAATGCTACCATGGCCAACATTTTTACTGGCAACGTGTTAAACTCAGGCAACATCACCACTATCGGAGTCAGTGCGAGTGGAAACATAATAGGTGGTAACATCCGCACCGCAGGTGTGGTCACAGCCACGGGCAATGTGACTGGTAATTTTTTCCTGGGCAACGGCAGCCAGCTCACTGGTGTAAACGCAGTGCGAGTGACCAACAGCGGTGGCTGGAGCATGACTCCTGTGGGGACAAAATTGTACTTTAACTACAATGGTTCCAATGTGGGATCCTTGGACTCAAGCGGTAACTTCGTTGTGACCGGTAACGTGACTGCGTTTGGAACTCCATAATGGCTTTACCTTCGTCGGGCCCAATATCACTGTCAATGATCCAGGCCGAGTTTGGAGGAGCAAACCCCATCTCTCTCAGTGAATACTACAAAAATGGTCCATATGTGACTGCCACGGACTATGCTCCCAACGTACCAACTAGTGGACCAATCGCATTGAGCAATTTTTATGGGGCAGCTAGAACCACATTAAACACAATAACATACAGTGCTCCAGGCACCTACTCCTTTGCAGTACCAACTACTCTACAAGGGTCAATTACAATATTACTGGTAGTAGGCGCAGGCGGTGGTGGTGGTGGAAGCACGTTCTCAGGTGACGGACACGGAGCGGCCAACGGCGGCTCAGGTGGATACTATCAAAATGTAGTGATTCCAGGCAGTGCTGGGGGACAAACCATAACGATTGTGGTTGGTCAAGGTGGTGCTGGCGTTCCAGCA
>Ga0114975_10001860_pt1 | contig 14663 bp, 13 predicted proteins | sample S_130626_EF_Meta_FD_87031 | JGI IMG/M metagenome (GOLD analysis project Ga0114975, IMG submission 87031) | Freshwater microbial communities from Lake Simoncouche, Canada to study carbon cycling - S_130626_EF_MetaG | ecosystem: Environmental > Aquatic > Freshwater > Lake | place: Lake...
ATTGCTTCACCGACGCGGGGTGGAGCAGCTCGGTAGCTCGCTGGGCTCATAACCCAGAGGTCGTAGGTTCAAATCCTGCCCCCGCTACTACGCACAACAGTATGAAAGATCTCGCTGGTGGAACATTCACTAGCGAGATTTTTTATTTGATGCGTAGTGAGTTAGTAACCACAAAGAGGGAAGAAAGCGCCATTGCCCCTGCTGCATATATCGGTTGCAACAAACCAAGGGCTGCAATGGGCAGGCCAATTACGTTATAGATAAGTGCCCAACCCATATTCAAGCGGATGATCTTCAAGGTCTTTTGTGAAAGCTTGAGGGCTGAAATAACACTTCCCAAACCTGAGTTCATCAACGTTATATCTGCAGAAGAGATTGCAGTATCGGTACCAGTTCCCATTGCCATAGAAAGATCAGCAGCAGTCAGGGCTGCAGCATCATTGATTCCATCGCCAATCATAAGAACACAACGTCCTTCAGATTTCAATCTTTCAACAATTGCCAACTTAGTCTCTGGCATGGCTGCAGAAACAACATGCTCGTTATCAATACCCACAGTTGAAGCAACAGAAGCAGCAACTTCTGCGCTATCTCCCGTGACGAGCCATGGCGTGATTCCCATTGATTCAAGGGCGCTAATAGTCTGGGAAGCATCGCTCTTCAATTGATCTCCAACGGCAAAGACAGCCAGCGCAACACCATCCCATGCCAGAACTGAAACCGTTAATCCAGCATTTTGACCAGCAATTACTGCTGCCTTAATTTCTGCGTGGAAATCTGTACAGCTGTGTGCAACGGCTGCTGGAGAGCCAATTAATACAACAGGTGATTGAGTACCAAGATTCACACGACCTGCAGCACCTGATCCTGGAGTTACCGAGAAATCTGTTGCAACAAAGTTTTTTGCACCAGAAGCTAATGCATAGCGAGAAATGGCTAGGGCAACTGGGTGCGAGTTGGCAGATTCAATGGCATGTGCCGAAGAAAGTATTGTTGTTTCATTTATTAGGGATACAAACGATGCACCTAGTACTGATCCGGCAGCAGCAGAAATTGTTGCATTCTGCACATTCATAACACCCTCTGTGAGCGTTCCAGTCTTATCAAAGACAACAGTGTCAACATTACGAGCAACTTCTAATACACGCGGCTCGCGCAGGACAATTCCGCGCTGGGCTCCGCGCCCTGATGCAACAAGTAATGCAACCGGTGTGGCAAGTCCTAGAGCGCATGGACATGCAATTACAAGAACAGTAATAGCCACTGAAATAGATTGAGTAAGTGAATACCCGCTGTAGTACCAAGCGACAAAGGTTGCGATGGCAATGACTGTAACAATTGGAACAAAGACTGCACTAATGCGATCAGCTAGGCGTTGAATAGGTGCTTTAGTACCTTGGGCACTAATTACCATCGCAGTAATGCGGGCAAGTTCAGTATCACTACCTACTCGTGTGGCTCGAACAATTAATCGCCCATTGTGATTAACCGATGCACCAATTACTTGAGATCCAGGACCAACGTCTACAGGTTTTGATTCACCTGTCAGCATTGAGTTATCCACCGCGCTCTGACCACTGACCACAATGCCATCAGTTGCAACACGATCACCCGGTCTTACTTCAAACTCATCACCAATCTGTAGCTGCTCGATTGGAACAATAAGTGGGAATCCCCCGCGAACAATCGTTACCTCTTTGCTTCCAAGAGCTAAAAGAGAGGAAAGGGCTGCACCTGCGCGCGCCTTGGCTCTAGTTTCTAAGAATCTTCCAAGAATCACAAAGAAGATAACTCCTGCGGCGACTTCAGTGTAAACATCACCTTCACCAGTTGAGTTTGCGTAAATCGACCAAGTAAATGCTGCTAGCGAACCCATCGAAATAAGGTTGTCCATTGTTGGATGCTTAAGATTTCGAAGTGCAGCACGGTGAATTGGCCAAGCAACAATCAAAACAACGGGTGCGCTTAATGCAATTACTAGCCATGCTGTGGCTGAATAGAGTGGATGCGGAAGGCCAAATACATCTAATTGAGTATGGATCCACATATCAATGCTGTGATGCCAACTCATGACCATTGAGATTGCTACAGCTGGTACTGCAAAAATGAATGCAAAGAACAATGCGCGTGCTGACTTCTTACTGTGCAAAGTCACTGCCTGAGCATCTTGTAAAAGGCTGGCCTTATATCCAGCTTTTTCAACTGTTTTAATCAGTTCTTTAACATCCATATCTGTTGGCGCCAAAATATGAGCTGTCTCAGTTGCAAAATTAATGCTGGCCCGAACACCATCCATGCCATTGAGCGCTTTTTCAACTGCATTAACACAGGAAGAGCAGGTCATACCCTCAATTGCAAGGGTCGTAGGTTCCAAAATCGTTTCGGTTGCCATCATCGCTTATGCATTCAACGCTTTGATTAAAGCTTCATGAACTGCTTTATTTGTTGACACTCCACTGCCGCCAAATGGACCATGTTCACCTGAAGTATTTGTAAAGACTCCTCCAGCTTCACGAACGATAATATCTAGGGCAGCCATATCCCAGACTGCAAGGGTTGGTTCGATAGCAATATCTACAGCGCCTTCTGCTACCAACATATGTGACCAAAAATCTCCCATACCGCGAGTACGCCAGGCCTTTGTAAGAATGGAGTTGAAAGCACTTAAACGCGAATCAAAACCAACAAAATCTGAATAGGCAACTGAAGCATCACTTAGAGATGAAACTTGTGACACAGAAATCTTTTTCATCTGGCCATTAAAGGTTACAAAAGCGCCTTCACAACATGATGCATGCCAACGTCGTGCTAACGCTGGCGAACTGGCTATTCCGACAACAACTTCTTGAGTTCCATTATCTGCAACTTCAACAAGTGCAATAAGTGTTGCCCACGTTGGAACTCCACGCATAAAGTTTTTAGTTCCATCAATGGGATCTATGACCCAGTAACGCTTAGATCCTGTGATGTCACTTCCAAACTCTTCTCCCAGTAATCCATCATCGGGACGATGAGTTGCAAGTGCTTCTCGGATGGCAGTTTCTACTGCCCGGTCTGCATCGGTAACTGGTGTGTTATCTGGCTTTGTAGTAATTACTAAATCTAAAGATTGATAGCGATCAAGTGAGATTGAGTCTGCAATGTCAGCGAGTAGGTGTGCCAAAGCTAAATCCTCGGCGTACTTACTTTCGCTCATTTTCTCTTTTTCCCTCATTCAGTTCGTTCGCCTCTGTGGATTGAATACTAATCCTCAGGCACAAATACTGCTTGGTCCTTGACCGATAACAATGAACGAAGGCTACTCAATCTGGCCGCTCTCTCATGGTCTACTACCCCGTTTGGCGCAGCCCATGCATCAAGTTTGCAAGAACTCTCAGCGTGTGAGCAATTCGACAAACATGTTGCAGCTACAAGTGAAAGGTCGGTAAATGCATCAACTATTCGACTGACATCGATATGGGATAAGCCAAATGCTCGAATACCTGGTGTGTCAATGATCCAACCATCATGTGTATCTAATGCAAGTGCAACCGCACTAGATGAAGTATGCCGACCACGACCTGTTGCCTCATTTACATCACCTGTCAAACGATCTGCAGCAGGAACAAGAGCGTTGATGAGCGTTGACTTACCAACACCGGAATGACCTACTAGCACTGAGATTTTGCCTGAAAGCATTGCGTGCAAAGCTTGCAAATCTTTTTCCCGAGAATCACTTTTGATTGCAGTGTGCAGAATTTCAACATCTAACTTTGCATATTCAGCCAAAAACTCTGGTACTTCTCCTAAATCAGTTTTAGTCACAACTAATATAGGGGTAATACCTTCAGTAAAAGCTGATACAAGAAAACGATCAATAAGACCGCGACGAGGTTCAGGATTGAGCGCGGCGACAACAATTACTAGTTGATCAACGTTAGCCACAATTGTGCGCTCTACTTGCGCAGCATCATCAACGGTTCTGCTGAGTGAGTTTCTGCGCTCATTAACTGAAACGATACGGGCCAAACTTCCTTCATCTCCCGTTACATCACCAACAATAGAAACTCGATCACCGACCACAACAGATTTAGGTCCAAGTTCTCTTGCACGCATTGCAGTGATAATCACGCCATCATCACTTACACATGTTTGTCGTCCGCGATCAACGCCTGTAACAAGTGCGGAAATTGCATTTGAATGACTAGGGCGATCTTTACTGCGTGGACGTGTGCTACGTGCGGGTCTTACGCGCGCATCTGATTCATCGTATTCGCGTGGGCTCATGAGCGCATTTTCTGACTAAACAAGAAGAGAACTCCAAAGACCTGGAAAATCTGGCAGAGTTTTGCGAGTAGTTGCAATGTTTTCTACTTCAATTCCTGGAACAACCAAACCAATAACAGCCCCAGCTGTTGCAAGGCGGTGGTCGTCGTAAGTGTGGAAAACGCCACCATGTAATGGTGCTGGGTTTATATGTAGCGCACTCTCTTCCTCAACTACATTTCCACCTAGAGCATTTATTTCGCGCGTAAGGGCGGCAAGGCGGTCGGTTTCATGCAGGCGAAGGTGAGCAATTCCGCGCAAATGTGACGGCGAATCGGCAAGGGCAGCAACGGCTGCAATTGAAGGTGTTAGTTCGCCAACATCATGTAGATCAATATCTATGCCATGAATAACGCCAGTTCCAGTTAACGTTAGACCACGTTCATCCATAGAAACTTTCGCACCCATTTGTGTAAAAATCGAGCGCAGTTGATCTCCTGGCTGAGTAGTTACCTTAGGCCAATCTGCAATTGTGACACTTCCACCACACACCATTGCAAGGGATAAGAACGGTGCAGCATTTGAAAGATCAGGCTCAATGACTAACTCCTGACCATAAAGTTTTCCTGGCTTAACGCTCCACGATTGTGCTGCTGCATCAACTTCTAGGTGTGCACCGAAGCTTCGCAACATATCAACTGTCATTTCAATGTGCGGCATTGATGGCAGAAGACCACCTTTATGTGTAGCAACAATTCCGTTTTCAAAACTAGGAGCAACTAATAAAAGTGCCGATAAAAACTGACTAGAAGCGCTGGCATCAATTGTTAGTGCCCCGCCTGGAATCTTTCCAATTCCATGCAGTTTCATCGGCAAGCTATATCGACCACCATGTTCAATAGAAATACCTAATTCTTCTAAAGCTTTAATCACTGGTCCTAGTGGGCGCTCATATGAACGTGGATCACCATCGAATGCAACATCTCCTGTAGCAAGTGCTGCAAGTGGTGGAAGAAAGCGCATCACTGTTCCAGCGTTACCAACATCAATTTTTACATCACCCTTAAGTGGACCTGGAGTTACTTTCCATGCAAGTTCTTCAACGCCTTTGGTTGTTATAGTTTTTTCTTCAATTCCAACACCTAATGCACGCAGCCCTGCAACCATCAGTTCGCTGTCGCGAGAAACAAGTGGACGGCGCAGTACGGAGGGAGAATCGGCTTGGGCGGCCAAAATCAATGCACGGTTTGTTACAGATTTAGATCCAGGAATGACAACGAAGGCCTCGACTGGTTGTGAGCCGCGAAAGTGCGCGGGCCAGTGTGCGTTGTTATTCATCATCGGCTAAGTCTATCGCGGCTAACATCACCCTCGTTTTACGCATATCCTTTGCACATGTGTGGTCGTTATGCGCAAAGTGCAGATATGCGCGAACTTATGGAGCAATTTGAAGTTACTGGCACTTCTCCCTCCCAATCCATTCCAGTGAATTGGAACATCGCCCCGACAAATCCCATTTATATTGTTCGCTCCCCCATGAAGGAACAGAGTGAAACTAAGAAAGATTTGGCCATAGTTTCATGGGGATTAATCGCTCCATGGCTAAGCGATTTTGCAGAAGCAAAAACATCTCAATCCCGAGCAATAAATGCGCGCAGTGAGAGTGTTCATGAGAAACCAACATTTCGAGATGCATTCAAACAACGCAGATGTTTAGTTCCAGCCCAGGGTTACTACGAATGGGCAACTGCATTAGGGCAATACAAACCAAAGCAAGCTTTCTACATTTCCACTCGCGATGGTGCCCAACTCTCGATCGCAGGAATCTGGAGTAGCTGGCGTGCTCCTAATGGTGAAGTTATTGAGAGTGCATCAATTATTACCCAAGAGGCACAAGGTGAACTAGCAAGCATTCACAGCAGAATGCCGGTGTTCATGCCCCATGAACGTTGGGATGCTTGGCTAGATCCTGAAAATAAAGAGATTGAAGGTTTACGAAATCTGATGGTGGTTCAATCCCCCGAATCAATAGTTAAAGCCCACCCCGTTTCATCACACGTTAACTCCGTTGCAAAAAATGGCGCTCAGCTCATAGAGGCAATTGAGTTGGGTGAGCCAGAGACCCTGTTTTAGCGATAATCTTTGCTAGCAATGACATCGACAGATTTAGTTAAAGAGAGCTCAGCGGAGCGTAGTGCCCGCTTTGAGCGAGATGCCCTTGTATTCACAAACCAGCTCTATGCAGCTGCATTGCGTTATACAAAAAATCCTGATGATGCTAAAGATTTAGTGCAAGATACTTATTTAAAAGCCTTCGCTTCCTTTCATCAATTTGAACCAGGTACAAATTTAAAGGCATGGCTTTATCGTGTTTTAACAACGACCTTCATTAATACTTATCGCAAAGATCAACGTAGACCACAATTATCTGCCGGTGAAATTGAAGATTGGCAGTTAGCAGATGCTGCTTCACATACAAGTGATCAAGGTAAATCAGCTGAAGTTGAAGCTCTTGAAAATCTTCCCGACAGCGATATCAAGCGCGCGCTGCAAGATATTCCAGAAGAGTTTCGCATTGCCGTCTATTTAGCCGATGTAGAGGGGTTTTCCTACAAGGAAATCGCAGAGATTGTTGGAGTTCCCGCTGGAACCGTGATGTCTAGACTCCATCGGGGAAGAAAACAGCTGCGTGAGCGGTTAACAGAGTATGCAAAAGAACTTGGATATAACGTCAAAGCCAAGCCAACAGCTAAGAAAACTGACCCTGATGAGGGGGCAGAATCATGAGTTTCTCTTTCTTAACCCCATGTAGCGAAGTTCTAAACTCCTTCGTTCTACTCATCGAAGGCAATATTGAGCCACCACAGATGCAGATCATTGAAGTCCATGTTGCCCAGTGCCCGGCCTGTGAAGCAGAGCTAGCCCATGAGCGTGCGGTGCATTCACTTATGCAGCAAGTTCTACGCCGCACATGCAATGAAGAAGCCCCTGCAGATTTACATAACGCCATCTTTAACCAAATTCATGGCCAGATAGCTGGAGCCTTTACTGAGGTTGTTACGCAGATCAGCATGACTGAAATTTCCATTGAAATTGATGAGTTCGGCCAAGTTGAACACCGTGAGGTTACGATCGAACACACCGAAGAAATTCGCTACATCAATGAAGGCGATAATCCCACCAGTTAAGGGTTAAGCAGGTAAGTTATTAATCATGAAACCTGCTGAGGAAGTCATCGGTGCCGTTGGTTTAACGGTTATGACTGTGCGGGCAGGTGACACTTCTGTTGCCATGGGAATAGGTGATTTACCAATCGTTTCTCAATCACAATTGATTTCACTGATGGAGCATGCAGCAATCATTTCAATGGATGAGCATTTAGAACCAGAAGAAACAACTATCCCTATTAGTTTTGAAATGATTACTCTCAGTCCATCATCCATTGGTGCTGAACTGCGCGCAGTCTCGCGTTGTATAGAGATTGAAAACCGGGAATTAACTTTTGAATGTGAAGTTTATGAAGGTGAGCGCCAAGTTGCAGCTGCCATGATAAAAAGATCAGCGGTGGAGCGAGTTTCATTCCTCGCCCGCACCGCCGCGCAATCTCTAATTTCTTAAGCCTTTTTAGTTGCCCAGAAAATCTCTGCAATTTCATCAATCTTTGCGATCAACTTGTCTGCAACTGCAACATCTTGCGTTCCCTTTGTACCAGCAGCACCTGCTAGCTTGGTTGCGTCATTAAACAGCGAGTGCAGTTGTGGGTATGCCTCAAAGTGTGGTGCCTTGAAATAGTCAGTCCATAGAACCCAAAGGTGTTCTTTGACTTGGTGTGAACGCTCTTCTTTGATTGCAACAGAACGTGAGCGGAAATCCGCATCAGGATTAGCTGCGTATTTCTCCATGCATGCCTTTACTGAAAGAGCCTCAATCTTTGCTTGGGCTGGATCGTAAACACCACATGGAAGATCGCAGTGTGCATAGACAGTTGTCTTTGGTGCAAACATGTTTTCTCCCCTTTTATGATTTCGTGCCGTTGGCACGCAGTTCGCATCGACTGAAGGAACTACAAGTGCGAGACTACCGCCCATGAGCAAATTTGGCACAGTCAAGGTATCGGGTGCTTCCATGCTTCCCGCATACCGAGATGGGGATTGGCTCTTTGTTAGTTGGATAGATGGGGCGGCGGCTTTAACCGCAGTTGGAAACTCCATACTCGGCAAGGTCGTTGTTATTGAACGAGAAGATCGACCGGGAATCTTTTTAGTTAAACGCGTGCAGAAGTTTGAAAGCAGCAAGTATTGGGTACAGGGCGATGCTAACGAAAGTACAGATTCGCGAAGTTGGGGTTGGATAACTCCAGAGGAAATTGTTGGCGTTGTTCTCTTTCGTTACAAACGAGGCAAGAAACTCGCTTAGCGCGTAAAAGCTTCGAGCATGAGCGCTTTTTGCTCATCTTCGTGCAAGTGATGATTACCTGTTGCAGGTGAAGCTGTTGCTCTGCGAGAAATACGACGCAAGATACGTGAACCAAATCCGTGACCACCATGTTGTTCTGATGTTCTAAGTGCAATATGTGACCATGGGCCTTGATTAGCAGGTTCATCTTGTACCCACAACAGATTAGCATTTGGATGCTTGTTAGCTTCTGCAACCATTTCATCGATTGGCAGTGGATACAAAAGTTCAACACGAACAATTGCTGTTGAGGATTCACCCAGCTTTGCACGCTCTGCAACTAGATCGTGATACACCTTGCCAGAACAGAAGATCAGACGAGATGCGTTAGTAACTGAATCATCAGCAATGACTGGCTGGAAATGTCCAGAAGTGAAATCACTGAGTGCTGATGCTGCAGCCTTTAAGCGCAACATTGATTTAGGTGTGAAGACAATCATTGGGCGACGAGCAGGGTTCTTTGCATGCCAGCGCAGTAAGTGGAAGTAAGAAGCAGGAGAAGAAGGCTGAGCCACAGTCATATTTTGCTCTGCGCATAACTGTAAATAGCGCTCTATACGACCTGAAGAGTGATCTGGTCCTTGGCCTTCATAACCATGTGGCAAGAGCAATACAACCGAAGAGCGTTCACCCCACTTTTGAAGGGCAGAAGAGATGAACTCATCAATAATTGTTTGTGCTCCATTAGCAAAATCTCCGAATTGGCCTTCCCATAAAACAAGGGCTTCTTCGCGCTCAACGCTATATCCATATTCAAAGCCCATAGCTGCATATTCACTGAGTAGCGAGTCAACAACAAAGAACTGATTTACATCAGAGATTAATGCACGAAGCGGTGTCCACTCATTACCGTTTTCTTTGTCCACGATAACTGCGTGACGATTAGAGAAAGTTCCACGTCGTGCATCTTGACCAGCTAGACGAATTGGTCGACCTTCTTTAAGAAGTGAACCAAATGCCAACATTTCTCCAGTTGACCAATCAATTGAGGCATCATTGAGTGATTCAACGCGCTTGGCTAACTGTGGTGAAAGTTTCGGATGAACACTAAAGCCCTCTGGAATTGCTATTTGTGTTGCAGCAATTTCGCGCGCTAACTCTTCTGGAATAGAAGTAACAATCTTATTTGCATCCGGTGCAACTGGAGCCTTGAAGTTTGGATTAGTTTCAGCACTCAAATTATTAACTGCAGCAAAGACAGCTTCGAGTTGTGACTGGTAATCGCGCGCTACATCTTCAGCTTCTTCAAGGGTGATGTCACCGCGGCCAATAAGTGCTTCGGTGTAAAGGTGGCGCGTAGAGCGCTTCGCATCAATGAGTTTGTACATCAATGGCTGAGTAAAGCTTGGCTCGTCTCCTTCATTGTGTCCGCGGCGGCGGTAGCAAACCATGTCAATAACAACATCTTTTTTGAATTCTTGTCGATACTCAAATGCTAAACGTGCAATGCGAACACAAGCCTCTGGATCATCACCGTTAACATGGAAAACAGGTGCCTGAATAATCTTGGCAAAATCAGTTGAATAGCGTGATGAACGAGCAGAACTTGGTGATGTCGTAAAGCCCACTTGGTTATTTACAACGATGTGGATAGTTCCGCCTGTGCGATACCCAGCTAATTGAGACATCTGCAGCACTTCAGCATTAACTCCTTGACCTGCAAATGCAGCATCTCCATGTAGCAGAATTGGTAGTACTGAGTAAGCATGTTTGATGTTGAGGCGATCTTGCTTAGCGCGAACAATTCCCTCTAGAACTGGGTTCACAGCCTCTAAGTGAGAAGGGTTTGCGGCTAAATAAATTTTTGTTGTTGCACCAGAGTGCGCGGTGAAAACTCCTTCAGTACCCAAGTGGTACTTAACATCGCCAGATCCTTGTACTTGGTTTTCGGCATAGTGGCCTTGGAACTCTTGGAAGATTTGTCCAGCAGATTTACCGGCAATATTTGCCAGGACATTCAGGCGTCCGCGGTGAGGCATTCCAATACAGACTTCATCCAACTTCGTTTCAGCTGCAGATGAAATCACTGCATCTAGAAGTGGAATAACAGACTCCCCGCCTTCTAATGAGAAACGCTTTTGCCCAACGAACTTAGTTTGTAAGAAGTTTTCAAATGCTTCAGCGCTATTGAGCTTATGCAAGATTCGTAATTGCTCTTCACGTGGAAAATGTTGCACTCCAACTTCAACGCGCTCTTGAATCCATTTACGCTCTGCTGGATCATCTATATACATGTACTCAATACCAATTGTGCGGCAATACGAGTCGCGCAAAATTCCAAGGATCTTTCTTAGCAACATAAACTTCTCGCCGCCAAAGCCACCGGTTGCAAACTCACGATCAAGATCCCACAGAGATAGTCCATGATTTTGGACATCTAAATCAGGATGTGAGCGCTGGACATATTCCAGTGGATCAAAATCTGCCATTAAGTGGCCATTGGTGCGGTATGCGTGGATCAACTGCTGAATGCGAGCAGTCTTATTAATCTCATCATCATGACCAAACTCTTTATCGGCCGCCCATCGAATTGGCTCGTATGGGATGTGCAGGGCAGCAAAGATTTCATCATAGAAACCTTCAGCTCCCAGAATGTATTCATGCATTCTGCGCAAGAAATCACCTGAAGTTGCGCCTTGAATAATGCGGTGGTCGTAGGTGCTTGTGAGCGTAACAACCTTGCTAATAGCCAAGCGAGCCAGTGTTTCCTCGCTAGAACCCGCAAATTCAGCTGGGTAATCCAGCGCTCCAACACCAAGAATTAATCCTTGTCCCTGAACAAGACGTGGCACAGAGTGCACTGTTCCAATTGTTCCTGGGTTAGTAATAGACATAGTTGTTCCAGCAAAATCGTCAACAGTTAATGAGCCATCACGAGCTTTTTTAACAACAGCTTCATAGGCGCTGCGGAACTGTGCAAAATCTAACGACTCGCAACCTTTAACTGAAGGAACTAATAACTGACGTGATCCATCAGGTTTAGCTAAATCAATTGCAACACCAAGATTGATATGTTCGGGTTTTCCAATAGCTGGCTTGCCATCTAATTCTCCAAAGAATGCATTCATCTCTGGCATAGCGCGAACTGCCTTAATCATTGCATAAGCGATGATGTGGGTGAATGAGACTTTTCCACCGCGGGCGCGCTTCATGTGATTATTAATCACAATACGGTTATCAATCATTAACTTGGCTGGGACTGCTCGAACTGATGTTGCAGTTGGAACTGATAGTGAAGCTTCCATACTTTGCACAACGCGGGCAGAGACACCGCGGATCACTTCTAGAGTTGACGCGCTCGGTGTAGCTAAAACTGGTACTGGTTTAACAACTGGATCGGCTGGCTTAGGTTGCGGAGTTGCACTCTCACGAACAATTGGCTGAACATGTGGAACTGGTGTTGCGCTTTCAACAGGTGCCACAGGTTGTGGCACTGGAGCTTTTTGCGCCGCCTTTGGGACAGGTGGAACGCCCTTTGAAACCGGAGTAGAAGTTGATGAAGATGTCGCAGGAGAGCCTGGTTTATTGTTTTTAAAGTACTCAACCCACGCAGGGTCTACAGAGGAAGGATCCTGCAGATAGTGCTCGTACATTTCATCGACGAGCCAATCATTTGCACCAAAATCCTGTGCCGACACTGGCGAACTCCTTCTGGGCGGTTATTAGGTAAAGCCTATAGCCATGCGGGGCTGGCTTAAACTAAAAAACTGCTGATAGAGCGCGAGATAGGCCACAAAATCACTACTTTTAGGCCCGCTATCGATCTGATACCCCTAAAGCCCTACGGCACGTTCAATCTCGGTCACGGCGTCGGAAATATCTTGAACCACTGCCACGTCTTTGCAATCGATTCGACTCCATCCAGGACCACCCAGGACCACTCTGGGCATTGGTCTAATCGCTGGGATGTCATTGAAATACTTAGAGTCTGCATTTTTAGGAAGCTGTGCCCATAAAAACACTGCAGGTGGCGCAGATCGTGTAATCATGGCGCACAACGCTTCATGCGGAGTTCTAGATCCGAGAAAATAACTTTCTATTTTGCGCTCGGCCAATGCTGCAGCAAGTGCATGCAGTGCAAGTGAGTGCAGTTCTTCGCCAACGGATGCAAGCAACACGGGATGAGCATTTACAGGCCTTCTAATGTCGGCAACATGCTCACGTAAAATCCCTTTAAGCACCTCAGTGAGTAAGTGCTCAATTTCAATGCCTTCGCCAGTTTCTTCCCAGTCATTTCCAACTAAAAAGAGCAGCGGCACCATGACTTCAGACCAAGATTGTTCAACTCCATACTCAACTAAATCCTTGCGCAAAGCAGCTTCAATGAATTTTTTATCCAGCACTTTGGCTGCCTTGTGTAAGGCACTAACTAATTCTTCACGGACTACATAGTCCTCAACAATTGTTTCAACCGAGATTGTGCCTTTATGGTTTTTAGCTTGCTCTGCGGCATCTGCAGGTGTTACCCCACTTGTGATTAATCTTCGCATTAATGTCAGGCGAGCCAAATCCTCTGGGCAATAACGGCGATGCTCTCCACTTTCATGGGCAGATGGGCCAAGACCGTAGCGGCGATCCCAGGTTCGAAGGGTGGCAGGGGCAACTCCTAGGCGCCGGGCTACAGCTGCCACGGTCAAATGCTCTTCTATAGTTGCCACGGGGCAATCGTGGCCTGAAGTGGGCCAACTCACCAGTTGAAACACGCAAATGAACAACTTCTGGAGCGTTGAGGCTTGAACAACCTATGGCGCGGTTGTACAGTGGCGATATGGCTGAGATATCCCGATTACCCCGTCCCGTGGCAGATGAATGGGAATGGCAGTACCAAGGTTCATGCCGCGAGCTTCCAAGTGAGATGTTTTTCCATCCTGATGGAGAACGTGGTCCGCGCCGTCGCAATCGTGAAAACACAGCAAAGGCCGTTTGTGCAGCATGCCCAGTAATCGCAGCTTGCCGTGCACACGCACTTGCCGTGCAAGAGCCATATGGAATTTGGGGCGGTCTTTCAGAAGATGATCGCTTAGCAATTATTGGTAAGCAAATTACTCCAGGCATTTCACATGCATCATAAGTTTTAACTCTCCTCCTGAGTTGAAAAGGTAAAGCCCCGCAGATTCTTCTGCGGGGCTTTACTTATAACTTCTTTTCACTTAGTGACTGTGACCACCTGGGCCATGTGAATGTCCATGTCCGCCTGCAGCTTCAGCTGCTGCTTGCTCTGCTGGCTTTTCAAAAACAACTGCTTCAGTTGTAATGAACATCGCTGCAATTGATGCAGCGTTGGCTAGAGCTGAACGAGTTACCTTCACCGGATCAATGACGCCATCTTTTGCAAGATCGCCATAGATATCAGTTGCAGCATTGAAACCTTCATTGGGCTTCATTGCGCGAACCTTGGCAACTACCACGTAGCCTTCAAGCCCAGCATTTTCTGCAATCCAACGAAGTGGCTCATCGCAAGCCTTGCGAACTAAACGCACTCCCACTGCCTTATCGCCAGTAAATCCAAGATCGCCTTCTAGGGCATCAGCTGCATGCACAAGTGCTGCGCCTCCGCCAACAACGATTCCTTCTTCAACTGCTGCGCGAGTTGCAGAGATTGCATCCTCAAGACGGTGCTTCTTTTCATTGAGTTCTACTTCGGTGTGTGCTCCAACCTTGATGACGCAAACGCCACCAGCAAGCTTTGCAACACGCTCTTGTAGCTTCTCTTTATCCCAAGAAGAATCTGAGTTTTCAATTTCCTTGCGAAGTTCGCCAACACGGGCAGCAACTGCGCCTTTGTCTCCAGCGCCTTCAACGATTGTTGTTGCATCTTTTGAGACCACAATGCGACGTGCACGACCGAGGTCTTCCAAAGTTGCAGCATCAAGCTTCATACCAATTTCAGCAGAGATAACTTGTCCACCAGTTAATGTTGCGATGTCTTGCAACATTGCCTTGCGGCGATCACCAAAGCCAGG
>Ga0114975_10001863_pt1 | contig 14651 bp, 12 predicted proteins | sample S_130626_EF_Meta_FD_87031 | JGI IMG/M metagenome (GOLD analysis project Ga0114975, IMG submission 87031) | Freshwater microbial communities from Lake Simoncouche, Canada to study carbon cycling - S_130626_EF_MetaG | ecosystem: Environmental > Aquatic > Freshwater > Lake | place: Lake...
AGCTGCCAAGCCGCTAAGATAGAAGCAAATTTGATTTCAGAAAATATTTTATCTACAAATCTGAAGTTTATAATCGGCTAAGAATGAAGGCCTGCCAATGATAAATTTGCCGTCTTCTTTGAAACCCAGTTCTGTTATGGAAAATCGTATCGTATCTCTGTTTGGCATTCAATACCCGATCGTACAGGCGGGCATGATCTGGTGTTCCGGTTGGGAGTTGGCAAGTGCGGTGAGCAATGCCGGAGGTTTGGGTCTGTTGGGATCCGGTTCTATGTATCCGGATGTGCTGCGCGAGCAGATCCGTAAAACCAAGGCAGCTACCGATAAGCCGTTTGGCGTTAACCTGCCGCTGCTCTATCCGCAAATAGCAGATCATATTAGTATCCTTTTGGAAGAGGGTGTGAAGATTGTCTTTTCCTCTGCCGGTAACCCAAAAACCTACGCGCCGGTTTTCAAAGAGCGTGGTATAACGGTTGTTCACGTGGTAAGCAGCACGCGCTTCGCTCTGAAGGCGCAAGATGCCGGTTGTGATGCGGTGGTAGCGGAAGGATTCGAAGCAGGCGGGCATAATGGCCGCGAGGAAACAACCACGCTCTGTCTTATTCCGGCTGTGGTCGACGCGGTGCAAATCCCGGTTATTGCTGCCGGAGGTATTCACGACGGCAGAAGCATGGCCGCTGCTATGGCTCTCGGGGCATCCGGCGTGCAAGTGGGAAGTCGTTTTGTGGCCTCGGTGGAGGCTTCAGCGCATGAGTCGTTTAAGCAAACGGTCATCAACACCCCCGAAGGTGAAACCCGACTGACGCTGAAAGAGCTGACACCCGTGAGGCTCATCAAAAACGAATTCTACAATCGAGTTCAGGAGGCATATGCAAAAGGAGCAAGCACTGAAGAGTTAACGGCACTTTTGGGCCGTGGCAGGGCCAAGAAGGGCATGTTTGAAGGCGATTTGGTAGAAGGAGAGTTGGAAATTGGTCAGGCTGCGGCCATGATAAGGGATGTGCTGCCGGCAGCACAAATCGTGGAGAGAATGATGGCTGATTACCGATCAACCATCGACAGGATCGCAGGCAGCCTTTAGGTCATGCAGGGTTGTTTATTTCAATTGTATACATTCAACATGCGTTGTTGAGAAAATTCCGAGATGCTGTCCATTAGGCACAACGCCTCATTCATATTTGAATTCGGCTGTAACTGAAAAAACTCACCCGCGATGCATGCAACCTGTTGAGGGTTTTGAGCGTGTAATAAAAGGTAAATTTTTCCGTTCAGGCGGTGCCAAAATCAAGGACAGTGGTGAGACTTTTTATTAAAACAACCATCTATCTAGCAGTGTGTCTGCTTTTTCAGTTGCCCCTGTTTGCAGAGGAGCAGCCGGCTGTGACCTGTCTTCAGGTAGATGACTTGGGCAACGTCACTGTAAACTGGACCCCTCCAAATGCTCCAACTTCCAGCTTCAGCCACTACGAAGTTTTTTACAGCATCTCGCCCGATTTAAGTTTTACATCGATTGCCACTAACCTCACGCCTCTAGCACTGAATAACTATACGCACAATTCCAATTTGGCGCTCTCCAACAATTATTACTACTATGTGTTGGCTTGGTACGACGATGGTTCGGGAGGATTTTATTCTGCGGCCTCCGACACTCTTTCAACCATTCATCTTGATGCATACCCGGCGCTGAGTAGCTGCAGCAATTGTGATAGTGCAGCTTATTTGGAATGGACGGAGCCGATGCTACCGCTTGGCACTGTAACTGAAGCTTTGCAATATCAAATCTGGACTGATTATCCTTCGGGTAGTTGGCAACTTCTAACTACAGTTGGATTTGGGGTGAATGAATACATTCATTACGTATTCAACTGCTACCCGGTAACCATGAATTTTCGCATCCGATTGGTTACCCCTGATGGGTGCGAGTTTATCAGCAACAGCGAAGGCGATCAGTTTAGCGATAATGTATTCCCTAACTCAGTTTCTGGGGTAAGTATTGGGGTAGATGCCAATGGATATGGCATGGTAGAATGGCAAGGGAGCAGTTCAAGTGATGTGCAAGGCTATGAGATATACAGGTGCCAGAACGGTTCAACAATTTCAATTTCTGCTGTTGATGCTTCTTTTTTGTCATTCACGGATGTGTTCGGAGAAAACGAATTTGGCGGGGGGGCTTATTCTTACGCAATCGCAGGCTACGATGGGTGTGGAAACTATGACACGACCTCTTGCAGTTATTCCAATGTGCTGGAAGTGCTTGACTATGTAGTTTGTGACCAGGACATCACCATACGTTGGGACGGCTATTACAGTTGGAGCAATCCTACCAGTTATTACATCGTTTACAAGGGGTTCGGTTTAACAGATGATTATGCAACAACTTCGATGGCCCCAATCGATACGGTAGCTGCATTGAATTATGTAGATGTTGCACTTCAATACGGTGGTTACAACATCTATAGAATTGAGGCGGTCGATACGCTTACAGGGTTCCGCGTATTCAGCAACTTTCACGATACGTACGTAGACGATTATGCTCCGCCTAGTTATGTCGAAATTCAATCGGCTTCCGTTCTGAATGTTGATTCTGTTCAGATAACCTTGGGTATTTCACCCACTGCTCTCAGTTTCCGATATGAGTTGCAGCGACTGGAGCCAATCACTCAAACGTGGGAAGAAGTGGTTGTGCAAGACGCAAGTGCTGTTCTGGAGCTTGTTTTTATAGACGATGAACGCGCCACCGATGTATTCTCTTATTGCTATCGAGTATTGGTTTTCAATTCATGCGCATTGGCGGTCGATACTTCCAATGTTGCTTGTACGATTATCCTTGATGGTCAGGCCAATCAGGAGCGCCTCGTAAATGCGCTGGCATGGACGCCTTACCGAGAGTGGCATGAGGGTGTTGAGTGGTATAACATTTATCGACGTTTGAAAGACACGGACTATGAACTGATAGACGAAGTGAATGGCAGCGGCAGTTTGTTTTACGAAGACGATGTTTCAGAATTGGTTGAGACCGATGGTGACTTTTTCTATCGCATCGAAGCCATTGAACGCAGTGATAATTCGCGAACACCTTTTTCATCGCTTTCCAATGAGGTGAACCTGTCTATGGACCCAATTATCTGGATACCGAATGCCATCGTGATAGGCGGTTACAACGAGATTTGTAAACCGACGGTTTCCTTTGCGCTAGTAGAGGAATACTACATGGTTGTGTTCAGCAGTTGGGGCGATCTCATTTTCGAAACCTACAACGTTGAAGAAGGATGGGACGGTAGAATGAACGGTAAAGCTGTAGAGGAGGGCGTTTACAATTATTACATCACCGTGAAGGATGGTCGAGGTAGAGCCATCGATCGATTTGGACACATCACGGTGCTCAATTACGAGTGACGAATAGGACCGGCTCTCACCAAACAGTCCAGCCACCTTCAACCAGCATGTTGTCGCCGGTTACATAGCTGCTCGCATCGCTGAGCAAGTAAATAAGTGCAGGTGCTACTTCGTGGTTGAAACTCAAACGTTCTAGAGGAGAAAAACGTGCGAAGTTCGCTTCAAACTGCTCTTCATGATTGTTCCATACTCCATGAGGAGTAATCATATTCACACGTACTTTTTTCGAAGCCCAATAGCTCGCCAGGTAGCGTGAAAGTGCGTCTACACCGCCTTTACTCGCGCTGTATTCTGCAGGGCAACCCAGTGAGGTGCCTTTGTATAGGTTCTGATTGGGAGCGACAACACTGTAGGTGCTCGGAATGTTGACGATGCTTCCTTTGCCTTGCTCAGCCATGTAGGATCCAATAACCTGGCAGAGAAGAAATGTTCCTTTCAGGTTTATTTCAACTACCGTATCCCAGTTCTCTTCGGATACTTGCTCGAAGGGCATGAACTTCAAATGTGTTTTATTTTGATGGCCGCAAACCAACCCGTCGATGCGGCCGAATGCGTTGATTACCGCATCTTTCAAACCAACGACTTCGGACTTCTTAGCCACGTTGATAGTATAGCCCAGCATGGTTCTGCCGTGACGTTCACTGAGGTTTTGGGCGAATGCAACCGGATTGGCCGCTTCGATGTCGGCACAAACTACGGTAGCCCCAAATTGAGCTGCGGCTTCACAAAATGCGCGTCCAATAAGTCCGCAAGCTCCGCTAATCACAATTACCTTATCCGTTAGTTCGAATTTTTTTCTGAAGTCTATGGTGGTTGGGTCGGTGGTTTTCATAGTGTCCGGTTGCGGAGTATAGATGATTCGATGATTTAATTTCTGAATTGAATAAGCATTGCAAATGCATCAAATGTACTTTCGGAAAACAGGCTTTATGGGTTCGCCGACTAAGTAGTGTTCGTAGCCGTCTTCAAGGCCTTTTTTGAAAATTACACAAGCCTCATCCATGGCATTTAGGACATAGTCAACATCCGATTCGGAATGCGAAAAATGAGGACAGAATATTCCTTGAAAGAGCACACCCCGAGCTATTAGTTCCTGATGAAACAGCGTGCGCAAACCAAAAGAGTTTACACCTTCAGTGTCGAAATAGCCCAGCGATGCATGCCAATTGAACTGCATGTTTCGGATATGATTGGATAGGCCATGGCGGGCAATCACCGTTTTGCTACCATCGATGAATCGCTGGCCCATGCGTTGGTTGTGGCCAATTACATCATGCTTCTCGAATTCGTCCATCGTAGCAATGGCTGCTGCAATGCTGCAGGTTTCTCCACCGTGAGTTGTACTAACAAGAAATAGTTTTTCGCTGCCTGTTTTCCGTATCCCACCCAATTCCATTACCTCTTTTTTACCGGTCAAACAGCAAAAGGAAAATCCGTTTGCTATTCCCTTGCCCCAGGTGGTCATATCGGGAGTCACATTGTACTTGGTCATCGATCCTGGATAAGCGGTTTTATAGCCGGTTATCATTTCATCCATAATCCAGAGTGCTCCATGCTTGTGGGCCAATTCAATGGCGTCGCTCAGATAGTTTTCGGGAAGCGTATTGAATTTCTCAGGTTCCGAAATAACACATGCTATTTCATTCGGATACTTCGTGAACAAATCGATGAGCGATTGCGGGTTGTCTGACGTATAGGTTACCGTGAGTGCTGATATATCGGAAGGAATTCCGCTTTTCACATCCGTGCTCCCAATGAACCAATCGTCGTATGAATAAAACGGGTGATCGATGGGGCGCGCAACAATTTTTCTTCCGGTAAATGCTCTCGCCAGCTTCACTGCGGCGGTAGTAACTACGGATCCGTTTTTTGCGAACTTAATCATGTCGTGTCCGGGCACGTTGGCCAGAAAACGCTCTGCTACTTCACGTTCAATAACCGATGGTCTGCTGAAGTTGTTCCCTTTGTGAAGCTCTTGCACGACGCGCTGCACAACAGGCTCGTAGGCATGTCCTAGACTTATAGAGGCCAGACCACCCAAACATTCGATATACTCGTTTCCATCGGGGTCCCATACTCTGCAGCCCTTTCCATGCGTGATGGCTGCAGGAGAGTGCAGCGGAAATTGGTCATCACCTTTGGAGTAGGTGTGTGCTCCGCCTGGAATCAGATTGTGGATGGTATTTCTATACTCATCGCTGATTTTGAAATTGGATATTCGATTAGTTTCCACGTGAGCCATGCTATGTTCTATTTTACAATTCGGTCTTCGCGAATGGATTTTTTATATCCTGAATTGATTTCGCTTTCGTTGTTTATTTCGAGAAGTGCAGGTTTTCTTCTGAGCAGATCAACTACATCATCAATGCTGAAATCGGGTGTGTTTTTCAGTTCAATGAAAATCTGTTCTGCTAGACGCAAATCATTTTCTGTATCAACCGAAAGTTTGAAATTATAAAAGTCGTTGGCCTTTCGCCAACCCAATTTGAATTGTTTTGAGTTTTTGATAAAGGGCATTACATGCTCTCGTTCGCTCATCAACTTAGCATTAATTGCGGCATTCATGAGTGCAGAAAACGAAACGACTTCAACATCAAAACCATCTTCCAGGTAGGAAGGTTCCTGATTGCTGTTCGAGAAATAGTCGATTTTGTAACGATGGAATTGTCCAACCACGAAATCGACCACTTTCCATGAGTGAATGGGGTTGTCGCAGCAAATACGGATGATTGCATCGCCATGGCTGGCACCAACTGAATTGGCTGCGTCAACAAAGCGGCTAAGAACGTCCCAATCACTTCCTCTGAAGTATGCAATACTACGCTGTTTGCAAAACTCCTCGATAGCATCGTCTTCCCTGTTGGTGGTGGTAGCTACAATTAGTTTGTCGATGGTTGTTGACGGCTTGAGCCGGTCAACTAGATGTTGAAGTATCGGTTTGTCAAATACGGTGCGTAGCACTTTTCCCGGCAAGCGGGTTGAGCCCATGCGTGCTTGTATAATGCAGATGTTCATTGAAGCTCGTTGCTGAAAATTCCCATGTAGTATTTGTCTATATATTCTCCTTTCGAATATATCTGAGCGCGCAAACAACCTTCACGCTGAAATCCTACTTTCTCATAGAGCTTGATTGCTCCCGGGTTATTTGAATAAACGGCGAGAACCACTTTGCGCATATTGAGTTGCTCAAATGCGTAACGCAGTGTGAGGCGCATTACTTCAGTGCCCACTCCCTTACCCCAATAGGAACGGTCGCCGAGCAGAAGGCCCAATTCACACGTTCGATTTACCCAATCGAAATTGTCAACCTTGATGTTGCCAATGTGAAGGTCATTCTGAATATCACAGATGGCAAACATGACTGCATTTTTGGATGAGGTAATGCCTTGGATGTATTTTTTGAGGTCATCAATTGTACTTGGGTAAACGCCCGAGGCAAGGCCTCGGGTTACCTCTTCATCGTTGATCCAGGATACATACCGCTCACTTGCATCGGTCATTTCAATGGCGCGCAAGTAGATGTCTTTACCTTCAATAAATCGGTTCATCGTCCGTGTTTGCTTTGGAGCATTTCGAGGTGCTTATCCATTTCATCCGTGTTCTTCGTAAGGTTGTTGCCATGCATACGGTAGCGGTAGAGTGGAAGTATGATGTTGTAGATGTTGTATTTCTCGTTCCAGCGAATTCTCAGGTCTTCTTCTTCCCTGGCGCGAAAGCCTTCGTCATACAACCCGATGTTGTATAAAAAGTCTTTGCGAAACATGATTCCGCAGGCTATGGGTTTTTCGGCAGCGGTTACGTGCTCTATGTGCTTTCCTCGTTCATCTACGAGATAATAATCAACTGAAACAGCATCAAGGCTGTTGTTCTCTTCCAAAAAAACTTTCTGCATGCGCAGGGTTTCTTTGTGCAGGTAATCGTCTGCATCCAGGAAAATGATGAATTGCCCTTTTGCTTTTTTAATACCGAAGTTTCTGGCGCCCGCTAGGCCCATATTCTGCTCCAGGTTGAATACACGCACATCATTCGCGTAGTTTTCCAGGATTTGAGCTGTGCCGTCGGTAGAGCAATCATTTACCACAATCACTTCAAAATGACCTTCCGGCAAACTTTGATCCAGCGCACTGCGAATCGCTCGCTCTACATACTGCGCGTAATTGTATGTCGTGATAATCAATGAAACCATTTCAGATTGCTTAGAGCGTTATGGTTGATACTTACTTTTTCCTTCTCTTCGTCTTGTTGGACGAATCTTCCGTGTAGTAGTTGTTGCCATACATATAGCCACCATACGTGTTGCCGTATCCGTATCCGTATCCGTATCCATATCCGTAACGATAAGCATACTTGCCGTAGTAATATTTCCAGCGCTTCTGCTTGATGTTGTTCAGGATGAGCGCATTTTTCTTCAGGTTGTTCATCAACAGAATGTCTTCCAAATGGCGAAGGCCCGCTTTGGTTGCTTTTTCTGTGTTCAGTACGAATATTCCTAAATCCACTTTGCTCAACAATACCAAGGAGTCGCTAATCAGCAACAATGGAGGCGTATCGACAATTACAAAGTCGTACTGTTCTTTCACTTCTTTCAGAAGTTGATCCACTCGTGCATTCAGTACAAGTTCGGATGCATTCGGGGGAACCGGACCGGCTGTGATTGCTTCGAGGTTTTCAACATGCGTAGCACCGATGCTCTGCCTGTAATCCGTTTTTCCAATCAGGAATGAAGAAATACCACTCACGTTTTCCATGCGCAATGACTTGTGCACTTTCGGTTTATGCATATCGAAGTCGAGGATGAGCACGCGTTTAGAAGCCTTTGCCAGCACTGAAGCCAGGTTAACAGAAACAAACGTTTTACCTTCACCGGGATGCAGGGAGGTCACCAAAATAACTTTCGGACCTTCATCAGGTAAGATGTATTGAAGGTTGGTACGCACCGAACGAAATGCTTCGCTGACATTCGAGCGAGGGTTGCTGGTGATAACAATCGGATCCAGATCGACATCTTGATAGTTGGGTATACCACCCAACAAAGGCATTCGGGTGTACGCCTTGAGTTCACGCGTGTTTTCAATGCGTTCAAAGAATATGGCGCGGGCAAATCCGATGATGAGTGCAATGAAGAATCCAACACCGACAAACGTCCAGATGGTTCCTGATTTTTCAGGTCCGACCACACCGAGGGATCGCGCCGCTTCAATCACGCTGGTCTGCGGAATGATACCCGCGCGAGCAATAACTGTATTTGCTTTTTTCTGAAGCAAGAAGGTGTATTGACCTTCGTTCACACTCAGTTTACGTTCAATGCTCAACAAGTCACGTTGTGAACGTGGAATATCGCGCAATTCCAATTCTGCCTTCTGGTGTTGGGCACGAACGTCTGCGATACGCATCTGGATTTGGCGCTTGTTGTCGGTGGTATAGCGGAAAATACTGTTGCGAATTGTTTTCACAACGGAGTCTACTTTTTGAACCCGTCGGTCAGAAGGTTTCATATCCACCAACAATTCTGTTTTGCGCTGGCTCAAGTTGAACAGGTCCATTACCAGTTTGCTCAGCGTCTGATCTTCGTCTTGAAGCAAGTTGAGCGGTGGAATAATTGAAAGGTCGGTTTCTTTGGCCAGGAACTCTTCCAAATTGACAAGTGCATTTTGACGCAACACGAGTGAGCGCTCTTCTCCTTCGGTATCTTCTAAAATCTTGAAAGCATTCTTTTGCTCCATTTCGAGATCGAGAATGTCCTTTGTGGCCTTAAACCCTTCAATGACACGCTCAAGCGAATCCATGATGATCATTATACCATCCAATTGCTTGTCGATGTACTCCTCTGTTTTTTGGTTAACGAGCATCTGGTTTTGCAAGGTGTATTCAATGTACACCTGCGCCAGGGTATCCAGGAAAGTCTTGGCTCGGCTTTCCAGCAAGTCTTTCATAGTTAGTGAAAGGATACTGGTGAATTCCTGGTTTTCAATGGTTAGACCACCGCGCAGTCGGTCGATGAGTACCTCCGGATGGTGCACAGTGAATTGGAAGTTTTGTTCTTGAATACTTTTCAAGCTAACTTCATCAACACGCGGTAGCAAGTCAACTTGAATGTTGAAATTGACGTCCTCAACCAGCTTGCCGAACTCAAATTCATGCGTGAGCTTATTGCCATTGAGCACATAGCTAAGCGAATACCTGTTGAGGTCAATGATTTTTAAATTGAAAGGCTTGCCGTAAAGTCGCTTATCCAGCATTCGGTAGTCGCAATGAACGTCGAAATAGGCAAAGCGATCAACTTGTTCTGTCTTAACGCGACCAACCAAAAAATAGCTGTGCGTAAAGTCCACGCGATTCATTACTTTACCTATGATGTCATAGGAGCTCAGAATGCGCTTTTGATTAGTAATGTCTTGAATCAGGGAATAATAACCGATGTCCTTGAAAATCTGCGTTTGATAGTCGTAGGTCTCAGATGATTTAAGCAGGATTTCTGTTTTGGCCGCATAAATGTTCGGCAATCGGTGTGTGTAAAACATAGCAAACAACCAACCTATTCCGGAGAATAGGATCATCAAATACCAGTTCTTATTAATGAACTTGATGATTGGTCTTAAATCATCGGCATCAAGAAAATTGGTTTTTTGAGGAGCAGGGGTCGTTGTCGACATAGTTGGCTTTGGTAGGTGTGGTAGGATGGCAAATATACTCGAATGAGTGCTCAGACACGTAAAAACTCTGTCTTGAAATTCAGGATGGTATTTTTTTTCGATGAACTTTCCCTACATTTGCTACTCGTAAACATAATTTACATGCACAAATCGCTTCGCATTATTATCGTCGTTCTGGCTTTTGTTGTTTCCGGAGCATTGCACGCCCAGCCTGGTCCTCCTGTGGGGCCTCCATGCGGAGGTCCATTCGGTCCGGCTTGTCCCATCGATGGAGGGGTTAGTTTGTTAATCGCGGCAGGCATAGCCTATGGCGGTAAGAAGTCATACGATATGGCACGCAAGAAATCTTGATGCTCCGTAAAATTTTCTCCAATCCTTTTCTGCGTTTTTTGTTTTTGAGTGTCAGTCTTTACGTGACTTGGTATGCCGTGTATGAATTCTACCTGCACACACAAACCAATTTCGATAAAATTGTTATAGATACGCTGGTGCGATGGGCTGAAGGCTCACTCCGTGTATTAGGCTATCAAACCACCGACTACACATCTTCTGATGTTGCATTCAGAGAACACATAGGCATTGCCGGTTCGAAAGGTGTTACAATCGGAGCGCCATGCGATGGTGTTGTGCTGTATGCCCTTTTCATCTTTTTCATTCTCGCATTTCCCGGCTCGGTCAAGCATAAACTGTGGTACATTCCTTTGGGTGCGTTGTCTGTTTTCTATCTGAATGTGCTCAGAATCGTTGGCTTGGCGATTATCATGGACGTCAACGAAGAATGGCTGGCCTTCAATCACGACTACACGTTTACAATTATCGTATATGCATATGTATTCGCACTGTGGATGCTTTGGGTTCAAAAGTTTTCCCCTTTCGCGAAGAAACCAATATCGGCATAAGCATGAAAAGAGGGTTGATTCTGGTGGCTTTAGTTGTCTTGGCAATGTTTTCCGGATTTTACCAGGAGAAATTAAAAATCAGCATCAACTACATATTGGATCAAGGCGCGCAAATACCGGGCTTTTTCAATTTATCACCGGATGAAAAACAAGCTCGAATTGAGCAGTTCAGGTTGAATGCTCCATTCGATTATTATCACAATCACAAGACTATTTCATTTTTATATCACTTTGATGCCCGACAACTGTCCGTCTTGAAATGGGTGTTCACCGGTGTCTTCATGGGGTGGTTCTTATTGCTAAATTTATCCTTGTTACATGCACTGCGAGCAAATAGCGCTGTTGTTCGGGCATTGCCTCGAATGTACTTGTTTGTGGCTCTATTTTCATTTGGTGTCTTTGCAATTGGGATAGCAGGTTTTCAGAAGGAGAAATGTTATGCAGTGAGTAGGGAAATTATGGGAGCCTTGCAATCGATAGTACCTGTGCTGATAATTTGGCCGGCGTCTCGCTTGTGGGATCAATCAAAAACGCTGAAGGATAAATGAAAAAAATGAGTGAAATGCCCGACAGCGCTCGGGTTTGGGTTTACCAGGCAAGTCGCTTTCTCTCAGAAGAGGAAACGGAACTTGTTCATCAAGCGTCTTCGGCTTTCTTGTCGCAGTGGTCGTCTCATGGTGCTCAGCTGGACGCGACGTTCGAGCTTATTCACTCGCGCATTTTGGTTATCGCAGCAGATGAGCAGCAAGCTCAGGCAAGTGGCTGTGGAATTGATAAATCTGTGCACTTCGTGAAAGAGATGGGGGAGAGAATAGGGGTCGATTTTTTTAACAGAACCACTGTATTGTACTTGCAAGATGGCAAAGTCTGCGATGTCCCTCTTCATGAGTTTTGGGGCTTGCGCAAGGCGTTGGTCATAAACGATGACACGGTTGTTTTCGACACCACTATCCGCACCGTTCGTGACCTGCGCTCAGAATTTCAAAAAACCTTCAGTCGCAGTTGGCACGCTGAAATGTGGGGGCGTTGAACGAGTTGCGCCATGATTCCTGATTAGGAAATCACGTTTCGAGATTTTTTTTCCCAACATTTTGGTGATTTGAAAGTCAGTTCTTCTATCTTGCGCTCACTTTTTTGACCGACTTGACCGTTTGAGCATCCAATCGTTATTCTACGAATGAGATGAATCCACACAGAAGAGAAGGTTTATGAAGTGCGTTGCAATTGATACTTGTGACAATTTTTTTTAGTGTGAGTGTATTAACCAAAACCAGATTTTTTGATGAAAACTTTTACGAGATTAGGTTCGTTCTTGATGATCGTAGCTTCGCTCTGTTGGGGTAGCGCTGCGGCTCAGTTTACTTGTGATTCGCCAACAGTAATAAACTGTGGAGAAGAGCTTTTTGGCTCCACAATTGGGGTTCCAAACGATAACGCAGCTTCAGGCGCTGGCGCGTGTGGACAGTTTGGATTCGGCACCGGTGGACAATATTGGTATTCTCTGACTGCTCCGTCCAACGGAACTTGCACAGTCACAACGGAGAATTCAGCTACTATTTGGGACACGCAGCTTCATGTATACAGCGGAAGTTGTGGTGCTTTGGTTTGCGAAGCAAGCGATGATGATGGTGGCGCAGGCCTCTCGTCTTTAGTTACCTTCAATTTGGTGAGTGGAACAACTTACCTTATTCGTGTTGGTGGTTACAATGCAAATGAGAACAACTTCGCAATTACTGTTACCTGCGATTTGGCTTCAGAAGGTTGCACAGATCCAGCAGCTTGTAACTTCTCTGCTGAAGCAATCAACGATGATGGTTCATGCTGCTTCGGCGCATGTCGCACACTGACAGTTGGTGGTGGTTTCTTCCTCAACGAAATTGCATGGCAGCTTTTGGATGCTTCAGGCACTCTAATCGCAGAAGGCGGTGGTGAGGCATTCGACGGAACTATCTGCGTAACACCTGGCTGTGGTTTCCAATTTATTATGACTGATACATTCGGTGATGGATGGAACGGAAACACGTTCACAATCACTGACGAAAATGGTAACGTTGAAGCTACTGGTACTCTTCTCGGAGGCTTCGGTCCTGAAACAGTTATAGCTGCTATTGGTGGTTTCACCTCGGGATGTACTGATCCTGGCGCGAATAACTTCGACCCGGCTGCGCAGTGTGATGATGGTAGCTGTATTACCTGCTCAGGTGGTACTTCTTTCTATACGGTAAATATGTTTGACTCCGGCAACAATGGCTGGGGCGGTGCTACTTGGACATTGGTTGATGCCGGTTCAGGTGCTCTAGTTGATACAGGTGATCTTCCAGGCGGTGGTTCTGGTTCTTACAGCGAGTGCTTGTCACCAGGCTGCTACACCATTATTACTACTGAAGGTGGTCAACCAACACAAGTGTCATGGGAAATCGTAAGTATTTCCGGCACAGTGGTGGCGGAAGGCGGCGCAGGTATGAGCATTGGCTTCCCATGGGGCGGTGCAAACTGTGAAATCCCGGGTTGTACTGATCCTGGCTGTAACAACTACAACGTAAACGCTACCAACGACGATGGCTCTTGCGTATGTCCTCCATCAAACGACGTTTGCGCGAACGCTACACCAATCGGTTGTGACGTTACCGTGAATGGAACAACAATCAACGCAACACTCGATCCAACAGCAGTTAGCTGCGATGTAAATACTCCGATTACTGCTCCCGGTGTATGGTACACATTCATTGGAACAGGTGATTTGGTAAACCTCAGTACGTGCGGAAGCGCAGGTGGTGATACTAAAATCCACGTATTTACCGGCGATTGCTCAACTCCTGTTTGCGTTACGCAAAACGACGACGGTTGTGCTACCGGTTTGCTCTCTAGCATTTCATTCACAGCAATCAATGGTTTCGCTTATTACGTTCTTGTTTCTGAGTTTGGTACTTTCGGAACAGGCGTAGACTTCGAATTGGCAATGACTTGCGTTCAGTGTGATAACACTGCAATTAACGACGCTTGCGATACAGCGCTTCCACTCCCAACGGGTGTAAACTTCCCTGGCAACTTGTGTTGCGCTAACCCTGACACGGATATGGGTAACTGGGCTGGTTTCGGAACTGAATACGGTATCTGGTATGTAATCAATTCTGAAGACTTCTCTGCACTTGATATTTCTTTCTTCAACGGTACTGGTCAAGGTGCTGATGCAGCTGATGGTACGGACGTAGGTATTGGTTTGTTTGAAGGTGGTGCAGGTTGTGCTGCTCTTACTCCATTGGTAGGTGGCGTTGGTTTCAACGGTAACCCATTGGATGGTTTCATCTTCAACTCACTTGAATTTGGCTTGGGCTTGAATGCGAATACAAACTACTACATCTGTGTGTCAACTTCTGACCCAATTAACTGTGGCGATTTCGTATTGAATGTAACCTTGGCGAATGGTGGATGTACGGATGCTTCTGCATGTAACTTCTGCGCAGATTGCACACTCGATGACGGTTCTTGCGAATACGTTTCATGTGGTGCAGTAACTCCAAATGACCTTTGCTCAACTGCAACTCCACTGGTTTGTGGTGTTGACGTTGCAGGTTCTACCGGTGCTGCAACTAACACAGGTGCTCCAAACGTTTGTCCTGCAGGTGCAGGCGATATCGGTGTGTGGTATTCATTTGTAGGTGATGGTCAATTCATCAACCTCAGCACTTGCGGTTCACCTATC
>Ga0114975_10001864_pt1 | contig 14651 bp, 14 predicted proteins | sample S_130626_EF_Meta_FD_87031 | JGI IMG/M metagenome (GOLD analysis project Ga0114975, IMG submission 87031) | Freshwater microbial communities from Lake Simoncouche, Canada to study carbon cycling - S_130626_EF_MetaG | ecosystem: Environmental > Aquatic > Freshwater > Lake | place: Lake...
ACTATGTTGACGTTCGAGATATCGCTAGCGCACATCTAGCGGCAGCAGATGCTCAGGGAAAAATTCCAACAGTAATGAATGTTGGTACCGGAAGAGGTGCATCTGTAAGTGAAGTCATAAGTATGATCTGTGATGCGGCGGGAAGAAGAGATATTGCAGTGATGAAAGCTGATCGTCGTGCTGGAGATCCAGCATATTTGTGTGCAGACATCTCCCTGATCAAGAGTGCTATCGGTTTTAGTGCGGAGTTCTCGTTAGAGGCTAGCGCTAGAAGTTTGTTCTAAAGGGGTAGATCCTTGGTAATTAAAAGAAATGGTGCACAGCAAATGGTCGTAACGACACTCGCACATAAACGGAAAACTGGGCAGCTGATGCAGCTCCATGAAGCAAGTAGCGATTAATTAATGCGCAAAAAAAACGCAATAGTAACGGGCATCCTGGGGCAAGATGGAGTGTTTCTGTCAAAACTTCTTGTTTCAAAGGGGTATTCGGTTTTGGGTACTTTCTCTGACACCTCTACACATAATCTAGCAAATACAAAGTTTATTCCGAAGCAAGTCAAATTGGTAAGTGTCAGTAACACATCAGCTCGTGATCTGATAAAAATTATAAGTGAAGAAAACCCCCACGAAATTTATAATTTGAGTGCCTTAAGTTCCGTTCGTGAAAGTTTTGACTTTCCCGAGAACACAAAAAGGCTAAATGAATCTAACCCGCTAGAGGTTTTTAATTTTATCGCACAAGAGATGCCGAATATTAAAATTTTTCAACCAGGCTCATCAGAGATGTATGGAATACCGAAAGAGTCTCCGCAAAGCGAGCTCACAGAATTCAACCCAAATTCTCCATATGCGGTGTCAAAAGCAAACACACATGGTGAGGTTGCGCGGCTTCGTGAAAATGGACTTTTTGCAGTAAATGGGATCATGTATAACCATGAGAGCGAGTATCGGGGTAGCAGTTTCGTATCCAGAAAGATATCTAGAAATATTGCGCGAATTCTCTTGAAAAAGCAAGATGGGTTTAGCCTTGGAGATATGTCAATTACTCGTGATTGGGGATATGCCGAGGACTTTGTAAGCGCGATGTGGCTGGCGCTCCAACACGAAGAGCCACAGGATTATGTGATTGCTACAGGAGTCTCGAGAAGCCTCTTCGAATTCGTAAGGGAGGCAATTGATGTAGCGGGGCTGGTGGGAGATGTAGGTAGGTGGGTAACAAGTGATCCATCTCTTTACCGCAAAAATGAGATCACGAATTTGACAGGAAACCCAGCAAAAGCTCACAAGTATTTAGGCTGGACGGCAACGACACCCTTTAGAATTTGGGTAGGTAAAATGATTGAGAACGATCTTAAAATAGAATCCCGAAATCGCAAATAAAGTTGAATGACAGGGAAGTCACATGAGAGTAGCTGTCATTCTAGAAGCAGTATTCCCTGAAAATAAGGGCGGTCTAGAGAGATGGTTTTTTCACTTAGCTTCAGAGCTCTCGAAAAATGTTGAGTCGGTCCACTATTTAAATAGTGCTGGTATAAATCGAGAAGAAGGAAATGTACGTCATATAAATATAACAACTCATAAATGGAGCTATCTAGATGGAGGGATTCGCTCTGTTAAACAAGCAGTTATGTTCCTGACTGGGATCATAAAATGGACATGGACCAATAGTTATGATCTCATCTACATATCTTCAGTTCCGATTCTTTCCATATTTGCTATTCCAATAATTAAGCTACGAAATCCAAAAACTGTAATAATCGTTGAATGGCTCGAGTACTGGCCACTCAGATATTGGTGTTCCTATAACGGTAAGTTTCTTGGTTCTATAAGTTGGCTAGTGCAATTATCAGCATTACAATTTGGAGATTTTAAGACTACATTTATTTCTCGAACCAATAGCAGAATTAGACAGCGAAGTCTGCCTTGGTTGAGAAAGAGAACTGTATTGCTACCAGGGTTAGTAAATGGAAATCTGCACATTAAAAAATTCGATAATGGAAATCGGAATGACTTGGTTTTTCTAGGACGTTTGGTTATGGAGAAGCAACCTACTTTTGCAGTTGAGCTTGTGGCAAAGTTTATCGATCGAGGTTGGACAGGCACTTTTTGGATCGTAGGCACAGGACCCGAAGAACTCAAGATAAGTTCTGCGATTGCAAAAAGTGGGAAAGGGAATCAAATAAAATTGATTATCAACGCGACAGATAACCAAGTTTTAGAAAAGTTTAAGTCCTCTTTCTTGCTAATTCATCCTTCAAAGCGTGAAGGTTACGGGCTTGTTTGCGTTGAAGCTGCTTTCCAAGGGTTGCCTGCTTTGTTGATTGATTACCCCGAAAACGGGGCGGTCGACCTTTTAATCAACCCAAATCTAGTATCAAGAAGCGATAAATTTTCCGAATTGCTTGAAATGATCATGTATGCGAAATCTAATTTTGAATTGGAATCAAGAAAGTCAATTGAGTGGGCAGCGAATTCATTTGAGCTCAGAACAATAGAGCGAAGTGCTGCAAAAATTCTGGATTTAGTTGAACATTATGGGTAAGTTCCTAAAAATAAATTCTGCCAAAGAAAAAAGTCTTACTCTTGATTCGTATTTCCAGGGTCAGACTAACAGCCTAAACTTTGCCAGAGCGCTCTTGGCATCTTTCGTCTGTATCTCTCATGTTGGTTATATATTTGGCAAAGATAACTATCAACTACGCAGCTTGGGTGTCTACGCGGTGGCAGTTTTTTTTGGATTAAGCGGTTTTCTGATACATCAATCTGCTTCGACCTCGTTCAGTTTTTCTCAATTCTTCTTAAGACGATTCCGTAGGATTTTCCCTGGTTTTATTCTGGTGTTGGTTACCACATCCCTGATTTATTATCCATTCTACCAGTACATTTCTACGGGTACTTTAAAGAATGTCAATACAACTGAGCAACTTTTGTACTTTGGGAAGAATCTATTTTTGCATATTTTTAAACCTGAAATAGCAAACTCACTAAATATATCCATCACGCAAAATTGGAATCCTTCGCTGTGGACTTTAGAATTTGAGTTTATTTTATACTTGACATGCTTCATGATCTTTCGATTCCTAGGTAAGGTGTCCAGGTTTTTTGTTCCCGTGATCGGGTTAATTTTTGCGATAATTAGCCGGGGTTCATCTCAAGAGACTCTATTTTTTGAGTTCTTCTACTTAGCTCAGTTTTACTTTTTCGGAATGACACTTTGGCATTACAAGAAAAGAATTGTTCTTGGAGGCCGAATGCTCATCCTATTGTTGGTTTCTACTGCATTTGCATACTTGGTTATCGAGGAATTCTTCTTGACTTCAGCGCTCTGTATACTGCTAGTTCTCTCCATATGCCTCATAGTCAGACCAGGAAGCCAAAACCGCCTTGATTACTCGTATGGCATTTACCTGCACAGTGGACCAGTAACGCACTTAGTTGTGGCGGCGGTTCAGGCTTCACAACTTTCCCTTTGGATTGCGTACCTAATTAGCCTTGTTGCTTCTGGACTTGCGGGCATGCTTTCATGGCATTTGGTGGAGTCCCGATTCAGCAACCGCAGTAAGTAAGTTTTTAAAATGGAGCAGTTGAGAATTATTGAAGTTATTCAACTAGAATTAGGGGGAAGGGGGTAAAAATGGTGAAAAAAATAGAACCTTTTTACGCAAATCGAGTTGGCATTAGCAAACTTCCTGCCCACACTATTCTACGAATTAGTAACTTTGGTCGATGAAATATGAAGAATTTAAAACACATAGCTTTAAGCGCGTTTCTTCGGTTGTACACGAGTAAACGAAGAAGTCGTGATTCTAATGATCTACTCGCGACTGAAGATCTTGCCACTAGATCAATCATTATTTCAACATTTGAGAAACGATACTTTGATTTCACAATTCCACTACTGAAGTCAATCAGAGAATCGTCAGATATCCCCGTAACAATAGTGATCAATGGAAATTTTAGTGCTATGCGCGATGCGAAAATTTATCAAGATTTTGTGATAGCAACGCAAAGTTATCAAAATGTAAGTCTAGTTACTTTTAATACATTCCGAGGATGGTCGTCTCTTTTGAATGCAGGAATTCTGCATTCAGATAGCGAAATTTCAATTGTACTCAATGACGATGTATTTTTGAACCCTAATGGATTTCAATTTGAACTTGAAGAGATCACTGAGGAAGTTAGGGAACAGAATCTAATTTTACTCAACAACAGTTGGTCGCACTTTGCCATCACCAAAGAATGCCTTGAAACTATTGGATTCTTTGATGAGCACTTCCTCGGGATAGGTCAAGAAGATGGGGATTATGCACTGAGATTTAGGAGACATTACGGAATAGATGTGCCCGCCAAAAGAGTTCAAGGATTGCTAAATTTTGTAGACCAGAGTCGAGACGAAACAGTCGCCGTTACGAATGGAAAGTACAGTCTTTTTAACAATGTTTATTTGAAATTTAAGGATCGCTTATTGGACGCCTCTGATAAAGATCCAGACATTTCGGTTGAAGGGTCTCTCGTATCCATTTATTCTTGGCGCTCTGCTTTACTTAAAACCTTGAGCTGGAAAGAAGAACTTGCTGTAAGTTTAGAAATGGAAAGGAATCGTCCTTTAATGAAAACTATCAAATCGAGGGTTGAGTGAAAACTGAAAAACATAAATCACTTCTTGTGCTTCTACCAACTCTAAACGAGGCCCTTTCTATTTCTTCAACAGTAAACTCGATTCGCAGCAATGTTTCAGAATGTGACATCGTGGTAATTGACAATGGAAGCACTGATAACACAATAAGAATTGCTCAGGGCTTGGGCGTTAGAGTCATCCATGAGCCTAATCAAGGCAAAGGTTATGCAATCAGAAAAGGTTTAACCCAACTGGAAGAGAAGCATGGTGCCGTGTTTATGGTTGACGCGGATGATACATATTCATGTGAATCTATTGGAGATGCTTTTGATCTGGTCATCAATAAGGGCTTTGACATGGTTGTTGGCAATAGGGTGGTTACAAACAACGATCAAGGGAGAACTCCTGAGTTTAAACGAGGACACAGAATCGGAAATCTTACTTTTACAATCTTGGGTAACCTCATTCATTCAGTAGGAATAAAGGACTCATTATCCGGCTGGAGAATGATGTCCACTGGTTTCGCAAAATCATTCGCAGGTGGGGCATCTGGATTCGAAATAGAAGCAGAGCTAAATGGTCATGCGGACTTACTGAAGTGTGCAATTGCAAACTTAGATGTTTCCTACCGCGGAAGACACGCTGGATCTTCATCAAAACTCAAAACATATAAAGATGGGTTAAAAATTCTTCGAAGAAATATACAGATTTTTAAAAATGATCAACCTTTCAAGGCTTTTTCCATATTATGGGTACCCATACTTTTGATGAGTATCTACTTTACTCAACGTGCCGTGACTGGATACCTAAAGACTGGACTAGTAGAACAACTTCCAAGTTTTATTGCGGGAGTCTCAGGATTAAGCATCGCGGGACTTCTCTGGGTAACTGGAATGAATTTAGAGCGTGCAAAGCAAGTGCGTAGCATATTGGCTCGATATGAATATAACCGCATTAAATCTCATTGACTCATGGGCTTTGATTTCGGCCAACTTTCTATTAACACCCAGGCAACCGCAGCAAGAATCGAGAGTTGAAACCTAAAATTGACGCCGAGTGTGCCATTTAGAAAACTCATCATGTATGTAGAAACGATTGATAAAAGGAAAAATCTTGAGGACTCTCTGGAGCTATTCCTAACTGCCAGTGTTATGGTGCAAACCATAACCAGCAACAAAATCTTGTCTAAAATAAAGAGTTGACCAATCTCAAAAATGAGAAGTTTCAAAGAGTTGTATAAAAAGATATATGACTTATGAACATATCCCCCTGTCGCAGACGTTACAGCGATGGTGCTTTGGATATTTGCCGTCATTAGCGGAAGAAATGTAATCAAAGTAAGAAGGGATAGCACCAATGCTTGCTTGCGAGATTTAAACCAGGTGAGCGCAATCAATGGCGTTGCATAAAAAATAGATACTCGAGTCAAGCTCATCAAAAGCAAAAGCAGCATTTGAATGAGAAGAGTCTTTTTCCCGGGATTCCACTTTATAAATGCAAAGGTCGAGAGAGTAGCTAAAAAAGCAAAGAGGCTGTCCGTAGTATTGATAAACATCCAACGTGTCACCGTAATTGAGACGTTGAGTATTAGGATTACCAACAGTGACACAGTAACTCTCTTTAGTGATATTCCTATTTCCAATATAATCCACATTAAGCCAATGTATGACAGGGCAGGAATTATCAACATTCCGTTCAAACCGAACAGATAAACAAAAGGTATAGACAAGAAAGAATAAAGGAATCTGAATTTATAAAGTTCCCAGTTGGGGTTTTGGTCGAAATAGAGTGACGCTGGATCTACAGTCGTCATTTTTCCAGCATATTGGCCGTACCATTCGGCAATACGCGTAGCGCTCTCAGCTTGAGAGTTTCCTAACCATGAAAGCGTTCTAAAGGTATAGAGCGTTCCATCGGGATGAAATAGGCTGAAATCTAAACCAAAAATCAGTCCATGAAAGAAGAATTTCCCCACAAGGGTGCTCAGAGCTAAAAAAAATACCAGAACATAAGTTGTTCTTCGCCTTGAGATAAGTTTTTCAAACATGACTTGATTCTAGTTTATGTCTTACGAATTAGATACTATTATATTGCGTGTGAACCAGATACTAATTGAAGATTATGAATTTCTAAGTGAGATGATGGTATCCAGGCTGGGTAAGTACGAAAAAGTTGTTGTGTTGGGATGTACGGGAATGCTTGGTTATTACCTCACTTCAATCTTTGCTCTCCACTATTCAAAACAAAAACCCACAGAAGATGGGGCTGTAATTGGAGTTTCTAGAAAGGTAGATGCAAAAACACGAAACCTTGAGCTCGATTTCCCAATCACCTTCAGAAGAGTTGACTTTGATTCTTTAGATGCCGAGTTGGCTTCCGACAAAAAAATCTTAGTTATTCATGCCGCAAGTCCTTCATCAATACAGTCAGTTACTGCCGACCCACTTGGTGCTGTCGAAACAAATATCCTAATGACAATAAGAATTGCAAAACATGTAGAAAAAATCGGAGGCCATATAGTCTTTCTGTCATCAGGAGAAGTTTACGGTGACACGGCGCGTGTACCGACGAAGGAGATTGATTATTCACCTATCAATCATCTAGAAACGCGCGGCACATACCCAGAACTTAAGCGCGCCGGTGAGGTAATTTTGCAATCATTTTGCAAATCAAATGAGAATTTCTCAGCAACTTCTTTAAGGGTTTTTCACACATTCGGTCCAGGAATTGATTTAAATGATCCCAGGATATTTGGCTTAGTTTGCAATTCAATCTACAGAAAACAAGAAATTTCTTTGAATACTGATGGTTCAAGTCTCCGAGTATTCATGTATTCTCGTGATTTGATGTCATCAATATTGCATACAATTGGCGAAAAAGGTTTTAACTTTTACAATGTTGCTGGAAAAGATCCGATCTCCATTGCGGAGTTTTGTCAGTTATCAATTCCTTTAGGTGTGCCAAGTTTATCCTTCAAGAATGAAAAGGATGAGACTCCGCGAAATCCCCAAATAGGATTCGCAAATACTGAGAAAATTGAATCATTGGGTTGGGTTGCGAGTGTGAAAACTTTTGAAGCACTTCAGAGGACTTCAAAATCTCTTGAAGTTTGAATAACCGAGCGGTAAAATGAGCCAAAATCAATAAGCGAGAACGTGTGCAACATAGAGTAATATGAACGTGTGCTCGTAAAACCTATCGACTTAACCAGGTATTGGAACATTTCCCCCTTGGGTGTACTCCATGTTGGAGCCCATGTCGGTGAAGAAAAAGGATTATACGAGGAAGCTAAATGGGGTCCGATCATTTGGGTCGAAGCTCAACCTGACTTGGCCAATAACTTAAGGCAAATGTTGAGTTATTCAGAGGACCAAGTCATTTGTGCCACAATCTGGGAAGAAAATGATGTGCCTCTTAAACTTAATATTTCTTCTAATTCTGGCTCAACAAGTCTGTTGGAGTTTGGCACTCACAAAGATTCTTACCCAGAGATTTCTTTCACTCGTGAAATTGATGTGGTTAGCAAGAGACTTGATTCATTATTGGATAGGGCCAACTTACCTAATTTTATGAATCTAGATATTCAAGGTGTAGAGCTGCAAGCACTCAGAAGTCTTGGGGATTTAATCAACGGGCTGAAATATATTTATGTGGAAATAAATACAAAAGAGGTTTATACAGGGTGTACAAAACTAAATGACCTTGATGATTTTCTTGAAAATGCAGGCTTCAAACGTAAAATTACTAGAAGATACCTCCGGCACGGCTGGGGAGAAGCTTTATATGTTCGAAATGGAATTCATAACACATCTTCTAGTACTCTCATCTTGAGAATTTCAAGTGTCTGGAGTTTCTATAGGATTCAAGTATTGAATTTTGCAAATCACTTGATGAGGGGCACTCTCAGTGGAAAATAAGACTTACGTTATTAATGGCGTAACAGGTGGCGTCGGAACCGCACTGGCACAATTGATTTGCGAAAATGGTGGCAAAGTAATTGGTATTGGGCGAAATCAGTCTACTTTAACAAGGTTAGAAGAAAGTCTTGGAAATTTTATTCCTTATAAGATTGAAGATGTTTCAGACGTCGATGAAGCTTCAAGATTTCTTCAGGAAATTCAGACGAACTACTCAGAAGTCATAACTTCGTACATACACCTTGCTGGAGTATTCCAACGTGAAAAAGATCCGATTCAAATGGGACTCGACATATGGGACTCGACTCTTTCCACTAATTTAACTGGCACTTATATTTGGAATAAAGTCCTAATTGAGTATTTCTCAAAATCAGGCATCAACGGCTCTATTGTAAATACTTCGTCTCAGGCTGCCTACACTGGAGGATTTGGGCCAAATATCAGTTATGCAGCTTCGAAGGGCGGAATATTATCTTTGTCTAAATCACTTTCTCGATACTGTGCACAATTTAACATTAGGGTAAATGTTGTTGTACCGGGATTTATCGAAAATGAAATGATGTTAAATGGGCTCGCTTCCGAGCAAAAGGAATTCTTTGTCGAAAAAACCTCTCTAAAGCGGCTGGCGACAGATGTCGAGGTTGCAAGAGCTTGCTTGTTTCTGGCTAATCCAGAGTCGGGGTACTCCACAGGAATCGCCTTAGACGTCACAGGTGGATTACTAGATGTATGAAAGAGAATTGATTGACATCAGATCGGCATCGGGAATTTACTCTGTAGATTTCAAGAAGTTCAATTACGAGAATTTACTCCTATCGAAAACAGACTTAATACTTGTAGATCAGGGTTTTGCTGAAATTTATGGAGTTTTTCCATCTTTAAATGCTATTCAAATTCAAGCTGGGGAAGAGATGAAGGATATCTCTGTGGTGGCTCGTATTTTGTCTGAACTTGCCGCTAAAGGGGCAAATAGAGAAACTAATTTGATTGCGGTAGGTGGTGGAACAATCCAAGATTTGAGCACCTTTGTTGCGTCGACATATATGCGTGGAATCAAATGGGATTTTTACCCCACCACACTTCAGGCTATGGCAGATTCTTGTATAGGTGGTAAAAGTGCCATTAACGTTGGCAACTATAAGAATTTAGTAGGAAACTATCATCCACCACGCAATGTCTATATTGATGCAGCTCTAGTTAAAACGCTAAGCCGAGAAGACATTACATGCGGACTCTTAGAAGCACTTAAAATTTGCTTTGCTGCTGGAGGGCAGAATTTCGAATTGACATTCGAAATTGTAATGGAATCTGAAATCAATGGAAATATTTCTGGTGATACTTTTGAACATATTATCGCGACTAGTTTGATTTCTAAAAAAGTATTTATTGAAGAAGATGAGTTCGATCGCAGCGTTAGGAAGAAATTGAATTTCGGACACACTTATGGACATGCGATTGAAGCTGCCACGAACTTCCAGATTCATCACGGGCTAGCAGTCGGAATTGGAATGTTAACTTCCTTTATTCACAGAGAGCAGCGCGGTTTATCGGCAAGTGAGGAGAAATTAACTCTTGTAACGCGCAAATTACTTCAACCACACAAGGATTCCCTAAGTCGTACAATTGGTTCCATGGATAAGGAGGATTTCTTCCGCTTTCTCCTTCTCGATAAAAAAATAACTACTAATGGTTTAAAGTTTATTCATTCCATAGATGGCCATTTAGAAATCGTAAGTCTAACTAGCGATAAGAATACGCTTGAGACTGCCTATAATTCGGTCCTAGAGGCAACATATGCAATCTAAGAAGAAATATTCAGATTTGATTGCTGAACTACTTATAGAATGTAACTATTCAACTGTTTTCTTTGTTGCAGGTGGCAATATTATGCACCTAATTGAATCATTTTCGCATAAATTCAAAATGATTCCAGTAATGCATGAAGTAAATGCAGTCATCGCGGCAGACTATTTCAACGCCTCGAGGAAGAGTGAGGAAAAGAAAGCTTTTGCGTTAGTCACGGTCGGACCTGGTGTTACAAATACAACAACTGGGGTAGCCGGTGCTTTTGTTGATGGTCGTGAAGTTCTCATAATCGGGGGGCAAGTAAAGTCAAGTGATCTAAAGAATGCGTCCCAGCGGCAGAACGGTATTCAAGAAGCCGATGGAGTATCAATTTTGAAATCCATCACAAAAGAAGCTGTACTTCTGAGTACAACAGTAGGCAAGGAAACATTACGAGGGATAATAAATAGTTCTAACTCTGGACGTCCAGGACCGGTGTATATTGAGGTATGTCTTGATATACAAGGAGCAACTGAATTCGAGTCAGAGCTGGTTACAACATCAACTTTTATCGAACATGAAATAGATGAGAACCCATACACATCGGACTTTTCTTACATTTGCGAGAAGATAAAAAACGCAAATCGTCCTTTATTTCTCATTGGGTGTGGGGTCTCTAGAGATGTGTCTTATTCTTGCCTAGAAAAATTTGGAGAGATTGGCATTCCAATCGCAACGACTTGGGGTGGGGTTGATCGAATTCCAGCATCCCATGATCTTTATGCTGGGAGGCCCAATACATTTGGACAAAGATGGGCGAATGTGTTTCTACAGCAATCGGATTTGCTGATTGTATTAGGTAGCAGTTTGGGATTACAACAAACAGGATTTAATACGGATAGATTCCTCCCCCTTGGGGAGATAATCCATTTAGATATCGATTCGGTGGTCTTGGATTCCTTCAAATCACTCAACAAGAAAAATGTACAAATTGACTTGAATAAGCATTTGCCTGTGTTATTGAAAAATATCAATCAAAGTTTAGGCAACGCCACGCTCTGGACCGAGTGGTTGGAGTTTAAGGGAGAGCTGAAAGGCAAGTTGCCATTGGTCGAGAAAGTAACTTTTTCTAAAGACTGTTTAAACCCTTTTCAGTTTATGTACGACTTATCGCTTCAGACAACCAGCGAACATGCAATTGTTAGTTGTTCCAGCGGGGGAACTTATACATCCTTTATGCAAACATTTCAGAACCAACCAAATCAAGTTGTCATGTCGAGTAAAGGACTGGGCTCAATGGGTATAGGTCCAGGCGGCGCAATCGGAACGCAAGTGGCAACAGGTAAGAAGACGATTCTATTCGATGGTGATGGGGGATTTATTCAGAACTCTCAAGAATTAGGAGTAATCTCTGCGAATCAATTGCCAATCAAAATTTTTGTGTTTTCCAATGACGGATACTCTTCAATACGTACTACGCAGAAGAAATATTTCAATGGCAACTATGTTGGCTGTGACGCTTCGACTGGCCTAGGTTTCCCTGACCTTGAACTTTATGCGGCGGCGGTTAAAATTGATTTCCATCGTTTCTCTTCTGAATCGAAATTTGAGAAAGTCCTTGAAATAATTAACGATGAGAAACCTTGGTTAATCGAGGTAGAAGTGGACCCAAATCAAGAGTATCTTCCAAAAATTAACTCGAGAATAACCGAAGGTGGCTCAATGGAGTCTAATCCGCTCCACATTATGTGGCCTGAGCTAAGTAGCGAGCTCTCAAGTGTAGTATTAAAGTACATCTTAAACGACGGAGTTGGTGATAAATGAATTTACTGGAAAAGCAAATGACTGATATTTTGAAGTCTTGCCGAGACAACTATGGTGCGGTATCCGTAAAAGCTGAGTTTGAAGCTGAAGGTACACGAATGGATGAGCTACTTAGGCTCGTTGAAATAGCCAGAAAATCAAGTTTAGAAATCACCGTAAAAATTGGTGGGTGCGAAGCAATTAGAGATTTACTTGAAGCAAAGCAAATCGGAGTGCAATACATAGTCGCACCTATGGTGGAAACATCGTACGCAGCATCTAAGTTTACTGCGGCGAAAAATACTGTATTCAACTCCGAAGAATCAAGCGATATGGATTTTTTAATTAATCTAGAGACTTTGACTGCGTTTGAAAACAGAAGTGAAATCATTAAGGAAATTTTGAAGCCCTCTGGTCTAGATGGTGTAGTTTTTGGTCGTGTAGATTATGTTGGATCCAAAAGCCTTGAAAGATCAGAAGTTGATTCAAATAGCGTGCTGAGCGATGTTCTACTTGTCGCAGCCGAAATAAAAGCTGCTGGAAAAGATATTGTTGTGGGTGGTGGCGTATCTTCGAATTCAATTAATTTTTTGAGAGATGTTGAAAAGGTACACCTTAGTAGGTTTGAGACAAGAAAAGTGGTTTTTCAAGGAAATGCAATCCGTGAGAAAGAAATAGAATCGGGATTACTAAAAGCTGTTCATTTTGAACTATTGTGGTTGTTGAATAAGCGCGACTACTATGGACACATTCAAGCGGAAGATAACGCAAGAATCGAAATGCTTGAAAAGAGATGGAAAATCTTAGAGAGCCAAAACAAATCGTGACATCGCTTTTTCATGTGGGTGCTGTTGTATCTGATCTGGCGGAATCTATCCGCGTGTTCGAGGATAGTTTTGGTTTTAAGAAAGTTTCACAAAGGTCTGTGGACCATGACTATATAGGCCAACTTATTGGAGTTCCCGGTATATCGGCGGAAATCGCAATGCTGGATATAGGTGATGGAATATTCCTAGAATTGATCGTGTGGCATGGATCAGTAAAACACTCACTTAGCGAGTTAAAATCAGATCTTAGTAGTCGAAGTATTCAACATTTGTGCATTTACGTTGATGACGCTGATTTTTGGTATGCAAAATTGTCAAGCGAGCCTGCTATAAAAATTGTTTGCAAAAACCCCTTAACTATTCCTATAGGACCAAATATGGGAAGCAAAGTTTTTTTTGTCTTAGTTCTAGATGAAATATATGTCGAGATCTTTGAAAGAATTAAGAAATAGTCATAGTGAAGTACTTAAACTTAACGAAACTTCAAGCCGGAAGAAAACATGTGGTTCGGTTGTTATCGAAATATTTCTCTCGTCAAAGTGATTCAATGACAAAATTTGAAGAGACAAGAATTGAACTCAAAACCAAGCTCGATCACTTTGCTTCCGGGAATGCAAAAATAAGTGAAATACAAGAGTGCTTAGAATTTGGCCCAAGGCGCACGTTTGAAATTTCCAAAAATCAATTCAAGCTAAATATGCTTGATTCGCAAACATCCTATATTTGGAAAATATCTGATCCACGGACTGCAATTGCCTGTCTTGCTGTAACAGGAGAATACGAAACTCTAGAAACTTCCATCCTGGCCATCTTCGCCCGCCAGTCGAAAACGATCGTAGATGTAGGGGCAAATGTTGGATATTATGTTGTGGAGTTAAATAGATTTCTACCAAATTCTGGAAAAATACATGCATTCGAGCCTGTCCCTGAGAGTTATGAGCAATTAATTCAGAATGTGGAGTTAAATTCAGTTTCAACTTCCGTAATTTGTAATCAAATAGCACTATCTAATTTGGAGGGTGATTTAATTCTATTCAAGCCCAAGAATTCTGGATCCTCCGCTAGCTCTGCTCGTAATTTACATCCGAGGGAAGAAGTACAAGAAGTTCATGTAGTTTCAGACACTCTGGACAATTATATTTTTGCGAACAAGCTAAAAAATCTAGATCTTTTGAAAATTGATGTTGAGGGGGCTGAACTATTTGTGATCCAAGGGGGTATTAAGGCAATCACAAAGTACAAGCCAGTCATATTTGCAGAGCTACTAAGAAAATGGAGTGCTCAGTTTGGATACCACCCGAACGATGTGCTTAATCTTCTGGTTCCGTTAGGTTACCGGTGCTATGCAGTAAGCGAAGGCTTACCCGAAATTCAGTTGATAACTGAAGATACGGTGGAAACAAATTTTGTTTTTTTACCTTCGGGCAAGGAAATTTTTTTACATGACCTAGTTAATGAAATTTCTACTTTTTCATGAAGAAGGGAATTGAAATTGTCATCATGTCCAGAGAAAGGCCCACCGAGACTCTTAGGGCAATTCAGGCGTTATCAAGGGTTAACTTTGAGGCCCAGACAAAAATTATAGTTTCAGATAATCCTAGTGAGCGGAGAAAAGCGCTAGTTGGTTTACCAGGTCATGTACATCATGTCATTCGAGATCCAAGTGGGTCTTGGAATTGGCACTTCAATACAATTGTCT
>Ga0114975_10001867_pt1 | contig 14629 bp, 32 predicted proteins | sample S_130626_EF_Meta_FD_87031 | JGI IMG/M metagenome (GOLD analysis project Ga0114975, IMG submission 87031) | Freshwater microbial communities from Lake Simoncouche, Canada to study carbon cycling - S_130626_EF_MetaG | ecosystem: Environmental > Aquatic > Freshwater > Lake | place: Lake...
CAGGGTAAGCGTGTTGCACGTCCTGAGGGTAACGCCAAGACCCCTGCACCCGTTGCACCTGCTAAGGTTACTGTCGCAAGTCTCACTAAGACTTGGGCACAGGACATCAAGGCGTTGCCTGAGATGGTTAAGCAAGGTGCACTAACTAAGGATGCTATTGTCGAGGCGTTGCAGGATGCCCTAGCCGACATCATCGCACAAGGCTAGACCCCAAGGGATTACCCCTCACCCGACAGGGTGGGGGGTTTTCTCATGCCCAAAAATTGGGCTGCGAATTCGCACCGCCACAAACTTTTTCCGCCACAAACTGTACCAATGTGGGCGTGTGGCAGGGTTGCCACCTGTATGTGTGTGTATGTGTGTGTGTGTGTGTGTTTATTCTTGCCCAAGAATAGTGTGAATGTCCTTGTATTAGGGGGCTTTTACTGATACACTTTCAGTATGAAAGTCGCAGGGTGCGACAGGAAAGGTAAGACATGACTACTAAGAGTGAAAACCCAGATTGGTGGAATGTCACCGAAACCGAGCGTAAGAAGATTGTGAAGGTTGCGGTGCAAGTGTTGCAGGGTAAGGCTAGCCCAACTGAGGCTATGACCTATCTGCATGACATTGGCTTGGATGTTAAGTTCTTCACGGTTATGGGTGACTTTGATGATGCCATGTTCGGTGCAGGTTGTGCTATCAATGATGTAGATGAGGCAAGTCCTACTCTGCCTATTACAGTTACTGAGCAGGGTAACGTCAAAATCGTGAGCAGTAAGTCACGCACCAAGTAACTACCCAGAATTGCCCCTCACCTTCGGGTGGGGGGTTTTTCTATGCCCTAAATTATTCTTGCCCAAGAATTATTCTAGGCTAAGATTTTCCGACACAAACTTTTACCGACACAAACTTTTTCTGGATGTGCTAATGCGGGCTTATGGTATCTGTATGTGTGTGGATGCCATTTATCTGTGTGTGTATGTGTGTGTATGCGCCCCAAAATAGTCTAAAAAAACCTTGCAAATAAAGGGTTTTCACCTTTACTTAGCGTGTAATCTGTGGAAGAATGGCTATGTAATCAGAAAACACAAAGCGTGTTTCTAAATCTAACAACATTATTCTTGTCCAAGAATAAAACGAAAGGAATAATCATGCCGAATGGTTATGTGCAAGTGCGAACGAATAGTAAGAAGCCTCGTGAACGGACTCTGCCTAGTGGCAGTGTTGAGGTTAAGTATGATGTGGATGTGCGTACTGCGTATCTGCTGGATAAGGCTATCGCCAATGCTTTGAGCAGGGGCATAACCTTTGACAGGAAAACTGTCAATGCGTTGCGTAGGAAAATTAAGGCGAATGTTAAGGAGCAGAATGATGTCTAAATACTTGACTTACCCTGTCTTTACTGCTAGGTTTGTACTATCAATTAGGTGCTGTCCAGTACCCCAACCGTTAGGAAATGCGTCATGACCGAAGTGCAAGAATATTCTTGTCCAAGAATAAATGAAGAAGACACGCCCGACATACCACCCATCACTATTAGTCCTGTGCTTGTAAGGATGAGTTCTTTGGTGACTACACTCTTGAGTGTAACATCTGTGATGCTGGCACAGGTCGTGCCGAGTATCGTACCCTTGTGGATTATGCTGCTCGCCACATCTCATCTCAACACCCTGAAGTAATCGTTATCGAATCGGAAGAAGGTATCACCTATGTCTAAGTCCCGTAATGTCCGTTCCAAGTATCAGCCCATCCCTGTGTATGTTCGTGAGAGTGTCGCTGTGCGTGACTCTGGCGACAATGCCCGTACTCGTGACTCTCGTGGTCGTGAGAAGCAGGCGTTTCGTGCCACACTCGTTTCTATCCGTAAGGAGGCATGATGATGGCTACTTTCATGACCTTTGCATGGTTTGGCTATGCTGTGTTGTTCTCTATCTGTGTTGCTGTGATTGCTACACCTGAGCGAAAGGATGGTGGTGAGTGATGCATAAAGCGATTTTTCTCGTCAGAGGTACGGATAAAGATGACCGTTACGTTTACTCTTCCCATGCAAGCCAGCAGGGTGCTAGGGATACTGTTGCCAAACTAGAGGATTTCTGTCCTAATGGTGGTTGGGCTAAGGGTGAACATGAATGGTGCTGTCACTATGTGCAACAAATAAAATTGGAGGATTAGCAATGACTTTACTAAACTACAATGGCGCTCGCCATGCTGTAATCGAATGGTTTGCTTTCCCTGAGGAGTTGCTTAGCATCAACGAACCTTGGATTGACTACCATGCTAAGGGTTATCTGGCTTGGCGTATCGTCACAGATAACATGTTTGGGTTTCGGAAGCGTGCTGTGAGTGAGTATTTCGATTTCCATTCACAACTTGCGGTTGCGGAAAAGTTCCGCACCTTGCACAATGCAATGATGGAGGAGAAGTAATGGCTGTATTTATTGGTTCTGTTGTGTTCTATTGGTTATCTGTCGTGCTTATCGTGGCTACAATCCATGGTGGCAGAATTGGAGGCAAGTAATGGTAAAGTGGTATGAGGAATTGTTGGAACGTATCTTTGCCGAGAATCGGCGTGGGATTGTGCTATCTGATGCCCCTGTGGGTGAGAAGTTGGCTCGTGAGTACGGTTGGAAACTAGACGTTGATGGTATTGACTATCAAGATGACAAGAAGGCGTGGTGGTTGTGATGCATAAAGTAGATACTGTTTGGGCTATTATCTTCATTGAGGCTGATGATGCTTCCTGCAATCTTGATGATTGGAATGTGGGCACAGCCCTATTCTCTAATAAGGCTGATGCCAATGCGTACGCTAGCAATTTGGCTGAGTTTGATTCTATGCACGTCTACGACATTATGGGATTAAATGTCTATCAGGCTTGACATAGCGCATGTAATGCGCTAGATTTATCATGTAAGCGTAATTAAGTGTCGCCGTTTCGGTATCTGCAATGTTAACAACATTATTCTTGTCCAAGAATAAAAACCTTTAGGAGGTTTAGTATGCCTAATCTTGATGATGAAAGCGTAGATGAAGTTCGTCACTGCGTCGGTTGCACTACTCGTATTGACGAGTACACCGAGGTCGGTTTCGAGGGCACTCGTGGTCCTATCTGCACCAACTGCCATGTAAATTGCCATGGTTGTGGTAATGACTTTAACGACAACTCTGGGGCTACTCATGCTCATGTTGGTGGTGATTCGTACTGTGCTAGGTGCACTCGTAACGATTGGTTCATATGTAACCATTGTGACGATTGGACTCATGTAGACGAGTCACATGGCACTACCAGTGGCTATTCTGTATGTGAGAATTGTCGTGACCAGTATTACCATTTCTGCGACAACTGTGAGCAGTATGTTGATGATGACTACCAGAGTGAGCATGCATCTAACTGCTATGACAGTGGTGAGATTCATGGCTATGACTATCGCCCTAATCCTATCTTCCTGCACAACGAGGGAGAGGTGGACAATGCCCCTATCCGTACCATAAATGTCCAATCGGTAATCCGTAACTACCGTCAGGTTGCCTACATGGGATTTGAGTTGGAGATGGAATACTTTGGTCGTGGTCAGAGCAGTTTCGGTGATGGTGTGGAGTCGTGTGACATTCATGATGTTACCTATCTCAAGTCTGATGGTTCCCTCAATCATGGTTTCGAGATGGTCACGCATCCTATGACCCTTGCTTGGGCTATGGAAAACTTCCCTTGGGAGCGCATTGAGCAACTCAATGATGGAAGTTTCGAGGGTTGGGCTGGCAGGACTGCTGGTCTGCACATTCACGTATCTCGTGACGGATTCGCTAACCTTTCCCATCAGGCTAGATTCGTGCATCTAATCACTCGCAATCAGAATCTTTACGAGATTCTGGCTGGTCGTAGCAGTGAGCGTTGGGCTAACTTTAACAACGATAATCTGCGTAACCTCTCACGCAAGTTGCGTAGGATAGAGTCAAGTGAACGCTATTCGGCAGTCAATCTGCAGAATCGTGCCACACTTGAGGTACGCATCTTCCAATCATCACTCAAGCCAGAGCGTCTAAAGATGTGCCTGCAACTTGTTGATGCTTCTGTGAAATACACAGAGAACCTTTCCTGCAACGACATGGTTACGGGCAAGGCGTTTAGTAGCAAGTCATTCATTGCTTGGGTCGCAACACGACCAGAGTATGAAATCCTAAATAGTTACCTAGATACGTTCAGTTCGACTGGACAGGTTGGAGAATAGTTATGTGCTTACTTATGGTTACTCTTGGAGAGATTCCTAATCGTCAATACCTTTACAATGCAAGTGAGAACAATCCCCATGGCTACGGCTTTGCCGTCAATCATGGTGACCGCATTGTGACAGGTCGTAGCATGAAGTACGAACGTCTTATTGAGCGTTTCATTGACGAGATGGGCAATTCCGACAAGCCAGTCGGTATGTTCCATGCACGTTACACAACCCATGGTTCTACTACCCTTGAGAACAATCACCCATTCAGGGTTGATGGTCGCCATGACATTGTGCTTGGTCACAATGGTATGCTACCTATCACGCCTCGTGCAGGTGATGACCGTTCCGATACCCGTATCTTTGCTGAGGACATTCTTGGTTCGATAGGTGTTGAGGAACTTGACGACAAGGATACGTTCCGCCGTCTTGAGGACTTCACCTCTGGCAGTAAGGTCGCTATCCTATCTACTGCACCAGAACTACGTGACCCTGTGTACATTCTCAATGAAGATGATGGTCATTGGACTGACGGTATCTGGTGGTCTAACAGCACCTACAAGTACAACTACTCATACTCTTCATACGGTAAGCCTTATGGTAGTGCTTGGGCTGGTGACGGTACTGTGCTAGGTAGTAAGCATGCTTGGTGGGAAGAGGAAGCAGATTCCTGCTCACCTTGTGGTGTTGCAGACCCTGACGAGGAGTGCTTCGTGTGTGGTCACAACGTGACAGGTAAGGCTCTTGAGAACAATGTGTGTGATGTGTGCAACTCTTGCATAGATTGCAAGGAACACGTTGCATCATGCCTATGCTACGGAATTGTAGACCGCAATGGTAACTACAATCCCAATGCTGACGCTCGTACTATCAACGAATTTCTAGGATACTAGGAGGTATCATTATGGGTAAATTATTCCTTAGCGAGAACAAGTTCCAGAAAATCAACATCAAGTGGTCACGCCCTAATGTTGGAAACTCTATGCAGAAAGGTAACGTGCGGATTGTATTCACAGAGATTCCTAAGGGTTCGCCAGAATACAAGGAGGAGATTCCCTCTTTCGAGATTGACCCTTGGAGTCCGTTGGCATGGCAAGTGATGCGTGAGAACTACGTAGCCAACGTAGTGATTGACGAGAAGATTGCTTTCGCTTGCACTATGAACGAACTAACTGCACTTCATCGTGCGCTCGGTGTGTTGCTAGACCGAGCATCATCACAACTACAATAAGGAGGACTATTATGTCATTACCAAGAACTATTACCGCCATGCTCGCTGTCACCTATGAAGTTCCTCAAGTCATTGAGGTTCTATTCCAAGGCAACACGCCCGAGAAAGATAACCTTATTCGTGCTATTACTGGACTTGTAGAGGAAGACTTTCCAAAGTCCTTGGGTGATGTGCAATACTTTGATGATGGGGGTAACCTCATTGAGAAGACTTCTATCGAACTAAATCTAGTCGGTAGCATGATGGACTTCGAAGCGTTCAACGATAAGTTTGATAAGCGTGAGGAACTTGAGGCAGAACTTAGGCTAGACATGGAGCGTGACATGATGGCAGAAGCAGAGGCAAAAGAAGACCATGATGATTCAGAGTAGGATTATTCTTGCCCAAGAATATTTACCTTTAGGAGGTACTGTATGATAATCCAACATCCGTCTTACCCATATTTGCAGGTAGATATTTCTGCACCAAGTTATCCAAAGTTCGATGGAAGTCAGCACTGTTTTGGTCTACCGACAGATGTGTTCTTCCATGTAGGTCAGGGTGCTGACCCAGAGGACTACGAGGAACCTTGGCTAGAACCACCAACCGAGGTTCATCCAAGTGCACGACAAGCATACAAGCCTTATCCAACTTACAGCAGACAGGATGCTTATCTTCTACAGATTTGCGAAACTTGTCCATTCGTAAGGGAGTGCTTTGCTCATGCTGTGCACAATGAGGAGTTTGGTTTCTGGGGTGGCACTAATGCTGGTCAGCGTGGTGCTATTCGACGGAAACTAAAGTTGCGTCTTGGTTCTATGGGCTTTAATATCTTTGGCGATAAAGATGTGAACCATCTTCGTGACCTGCTTGCTAGAAAAAAGGAGGAGGATGCTAGTGGAGATTAGTGATGATGATTTAGAAAGGGTTAATGAGATTCGTAATCTTCCTGTTGGCTTCTTGCATGAGGCTGTAGAGTGGTGGAACACGCAGGCAACTGCAAGGATAAAGCAATTTGTCGTAGTGACATGCTATTATGAATTCCTTGCTATGCAAGCAGACAATGTAGATGATTTCGTTAGTTGGCTAGAAGAGAGCGAGGTACAAGATGGAGAATTGGATTTTGACGGTGGACTTTGAGGTTCATGCTGATAGTAAAATTGAGGCTATGGATAACTTACGTCACATCTTGGAATGTACGGATGCAGTATTCGAAGTTCACGATAGTGTGGACCGAGAACTGTTTGAGGAGTTAGGGATTATTTATGATTAAACATTATGCTGTAGTTACTGGTGTTCTAGTTGACGGGGTATGGGAGGTGAAGTTTGACCATCATGCTCTTGCTGGCTTGGGTGTTGCCCAAGATACAGAAACAGATGAGTGGTTATCTTCCGATGAATTGCCACCGCAGGCTCAGGAGGACGATGGTTTCTTCATGTCCTTTGTTCGCAAGAATCTAGGTATCGGTGGTGGTTTTGATGAGACAACGTAAGAAGGAAATGGAGGCACTAGTTGATGTCCTTTCTCAGGCTCACGAGAGCGTTGACGATTTGGCTGATGAAGTGTGGAAACTTATTGATGCTTTCCGTCGTGACCGTGAATTGTATATTGTTGCTACTCGTGTTGCTGGTGGGCTCAATCTTCTTTATGGTCCTTATGAGTCAAAGAATCTGGCTCAAAAGGATGTTGACGTAGGTGCTATCAAGGGCGTTGACAAGGGTGACAGATACATGCTCATGAAACTTTTGAGTCCTTCTAAAATATGGGAGTCTTCGACTCCTACATTGTTTGATGTTAGGTAATTATTCTTGGACAAGAATATTATTATGTTCCCCCTTAGGGGGGAACTAATTACTAAGTAATTTAATTATAGTCCTTGTGTCTTCGACACGCCGTAGGTGTTTAGAGTTTACGGTGTGTCACCGTTATTGGTGTATACTATTTCTAGGAGGTTATTATGAGTATAAAAATAGATGGTTTAGAATTACCTGAACATATCAGTTACTCTTCGTTTACTACTTGGCTTGAGTGTGGGTTCAAGTATTACCTATCACGAGTGGCTCAGCAGTCTGGGTCTGCTTCGTGGTGGTTGGCTGGTGGTTCTGCCGTTCATACGGCTTCAGAGAACTTTGATAAGGCTTATTTTGAGGAGACAGGCAAATGAAAATAAAAGTATCTTGTTCCAAGGTGTACGATACGGATGATTTGATGCCAGAGTTTTTGGAGTGGCAAGACGACCACCTCTTGACATTCTCAGCATTAGAAGATTTCATTCTGGATAGATTCATTGCCCCAAATTTTGATAGTTGCGACGTGCTTATGGAGATTCAACATGACAGTTAATGCACTAGACGGCACTTTCCTTGATTCGGTGTGGAAAGATGCGTGGGAACATGAGAAAGCCCGTCAGAAGGCTTCTACGGGGCAGGAAGAGGCACTGTGGAGGGCTGGCGGTAGGGCTACCAAGGCTAATCCTGACAAGGAGAACGGTGTCTGGTGGGAAACTGGTGGACGTGCCATGCTACAGAAGTGGGTAGAGTGGCGTACAGGTTCACATGGCTGGCAGATTTGGGTCAACGATGATGGCATCCCAGCAATCGAACTAGGACTCAAACCTATCCTTGGTGGTGTCCCTGTGCAGATGCACATCGATAGGGTTATGGTTACACCTAACGGTGAACTAGTAATCCTAGACTTGAAGACTGGTCAACGTACACCATCGTCAGATTTACAGTTAGCATTCTACGCTGCAGGACTAGAGAAAGAACTAGGCATCCGACCCCAGTATGGGACTTATTGGATGGCTCGTGACGGTGGTACTTCACCGCTAGTAGACCTAGACTTCCTGTCACTAGAAAAGATTGAGGACATGGTAGCGGACTTTGACCGAGCCCGTAAGGCTCACTTGTTCCTACCTAATCTCAACAATTGCAAGATGTGTGACCTAACAGATAAATGCAAGTGGTTCAAACAGGAGGTAAAGTAATGGCAGAGAAAAATTATGTAGTTAATGTTAAGACAAAGATTGGCACTATCTTCACAGTACGTGCTGATACAGCGGAGGAACTCAATACCAACATCCTTGAGGTTATCAACTTCTCGGTGCATGAAAGTGTTGCAGGTCTAGAGGAATTGCTGACAGGTATCGTGGCTACACCAGCCAATCCTGTAGATGTGGTACTGGCTGCAGTAGGTGGGGAAGTAATCTCAACAACACCAACAGCACCAGCATTCGCACCTGTGCCCCCACCAGCAGTAGCACCGACAGCCGTAGGTGCACGACTGTGTAGCCATGGACCCATGATTGGTCGCAAGGGTCAAGGCGCTAAGGGTGAATGGAAGGGCTTGTTCTGTCCTACCCCTAAGGGTACAGCAGGACAGTGTGACCCTATCTGGCTGAACCGTTCACAACCTGAATGGGCAACCATCTAGCATTCCATTGGGACTCCCGATGGATACAGTAGCCACCAGATAATTACTGTAAGCGCTGGTAGCCGCACCTGAGTACGTGTCCTAAACTGCTCACCATTCTTGCACTGCAATGCAACAAAATCACTACAAATATTGCATTCTAATGCAAACAATGTAACAAGGAGGTCGAATGAAAACATTAACAAGGTCTGTAGGCAGACCAGAGATAGGCGGAGAGCCATTACCTAGTGTATTCAGAACATTCGAAGACAACCAGATTGCTGTAAGGCGTTCAGAACTTTCAATGATTGCTGGAGAACCAGGTGCAGGTAAATCTACACTAGCCCTAGCAATGGCACTACGAATGCGAGTACCAACCCTATACCTATCCGCTGACACTAACGCACACACCATGGCAATGCGATTATATTCCATGATTTCTGGTGAGTCACAGTCAGAAGCAGAGAAAGTAATCTCAGACAATCCCGTACTAGCCAAGCAACGTCTATCGTTAGCCAACCATATTTACTGGTCATTCGACTCGTCACCTAACCTAGGTGACTTGGATGACGAAGTGACTGCTATCGAAGAAGTGCTTGGTCGTTCTCCAGAACTAATCGTGGTAGATAACCTTATGGATATCTCTATGGACAATGGTGAAGACTTCAACAGTATGCGTTCAGCAATGAAAGAACTCAAGTATCTAGCACGTGACACTAACGCTGCTGTGCTTGTATTGCATCACACTAAAGAGTCATACAACTCTGACCCTTGTCCACCACGTGCTGCTGTACAGGGCATGGTGAACCAGTTACCTGCACTCATCTTGACTGTGGGTCAACAGCATGGATTGATGGGTGTGTCATCTGTAAAGAATCGTTACGGTAAGGCTGACCCATCAGGTAACAATCCTGTATGGCTAGGTTTCAATCCAGAGTACATGTATCTGGCTGACTTGGAGGAGACACGATAATGGATATTGTTATTGGTGGAGGACTAATCATCCTTCTAGGTTTTCTTCTATGGTTAGATAGGAATGATTGGTAATGTGTAACAAGATTGATGATTTGAAATATGCCTACGATAAACTGGTTGAGGTTCAGAAAGAAGCGAAACTGTATGCTGATGAAATCTATATAGAGCAAGATGAATATATAGATTTGCTAATGAAGAATAAAGCCATTCAACGTGTACGTGAGTTGCACAAAGAAATAGATGGCAACACTAGCGTATGCGGTGACCCTGACTGCTGTGGAGAATACGAAGAAGGATACATAGTATGCGGTCATTGCTATGATGATTATCCTTGCATGACTATCAAAGCATTAGTGGGTAGTGATGACTGAAACAATTCTATCTGGGATAATAGTTGCAGGAATATCAATAACGTACGTTCTATTATCGTTTTCTATAGCAACAATGTGTTGGCAAGATTGGAGGGAACACCGTGAGCAAAGCAAAGCAAAAAGGAACAGCAGCAGAAACGTCGGTAGTTAACTGGCTAGTATCAAAAGGACGCAAACATGTTGAACGTCGTTCTCTTAACGGTGCTCTTGATCGTGGAGACATTGCTGGGATTCCAGGAGTGGTCATCGAAGTCAAGAACTGTGCCAGAGTTGAACTACCCAAGTGGATAGCCGAACTAGAAGCAGAGATACACAATGACAAAGCCGACACGGGTGCAGTAATACACAAGAAGCGTGGGACAACTGACGTAGGTTACTGGTATGCTACAATGCCAGTAAGTATCTGGTACGAATTGATTAAACAAGCAGGCTACTAATGCAGAAGCACAGCATCATATCAATCATAGAGCACTACGGTGGCAAGACTGGACGTGAGCGTGAAGGATGGTACAAAGTACAATGCCCATTCCACGACGACAGTCATGCATCAGCAACTATAAACATTGAATATGAAGCATTCAACTGCTTCGGATGCGGAGCCAAAGGCGATGCATACAAACTAATTATGGAACAGGAAGGGGTTGGTTTCCGTGAAGCTTACACACTCGCAGAGAGAATTGCTAGAGAAGGCGGTTACCCATTACCAGAAGTCAATCAGCAAAGCAGAAGAGTATCTAGCCAGCAGGGGGCTATCTCTAGTAGACGCAGATACAGTCCGCCTGGGCTTGGTCGAAGAGCCTCTACCAGGGCATGAACAATTCACTGGTCGTCTAGCAATCCCCTACATCACACCATCAGGTGTGGTAGACATTCGCTTCAGAGCGATAGGTCATCAAGAACCCAAGTACATGGGAATGCCTGGCTCTCAAACCAGGTTGTACAACGTAAATGCACTACTATCAGCAGGCGACATTATCGCCGTAACAGAAGGAGAAATCGATGCCATTACACTCAATTACAAATGCGGTATTCCGTCTATCGGAGTTCCTGGGGCTAACTCGTGGAAAAAGCACTACTCCCGTATCCTCCAAGACTTCGAAAAAGTCTACATCTTCGCAGACGGTGACCAAGCGGGCAGCGAGTTCGCCCGCAAAGTCGCCCAAGAAGTCCAAGGCGTAACAATAATTAATCTGCCAGAGGGGCAGGATGTTAACTCACTGTACCTCACACATGGTGCACAATACTTCCAGGAGAAAGTAAAACAATGAGTAAAATTAAAGATGAATTCTTTGAAGAGTTCTACGGAATTGACACACCCCTATGGCACGAACCAAATCCAAAGGTAAATAATGGAGGAAACATTACAGATAGCAATCCGTCTGATAACCGATTTGGGAATGACTGTGACTGCTGTGACGACACACCCGTCAGGTTTACAACTAACAATCTTAGTTCCTCACGTGTAGATATCAGAGATGAGAAAGATTTCTACTTTGATGTGGTCGATGCTGCAGACGAGTTGACAGACTTGCTTATCAGCAAGCATGAAGACTACGGTCCCTCCAACATCGCACTAGCCCCAGGTGGACCAGTGAACGGTCTAGCAGTACGGCTACACGACAAGGTGGCACGTCTAGCCCATCTAACTAAGACTGGTGTAGACCCTAAGCATGAGTCACTACGTGACACATTCATGGATATTGCTAACTATGGCATCATCGGGATGCTTGTCTTAGATGGGAAGTGGGATACCGAATGAAAACCATTGTAGTCATTCCAGACATGCAAGTGCCATACCATGACCCTCGTGCGGTTAAGGCTGTTATGAACTTTGTAGCAGACTATGAACCTGACGAGTTGTTCTGTGTGGGTGATGAGGCTGACAGTCCTGAACCTTCACGTTGGAACAAGGGTCTTGCTGGGGAGTTCGAAGGGACTCTCCAGAAGGGCTTAGATAAGACAACTGCAGTAATGGTTGGCTTCAAGGAAGCCCTAGGTGACAAGCCGTTCCACACTATTAGGAGTAACCATGGGGACCGAATTGAAAACTACGTCTCAAGATATGCGCCAGCACTCGCATCACTACGAGACCTTGAGTATTCCAAACTACTTCGGTATGCTGAAAACGAGATTACATATCACGATAAGTTTTATGCCTTCGCCCCTGGATGGGTACTCGCTCACGGCGATGAAGGTCGTGCCAACAAACAACCTGGTGGTACGGCTCTTACCTTGGCTAAACAAATTGGGTCTTCAGTTGTCTGCGGACACACACATAAGCAAGGTATTCAACATGAGCACACTGGGTTCGGTGGTACTATTAAGCACCGACTCTATGGGGTGGAAGTGGGTCATCTCATGGACCTATCGCAAGCGCACTATCTCGGACAGACTGGTGCTAACTGGCAGCAAGGATTCACTATCCTATATCAGCGTAGAGGCAACGTGACACCCGTCACAGTACCAATCAATGGTCGTTCATTCGTAGTTGAGGGAACGGTCTATGAGTGGTAATGGAGAGTTCACATCAGCAACTGTTCAACAGTATGGTGCAATGGTATCTCAGATATCGAACGAGTATCATCGGAAATATCGAATGGTTGAAAAAGATGACATAGCACAGGAACTATGGATGTGGTTTGCTTCACATACCCGCAAGGTTGCGGAGTGGACTGCACAAGTAGAAACTGAAAAAGACTTAGATAATCTAGTTGCTAAGTCTCTACGCAATGCAGCATACGATTACTGTTTTAAGGAGAAGGCTCGTGTCGAAGGGTACAGTCCTGAAGATGTTTTCTTCTACAAGAAAGAGTTTATCAAACTACTGCTACCTGCTGTATTGTCTGACGACGTTAACAGGATTGCTTCTTCTCTTTCATTGGGGGGCAAAGCGCCAAAAGCGCCAGCCGAATCTAATGACTGGATGGCTTACAGCGCAGACATCAAGTATGCTTTGGGTAAACTGGAACCTAAGGATAGAGAACTTGTAGAACTGTTTTATGGTCAAGACATGGATGGTGCTACCCTGCATGAGCAGGTACTGCCAGAGAAGTCCACACCTAGGGCTGCAATGATGCAGGCTAACCGAGCCTTAAATAAGATGGTTCGTGAACTTGGAGGATTCGCTCCACAGAAAGACACCGAAAAAGATATTAAGGAGACAGTAGATGCGTAAGTATGTATCTAAGAAGAAGTTGCGTAAGCATATCAGTCGCTTGGAGAATGCAGCAAGGAATGCTGACATTCGTGCCACAGGTGCTGCAGCGATTGCTATCCGTATAGAGAAGGAAAACATTCAACTCATTCGAAAGATTAAAGGTCTTGAGAATCAGTTGAATATCACGAAGTCTCGTGACAAGAAGATGGACGAGTTCGACAAGAGTCTCAAGGATTATGATTGGGAAAAGAAGAACCCTTACATTGGCGAGAAGAGCACTAGTACTGGTGCTGGTTATCATCCAGACAAGGATAGTTATGGCAAGATTCGTTGGACTACCAATCCAAGAAACTTTGACCGACCATTCCGCAACTGGGAAAATTAAATAAAAAAAAGACCCCCCAAGGATTTCTCCAAGGGGGGTTCTTTTATGTCTACTTACGTTTCTTGTAGCGGAAAATCCATTTAGGATTAACGCCCTTACCAACCTGCCAGAATGGCGTAGATTGTGCTTCAAAGTGTAGGTGTGGTCCACCACTGTTACCTTCTACACCAACCTCAGCAACTAGTTGACCCATCTTTACAATGTCACCAGTCTTAACATGTGACTTTAGAACATGGGCATAGGTGCAGTAGTATGTACGGAAACGGAACTTGTGCTTGATAGTTGGGGAGAACTTACCAAGTGCTGGACCTTGACGACCTACAGATGTGACGATACCATCGGCTACAGAATATACTGGTGTACCTACTGGTGCACCGAAGTCTACGCCTTGATGCCAACCTGAAGTCCACTGGGGACCCTTAACGCCATAGGCGCAAGTGACTTTAGGGTTCTTGACAGGGTATGCCATTACTCTTCACCTATCCCATAGCGTCCATCTGCAGGGTTCAGCCAGTTGATTAGGACAGGAATAGCCGTTACAAGCCCTACAGCGACCACAGGAGGCACGTTAAGGGTGTTTGGGTTACTAACTACCCAACCGAGAGAAGCAGCCACACCGACCTTTACAGCGGTTCCTAGGGGGCTAGAGGCTAGCCAGTAAAAAAAGTCATTCATTATATTTTCCTAACTGTAACGGTGAGCATTCCACCATAACCATTATTATTCTTATCTGGAGAAGACTCGTTAGAGAATCTCACATTTTCAATCAGACCATCATACGTTTCATTAGTACGATAATCCGTAATAGAAACCACATCGCCTAACTCTTCCAAAGCTTCAAGAGCAGACAACTTCTCATAGGCACTATTGACATAACCAGTAGAACCATTAAACCTATCCATCTCGACATCGAAACATGA
>Ga0114975_10001868_pt1 | contig 14625 bp, 8 predicted proteins | sample S_130626_EF_Meta_FD_87031 | JGI IMG/M metagenome (GOLD analysis project Ga0114975, IMG submission 87031) | Freshwater microbial communities from Lake Simoncouche, Canada to study carbon cycling - S_130626_EF_MetaG | ecosystem: Environmental > Aquatic > Freshwater > Lake | place: Lake...
GACTACTGCAAGTGGAGGAACTACTACGACTACTACTGCAGCTCCTACAACTAGTACGACTACTGCAAGTGGAGGAACTACTAGTACAACAACGATAGCTGCAACCACAACCACTACTGCTGCTCCTACCACTAGTACGACAACCGCAAGTGGAGGAACTACTACGACTACCTCAATTGACTGTTCAAGCTTCTTAGCGGTGATTGATGGACCGGGCCCATTTGATATAAACTTAAGCGGTTTTACTGGAACTGGTTATACGATTACTCAAGCTGGTGCAACTATTGCATCTGGTACTTTACCAGATTTTTTACCTGGAACAGCATTAGCTACTAATAAGCTATTAGTAATTACTTTAGATAATGGATGCATATTTACTTATGAATTCGATGGAGGATCTGGGTCTTGGAATAGAGTTGCTGGAGGAACTACGACTACAACCACTAGAGAGGTCCCTACTACCACAACTACAACGGCTGATCCTGCTACTACCACAACTACAACCACTGCTGCTCCGACAACAACTACAACCACTGAGGCTGCAACTACTAGTACAACGACTGCTGGAGAAATTACTACAACTACAACAACTGCCATTCCTTGTATGTGTACCTCAATTGAAAATCCAATGCCTACACCAAATAACTTTAATTATGTAGATTGTGATGGTAATCCACAAATGGCGGAGATTGCACCATTTACTACACTTAATAATATATGTTTAGCTAGTTATACACCAAATCCAGAGCTTAATATTCCCACTATTAACGGAAGTTGTACATTTGACCGAACCACTTGGAATTGCGTAATTGGTGAAACTACTACAACTACAACAAGACGTTAATTTACCTAAACTCTGCTAATTTATTTAGTATAATTTAGTATGTTAACAAAGAAGACTATTTTTATATCAGCCCAGCCTGACCATCAATACTTCCATTGGCAAGTTGAGGTTGTAATTCATAATTTTATGAAAAATGGAATTAATCCAAATTGGATAGAAATTCTATTTGCATATAATGACGAGCCTAGCCAAGAAGGCCTTGCCCTAGCTAAAAAATATCCAATGGTTAGATTCTTTTTCTATAAAAAGAGAATAACTCAAAATTTTGGATACATTCCTATTCTTAGACCAGATATTCTTGAACAACACTGGCTAAAATATCCAGAATTACGTGGTGAAACTGTTTTTTATCATGATTCAGATATTATCTTTAGGGAACTTCCAGATTTTGACTCAATGCATGATAATTTATATTGGTATGTAAGTGATACAGTTTCTTATATCGGCGCAAACTATATTAAAAGTAAATCTGAAGACTTATTCATTGACCTTTGTAGTTTAACAAAAATTTCTCCTGAAATTGTAGAAAAAAATCAAGAAGGTTCAGGCGGTGCTCAATATTTAATGAAAGGTGTTACTTCTGACTTTTGGAAAGAGGTAATTTCAGATTCATTAACTATGTATAAGTACATGGCAGACCGCGAAAATCAAGAACGCGAAACCCTAACGCCGGAAGAGTTAAAAACCTATAACCCTGTGCAAAAATGGTGTGCAGATATGTGGGCAGTTCTTTGGGGTGGATGGAAAATTGGTGCACAAACGATAATTACACCTGAATTAAATTTTAGTTGGGGAACTTCCTCAATCGAGGATTATAATCGATGCCCAATTATGCATAATGCTGGAGTAACTGACGATAGAAAACCTGATCTTTTTTATAAAGCAGATTATCGAGAATCAAGCCCGTTTAATGCAGATCTTTCAAATATTAAACCTAATACTGCTTCCTCTAAGTACGTAGATGCAATAATTTACGCAAAAGAAAATAGATAAACCGGATATGCCTTATCGCATACAGTATACTGATAAATAACTGTAGGTAGAAAAATGCAAGTCCAGTATAATGTCTAATAAACTCAAAATAAAACAGGTTGACCTCAGCAACCTAAGTCAAGATAATTCATTAAATAAGTTTTTAGTAGTTGATTCTGCGGGTAATGCTTATTATAGTGATTCTCCTGGTGCCGGATCCGGTGGTTCTGGCTCAAACGGTACCTCTGGTTCAAGTGGTACTTCAGGCGCAACTGGTTCTTCTGGAACATCAGGTTCAAGTGGAACAAGCCCATTAGGATTTTCTTCAGGTACTTCTGGTTCAGATGGTACTTCGGGTACTTCAGGCCAAGCCGGTTCTTCCGGTACAAGCGGTCAATCTGGTTCTTCAGGTTCGCATGGTACTTCTGGTACTTCTGGTCAAGATGGTTCAGATGGTACTTCGGGTACTTCAGGCCAAGCCGGTTCTTCTGGTACAAGCGGTCAATCTGGTTCTTCAGGTTCAGATGGTACTTCGGGTACTTCTGGTCAGGCCGGTTCACATGGTACTTCTGGAACTAGCGGTGATACCTATACTTATCCAACTGATTTAATAGTTTCATTAACTGGAGGTAGAACCTTTGGCCGTTATGTAAATGGCGATACTATTCCAGCAACTGGAAAAACTCCAGCTGAGGTAATTAGTTTAGCAATTGCTGAGCCAATTACACCAACCGTTGCCTTAACTTCCAGTACGTCAATTGCATTTAATCAAACTGCAATTAGTAATGTTTTAAATTTTAGTTATACAATAAATAGTTTAGGCGCAACCGTTACTAGTGTTTCTCTTGAATGGCGAAGAGGCGGTGCAGGTTCATGGACAGTTTTATCAACTTCAACCACCACACCAAGTACCTATACACATTCACTCACTGATACTAATTATAATACAGCTGCCTTTAATTACAGATATGTTGTAACTGATTCAGCTGGTGCAACAGCAACTGCTACTTTAAATATTACACCAATTGCATATTCAGCACCATCAATTTCATTAACCGTTGCAGCCGTTTCAAGTACTTCACCTGAAACAAATACCAAAAGAGAAAAGGGAAATATTAATACTAATTTAAGTGGAACAATTACCCGAAATAGTGTAAACAGTGCCTTATCTAGTTATACTCTACAATACTCATTAAATAATAGTACATGGGTAGATATTGGATCAGCCGTTTCAATTGGTCCAGGTACTTCAAGTATTACATTAACTAACCATAATGATACTGCACTATTTGCTTCAACTACAATATATTATCGAGTAAAAGTAATTGATGCATATCAAACTTACTTATCGAGTTTTGTAACTGGCGGAAATACTACAGTTAGTTTTTTAAATCTAATATTTTATGGACCATCATCAGCAGTTCCAACAACATCAAGTGATATTAGAGCACTAGGAACCCGAATATTTACTGATGGAAGTAATCCATTTAATTTATTAACCGGTACTTCATACATCAATTTTACAGCAGCAATGCCAGCTACACTAAGTTTAAGCAGTGTAGTTGACTTAGATGCATTAAACGCAGATATTACAGCAAACTATGTTTTATCAACGTTTAATGTTGTTGACTCATACGGTACTAACGTATCGTATCGTAACTATACCATGACAAATGCGACTCCTTATGGAACATCGCACCGACACCAAATAACTAGATAATAGAATATGTCATTAACCACAGGATTACAATTACCGTATGGTATACAACCAGTTAACCCAGTACCAGTAGATGCATGGTCAGGTCCATACACTGGTGCAAATGAATCTGCGGCAAAAGCGGCAGCAAATACCGCAATCCTTTCAGCCATCCGTTTTCAATCAATGGAAGTACGCCTTATCTTTGGAGGTAGCTCTCATAAATATTGGTATCGTGATGGAATTTTAGATACAGATTTAGTAGAATTTGCATCAGGAGGCGGATCAGCTGGAACTGCCGGTACCTCAGGATCAAATGGAACTTCCGGTACTTCCGGAACAAGTGGAACATCTGGAGTATCAGGGTCAAATGGAACTTCCGGTACTTCAGGTTCTTCTGGAACAAGTGGAACATCTGGAGTATCAGGGTCAAATGGAACTTCCGGTTCAAACGGATCTGACGGTACTTCCGGTATTGATGGAGTCTCAGGAACAGATGGTAGCTCAGGTACATCAGGTGAATCTGGCTCAGATGGAACAAGCGGAACGTCCGGAACAAGTGGTACTTCAGGTTCAAACGGAACTTCCGGAACAAGTGGAATCGATGGAACAGACGGTTCAGATGGTACTTCTGGTACAAGCGGAATAGACGGAGTATCAGGAACAGATGGTAGCTCAGGAACTTCTGGCGAATCAGGTTCAAATGGTACTAGTGGTACTTCTGGAACAAGCGGTACTTCTGGTACAAGCGGAACTTCAGGTTTAACTGGATCTGACGGTACTTCTGGCACAAGTGGAACTTCAGGTATTGATGGAGTCTCAGGAACAGACGGTAGCTCAGGTACATCAGGTGAATCTGGTTCAAATGGTACTAGTGGAACTTCTGGAACAAGCGGAACTTCTGGTTCAGACGGTACTTCAGGAACAAGTGGAATAGATGGAACAAACGGGTCAGACGGTACTTCCGGTACTTCCGGTATTGATGGAGTCTCAGGAACAGATGGTAGCTCAGGTACATCAGGCGAATCTGGATCAGATGGAACTTCAGGTACTTCAGGTTCAGACGGTACTTCCGGTACTTCGGGTATTGATGGAACTAACGGGGCAGATGGTTCTTCTGGAACAAGCGGTAGCTCAGGATTAAGTGGAGTAGACGGTTCAAGCGGAACTTCTGGTTCAACTGGGTCAGACGGTACTTCCGGTTCTGATGGTACATCTGGAACAAGCGGTACTTCAGGATCAGATGGAACTTCTGGTACTTCAGGATCAGACGGAACAAGCGGTACTTCTGGAATAGACGGAACAAATGGTTCAGACGGTACTTCTGGAACTTCAGGTACTTCCGGTATTGATGGAGTCTCTGGAACAGATGGTAGCTCTGGTACTTCTGGAGAATCAGGTTCAAATGGAACCTCAGGAACAAGCGGAACTTCTGGTTCAAATGGTTCAGATGGAACTTCAGGAACAAGCGGAATAGACGGAACAGACGGTTCAGACGGTACTTCTGGCACAAGTGGAACTTCAGGTATTGATGGAGTCTCTGGAACAGATGGTAGCTCTGGTACTTCTGGAGAATCAGGTTCAAATGGAACAAGCGGAACTTCGGGTTCAGATGGAACTTCTGGAACTTCAGGTTCAGACGGTACAAGCGGAACCTCAGGTATAGATGGAACAAACGGATCAGATGGAACAAGCGGAACCTCAGGTATTGAAGGAGTATCGGGAACAGATGGTTCAAGCGGAACCTCAGGTTCTGAAGGAACTTCGGGTACTTCAGGTATAGATGGAACAAATGGTTCAGACGGTACTTCCGGTACAAGCGGAACTTCAGGTATAGATGGAACAAACGGGTCAGACGGTACATCTGGAACAAGCGGTACTTCAGGATCAGATGGAACTTCTGGAACTTCAGGATCAGACGGAACAAGCGGCTATACTGGAAATGACGGAGCAGTTTCATTAAGATGGGAATACTCAACCGGAAACACGCTTCAACAGCTATTTTCAACAGATACAACCGCGGTTAATCTAGTTTCACAAATAACAATAAACACTCTTGATTATAGTCTTAATCCTGCTGGAAATTTATTAGACTTTTATAAAAATTGGGTTAATACTAACCATTATAAACTTATAATACAAATAACTGAAGTAGGTAATAATTCCAATTTTGGTATTTATGTAATAGATTCTTCTAGTATGATGTCAGTTGGTCCTGGTATGGCATACGTATTTACCGTTGATAATTGTTTAGGTAATAATGGCACTTACGCTAGCTCCGCAGTATATACAATTAGTTTTAGTATATTAGGATCTGATGGAACAAGCGGATCAGACGGTACCTCAGGTACTTCGGGAATCGATGGAACAAATGGTTCAGATGGTACTTCTGGAACAAGTGGAACTTCAGGTATTGACGGAGTTTCTGGTACAGACGGTAGCTCAGGAACTTCAGGCGAATCAGGTTCAGATGGAACTAGCGGAACTTCTGGGTCAGATGGAACTAGCGGAACTTCTGGTTCAGATGGAACTAGTGGAACTTCCGGTTCAACTGGTTCAGACGGTACTTCTGGTACAAGTGGAACTTCAGGTATTGATGGAGTCTCTGGAACAGACGGTAGCTCTGGTACTTCTGGAGAATCTGGATCAAATGGAACAAGCGGAACTTCAGGAACAAGCGGAATAGACGGAACAAACGGATCAGATGGAACTTCTGGTTCAGATGGAACTTCTGGTACTTCAGGTTCAGATGGAACTTCTGGAACAAGTGGAATAGACGGAGTATCAGGAACAGATGGTTCTTCAGGAACGTCAGGTTCAACTGGAACAAGTGGTACATCTGGGTCAGACGGAACATCAGGAACTTCAGGTATTGATGGAACAAACGGATCAGATGGAACCTCCGGTTCAGATGGAACAAGTGGAACTTCTGGAACAAGCGGTATAGATGGAACAAATGGAGCAGACGGTTCTTCTGGAACAAGTGGTAGCTCAGGACTAAGCGGAGTAGATGGTTCAAGCGGAACTTCTGGTTCAACTGGTTCAGATGGAACAAGTGGAACTTCCGGTATTGATGGAGTCTCAGGAACAGATGGTAGCTCTGGTACTTCTGGAGAATCTGGATCAAACGGTACTTCTGGTACTGCCGGTTCCGACGGTACGTCAGGCACGTCAGGTTCAAATGGGTCAGATGGAACTTCTGGAACAAGCGGTACTTCTGGATCAAATGGTTCAGATGGAACTTCTGGAACAAGCGGTACTTCAGGTATTGATGGAGTCTCAGGAACAGATGGTAGCTCTGGTACTTCAGGTTCAACTGGTACTTCTGGAACTTCAGGTTCAGACGGAACTAGTGGTACTTCAGGTTCAGACGGAACTTCCGGCACAAGCGGGTCAGATGGAACTTCTGGAACTTCAGGTTCAGATGGAACTAGCGGTACTTCAGGTTCAGACGGAACTTCCGGCACAAGCGGTACCTCAGGTTCAGATGGAACCTCAGGCACAAGCGGGTCAGATGGAACTTCTGGCACATCTGGTACTTCAGGAACAAGTGGTACCTCTGGAACTAGTGGAACTTCTGGTATTGATGGAGTCTCTGGAACAGACGGTAGCTCAGGTACTTCTGGAGAATCAGGTTCAAATGGAACCTCAGGAACAAGCGGAACTTCGGGTTCAAATGGTTCAGACGGTACATCAGGTACTTCAGGTATTGATGGAACAAATGGTTCAGATGGAACTTCTGGAACAAGCGGTACTTCAGGTATTGATGGAGTCTCTGGAACAGATGGTAGCTCTGGTACTTCAGGCTCAGAAGGAACAAGCGGAACCTCAGGTATAGACGGAACAAATGGTTCAGACGGTACATCAGGAACAAGTGGGTCAGATGGTACTTCTGGTACTTCAGGTATTGACGGAACAAATGGTTCTGATGGAACAAGTGGAACCTCTGGAATAGACGGAACAAGCGGAACCTCTGGTAGTTCAGGCCTAAGCGGTGTAGACGGTTCAAGCGGTACGTCAGGTTCTACCGGTACATCAGGTACGGCTGGTACAAGCGGTACTTCAGGTACTTCCGGTATTGATGGAGTCTCAGGAACAGATGGTTCAAGCGGAACTTCAGGTTCAACTGGAACTAGTGGAACCTCTGGTTCAACTGGCACAAGTGGTACTTCAGGTTCAGACGGAACAAGCGGAACTTCAGGTACTTCAGGTACTTCTGGAACAAGCGGAACGTCAGGCTCAACTGGTACTTCTGGTACTTCAGGATCAGATGGAACTTCTGGAACTTCCGGTTCAGATGGAACTTCTGGAACAAGCGGAACTTCGGGTTCAACTGGTTCTGATGGTACTTCTGGAACAAGCGGAACCTCTGGTACTTCTGGTATTGATGGAGTCTCAGGCACAGACGGTAGCTCAGGTACTTCTGGCGAATCAGGCTCAAACGGAACATCCGGCACAAGCGGTACTTCTGGAACAAGCGGAACTTCCGGTTCAAACGGTTCAGATGGAACTTCTGGCACATCAGGTACTTCAGGAATAGATGGAACTGCCGGTTCTGACGGAACTTCAGGTACTTCAGGTATTGATGGAGTCTCTGGAACAGATGGTAGCTCAGGAACTTCAGGTTCTACCGGTACTTCAGGAACCTCAGGTTCATCAGGAACTTCAGGCACTAACGGTACATCAGGTACAAGTGGAATAGGATCTAATGGGACCTCTGGTACTTCCGGTTCTACTGGAACTAGTGGTACTTCTGGCGCAAATGGTGTTTCAACTAGTGTATTCTATTATGAAGCTAAAACTAATGCACAATCCGGTAATCCTGGAGATGGTCATATTATTTGGAATAATGCAACTTTAATTAATTCAACACAAATAAACATAAATCATTTAACCGATGCTCCAATAACTGATATTGATATATTTTTAGCTCTATTACAAGTAGGTCAACAATTAACAATTCAAGATCGAAACAATAGTGCAAATTATCAAGTATGGGTTATTAATGGAGCAACTACTTTAATTACTGGAGCCTCTAATTACTGGACTGTTCCAGTTGCACTAGTTAGTTCTGGCGGTAATCCACAATTTGCAAATAATCATCAAATTTTCTTAGCCATAATTGCTGCAACTGGTTCTAGTGGAACTAGTGGTACTTCCGGGTCAAACGGAAGTTCTGGTACTTCTGGAACAAGCGGAACCTCTGGTACTTCTGGAACAAGCGGAACCTCTGGTACATCAGGTACATCAGGTTCGGCTGGAACATCAGGAACAAGCGGTACTTCTGGAACTTCAGGCACAAGTGGAACTTCAGGTTCAACTGGTACTTCTGGAACTTCAGGTTCAAATGGTACTTCCGGCACAAGTGGTACTTCCGGTACAAGCGGCACTGCTGGAACAAGCGGTATAGACGGAGTTTCTGGAACAGACGGTAGCTCTGGTACATCAGGCGAATCTGGATCAAACGGTACTTCAGGTACAAGCGGAACTTCAGGTACGTCTGGAACATCAGGTTCAACTGGAACTTCTGGAACTAGCGGATCCTCTGGAACATCTGGTACTTCGGGTTCAACTGGTACTTCAGGAACAAGTGGAACTTCAGGTTCAACTGGTACTTCTGGAACTTCAGGTTCAAATGGTACTTCCGGCACAAGTGGAACTTCGGGTTCAACTGGAACTTCAGGCACAAGCGGAACTTCAGGCACAAGCGGAACTTCTGGTATTGATGGAGTCTCTGGAACAAACGGTAGCTCAGGTACCTCAGGTTCAACTGGTACCTCAGGTTCTTCTGGAACAAGCGGTACTTCTGGATCAACTGGTACGTCAGGCACAAGTGGTACTTCTGGTTCAACTGGAACATCTGGAACTAGTGGTTCAACTGGAACATCTGGAACTAGTGGTTCAACTGGAACATCTGGAACAAGCGGAACTTCCGGTTCAACCGGAACATCTGGTAGCTCAGGAACTTCAGGAACAAGTGGTACTTCAGGAACTTCCGGTACTTCAGGTTCAACTGGAACAAGCGGAACATCTGGTACGTCTGGAACAAGTGGAACTTCAGGTTCAACTGGTACATCAGGAACAAGCGGAACTTCAGGTTCAACTGGTACTTCAGGAACTTCTGGTACTTCTGGCACAAGCGGAACTTCCGGAACAAGCGGTACTTCAGGTACGTCTGGTTCAACTGGTACTTCTGGAACATCTGGTTCAGCTGGTACTTCTGGTACTTCTGGTTCAACTGGTACTTCTGGAACATCTGGTTCAGCTGGTACTTCCGGTTCTTCTGGCTCAAACGGTAGCTCTGGTACTTCCGGTATTGATGGAGTCTCAGGTACAAACGGTTCAAGCGGTACGTCAGGTTCAACTGGAACAAGCGGAACTGCCGGTTCTTCTGGAACTTCTGGAACTAGGGGTACTTCTGGAACTTCTGGTTCAAGCGGAACTTCTGGAACTTCAGGTTCAAGCGGAACTTCTGGAACTTCAGGTTCAACTGGAACTTCTGGAACAAGCGGAACTTCTGGTTCAACTGGTACTTCTGGTACTTCAGGTTCAACTGGAACAAGTGGAAGTTCTGGTTCTAACGGTTCATCTGGAACATCAGGTATTGACGGAGTCTCTGGAACTAATGGTTCAAGCGGAACAAGCGGATTAACTGGAACATCTGGTTCTGATGGTACCTCTGGTACCTCTGGCCGAAATGGTTCAAATGGTACTTCTGGAACAAGCGGTACTTCCGGTACAAGCGGAACTTCGGTTTCTGTATCTGGTACTCAATCTCAATATACTGTATTTGGCGCAGGTGGAACAAGTGTAGTTGATTCAACATTTGGAATATTTGAAGATACTACATTAACTGCGCTACAAATTGGATCTAGTGCTGTTGCTGAAATGCCAAACGAAACTGTATACAGTCGCCACCAAAATGGAGCAACTGGAGTAAAACAGTCTCATTCAAATATTTTATATGCTGATCCAATTCCTCCATTTGGTAATGATAATTTATACATTACCTATCCATCTGAGGAAGTTAAGTTTAATACAGCTAACCGCATCTATGGTCTTCAAATTTATGTAATTGGAAGTGTTGCTAATTCACATGAGGTTGATTATCGAATGTATAGTGGAGCTGTTAAAAATGTTAGTGGAACAATTTCAATTGTTGGAACTGGATTTACTGAAATTACGCTTGCTCAAGATTCAGCGCTTTGGGTTTCACTTCCAACTTTTACAATTGCACACGGCGCTCTAATTATTAATATTGCAAATAATGCAGGTGATTCAATTGCCGTAGCCGCTAGAGTTGAAATAATTAGTGATGGACTAATATAATACTGGCCTAACTTAAATAAATAATATTGATCAGTAAATAGGCTAATATTTAGTCTATTCAAAAAAAAGAAATTAGGCCAGATGTCATATAAAATAACTTCGCCAGGTGGTGTCGAACTTAACGATAGTAGTACAAGTCCAGGGCTAGGATTACTAATTCCAACAATTGCCGATATTGCCAATGCAAGTGGATCAGCTAAAGAAGGTTCTATCCTATATAACAAATTAGATAATAATATCTATAGGTTTACTGGTGCAGCCTGGGAGTCAGCGGCCGGAAGCTCTGGAACAAGCGGAACATCTGGTTCTAGTGGAACCGCTGGTACTTCAGGTTCTAGTGCAATTGATGGTATTTCAAATGAGTCTTTTAATTCTTCATTAGTTACTGCATTTACCAACACATCTAATGATAGTGAAGTTATTACAATTGTAAACCAATTAAATACTAAAATTGTTATTGGTGGATATTTTACAACATTTAAGGGTGGTACCCGAAAGAGTTTAGTTAGATTAAATATTGACGGTTCTGAAGATACCAGGTTTTACACAAATTTAGGTGCAGGCTTTAGTGCTGGAACCTATATTGAAACAGTTAGTGTTCAGTCAGATGAGAATCTTATAATAGGCGGTGATTTTACCTCATTTAATAATAATACCCGAAACCGATTAATCAGATTAAATTCAGACGGTACAGAAGATACTTCATTCTATACAAATTTAGGTTCTGGATTTAATGGAACAGTTATTCAATCAGCAATACAGTCAGATGGAAAGATTTTAGTAGGCGGTGATTTTACCTCGTTTAATGGAAGTACCAGAAACCGTTTAGTTAGATTAAATTCAAATGGTACTGAAGATACTTCATTCTATTCAAATTTAGGTTCAGGTATTGCTTCTCAAGTTAATGCAATCACTATTCAATCAGATAATTCTATATTAATAGGAACCTCTGCTGAATTAATTAAATTAAATTCAGACGGTACATTAGATACAGCATTTAATTCAAATCTTGGTTCAAATGCAATTGATATAATGGCAATTGCTTGCCAAGCAGACGGTTTAATTTTAGTAGGTGGCGGATTTACCACATTTAATGGAAATACCCGAAATGGTTTAATCCGATTAAATTCAGATGGTACTGAAGATACTGCTTTCTATACTAAATTAGGAAACGGCTTTACTGGAGCATTTACATCACTTGGATTTACAATAAAGGTTCAGTCAGATGGACGAATAATTGTAGGTGGAGGTTTTGATTCATTTAATGGAGGTACTCGCCGTAAATTAGTTAGATTATTTGCAGACGGTACTGAAGATATTAGATTCTATGCAGCCTTAGGTAGTTCAGTAGGCCCAGGTTCTCCAAGTGGATCGCAAATCAATACAATTTTACTTAAGAATAATTTAATATTTGTAGGTGGAGCTTTTACTACATTAAACGGAGTTACCTTAAATAATTTATTTTCTTTATATAATAATTCAAATTTAGCATCTGGCTCAGATGGTTCTAGTGGGTCAAGCGGTACATCAGGTACTTCTGGAACAAGCGGAACTTCTGGTACTTCAGGTTCAAATGGAAGCTCTGGAACTTCAGGTTCAAACGGCTCTTCTGGTACTTCAGGTTCTAGTGGTTCTTCTGGAACAAGCGGAACTTCAGGTTCTTCTGGAACATCTGGTACTTCTGGATCTAACGGCTCTAATGGTTCTTCTGGAACATCAGGTTCAAGTGGATCAAATGGTAGCTCTGGTACTTCTGGATCTAACGGCTCTTCGGGTACTTCCGGAACATCTGGTTCTTCTGGATCAAACGGTAGCTCTGGTACGTCAGGTTCAAATGGAAGCTCTGGTACATCTGGAACTAGCGGAACTTCTGGTTCTAATGGCTCAAGCGGCACATCAGGATCAAACGGTTCTTCTGGAACAAGCGGAACTTCTGGTTCTAATGGAACAAGCGGAACCTCAGGTTCAAATGGTTCAAGTGGAACATCTGGTACGTCAGGCTCAAATGGTTCAAGTGGAACTTCGGGTTCTAATGGATCAAGTGGAACCTCAGGCTCAAACGGCAGCTCTGGTACAAGCGGAACTTCAGGTTCTTCAGGATCTAATGGGTCAAGCGGAACTTCAGGTACAAGCGGGTCTTCCGGTTCAACTGGAACTTCCGGTACTAGTGGATCAAACGGTAGCTCCGGAACATCTGGAACAAGTGGTTCTTCTGGTACATCAGGATCTAATGGATCAAGCGGAACTAGCGGAACTAGCGGAACATCAGGAACGTCCGGTTCAAACGGTTCATCCGGTACTTCAGGAACAAGCGGTACATCTGGAACTTCCGGCTCAAATGGCTCTTCCGGAACGTCAGGTACTTCAGGTTCTAGTGGAAGCTCAGGAACATCAGGAACTTCTGGTTCTAACGGATCATCTGGTACTTCAGGCTCAAACGGTAGCTCAGGTACTTCAGGTTCAGTTGGAACTTCTGGAACCTCAGGAACTTCTGGTACATCTGGTAGCTCTGGTACGTCAGGAACCTCTGGCACATCCGGCTCTAATGGTAGCTCAGGAACTTCTGGAACATCAGGTTCAAATGGAAGTTCAGGAACTTCTGGTTCAAGTGGGACTTCTGGTACTTCAGGCTCAAATGGTTCTTCTGGAACAAGCGGTACTTCAGGTTCTAATGGCTCAAATGGATCTAGCGGTACTTCTGGTACGTCAGGCTCATCTGGATCTAATGGATCAAGTGGTACATCAGGTTCAAGCGGAACTTCAGGATCAAGTGGATCAACTGGTACATCTGGAACTTCTGGTACATCAGGATCAAGCGGAACTTCGGGTTCTTCTGGAACATCAGGTTCTTCAGGATCAAATGGTAGCTCAGGAACTTCAGGTACAAGTGGTTCATCTGGAACTTCTGGCAGTTCAGGTATAAGCGGCGTTAATGGTACACACGGTACATCTGGAACATCCGGGACTTCAGGTTCTAACGGCTCATCTGGAACTTCTGGAACAAGTGGTAGCTCAGGTACTTCTGGAACAAGTGGAACATCAGGCTCAAATGGTAGTTCAGGAACGTCAGGTTCTTCTGGAACTTCTGGTACATCTGGAAGCTCAGGAACTAGCGGAACCTCAGGTACTTCAGGTTCAAGTGGATCTAATGGAAGCTCTGGTACTAGTGGAACCTCAGGTACTTCAGGCTCTAGTGGAACTGCTGGAACATCAGGTTCTAGTGGCTCAAATGGATCTAGCGGAACCTCAGGTACTTCTGGTTCAAGTGGAACATCAGGTTCAACTGGTACATCTGGAACAAGCGGAAGTTCAGGATCAACCGGAACTTCCGGTACATCAGGTTCTTCTGGAACTTCAGGAACCTCTGGTTCAAATGGCTCAAGTGGTACATCTGGTTCAAGTGGTTCTTCAGGTTCATCTGGAACAAGCGGAACTGCTGGAACATCGGGTTCAACTGGAACTAGCGGTACATCAGGTTCTTCCGGCTCTAACGGATCTTCTGGAACTTCTGGAAGCTCTGGTTCTAATGGTTCTTCAGGATCAAGCGGAACCTCTGGAACTTCCGGCTCTAACGGATCTTCTGGAAGCTCTGGAACATCCGGTACTTCAGGTTCAAGTGGAACTTCAGGTACATCCGGTACTTCAGGTACATCCGGTACTTCAGGTTCAAGTGGTTCAAGTGGTACTTCAGGTTCTAATGGTTCAAGCGGAACTTCAGGTTCTAATGGTTCAAGTGGTACTTCAGGTACTTCTGGAACAAGCGGAACTTCAGGAACATCCGGTA
>Ga0114975_10001870_pt1 | contig 14619 bp, 14 predicted proteins | sample S_130626_EF_Meta_FD_87031 | JGI IMG/M metagenome (GOLD analysis project Ga0114975, IMG submission 87031) | Freshwater microbial communities from Lake Simoncouche, Canada to study carbon cycling - S_130626_EF_MetaG | ecosystem: Environmental > Aquatic > Freshwater > Lake | place: Lake...
AAGAAGTAGAATTTGATCACAGCCATATTGCAGGTGGTATTAGTAAGATCAATACAGCAGATAATGTGATTGGTATCTTTACCAGTCGTGCCATGCGTGAGCGAGGACGTTATCAGATCCAGTTTATGAAAACACGTAGCAGTAATGCAGTGGGACAAAAAGTAGATCTAGAGTTTGACATCAATACTCTGCGTATTAGAGACTTGCCTGAAGAAGAACAAAGCAATGGTAGTTACAACAGTGGACAGATGAATGGACCAAAGTCATCCAGTGTATTGGATGCCATTAAAACCAAAAGTACACTAAACACAGACAATGAGTCTAGGTCTACATCGTGGGAGAAGCCAACTGGCACACATGCTTGGGATTATCAACAAGGCGGTAAAGAATTGAAACCGGAAGTGGCGGAACAACGAGCACAAGGCATGGTTAATAAAATGGCCGGCTTGTTAAAAAGTTTGGACGATGACTAAAAAAGACTTGACTTTCCACAGCAGATATTATATAATACATTTATAGTTAGAAAAGGAATCTAGGATGAACATCACACTACGTAAAGCGGCAGCGATTCAGAATGAGATTCGCACTGCCATCAAAAGTTGTACCGTTGTTGGTACAGCTTCAGTCAATGAATTTATGACTGACGTCACCGCAGTCATTGACACTGCACGATCCAAGGCCGAGGAATCAATCAGCAGATCCGGAGCACTGCATCGAGCACTGTACGACATTCGTGCCAAAGTTAGTCGTGCCAACTGTGACTCGGGCATCAACGACATGTTGACAGAAGTGGCATTCCTTGATGCGGAAATCAAAGCTCTTGAATCATTGACCAAGCTCACTACTTTGGTGTCAGCGCCAGAGATTGAGGCTCGATTGGAAAAGTTTCGTGCTGCCAAGGAAGACCGATATGCCTTGTACGGCTCAGATCGTGCAGTAGAGACTGGTGTGTTTGACGAAAGTCGCATACACGAATTCCGAGTTGAACTGGCCAGGCTCAAACGCCTGCGTCAAGGGTTCAAGGATAAGATTTTGGAAGCCAACATTAAAAGTGAAATTGCTTTGCCGCCTGAGGCAGAGTTTGCACTTCGATTTGAAGGTATTCTATAAGGGTTGGGACTTCGGTCCCCGGCAGGGAGTTAATGATAGTAATAGGCACCCGTCAACGAGGCCGTCAAAAGCCTTGTTAACATACTGGCTGCACTGAAAATGCACAAGATCCATTGTCCCCAATAAATCAACCATAATATGGTTTTGTCATTTGCTGTTGGGATCGTTGGATCGATATTTGTAGCTTGTCAGTTGTCATGTCAAAGGGGTTCAACCTTTGACTGTGTTTGTTGTACTTTGTACAGCCATATTATTAGATTTTTCTCCCTGTCGTTTTTTATAAAGAGCAAGCAATGCGTATACAAATTGTCAGTGACCTGCATTTAGAATTTGGGGACATCAATATCCCCAATACCGAATCAGCAGATGTACTAATTCTCAGTGGGGACATCATGGTTGCCCAGGATCTGCACGACCATCCTGAATCAGATATGAATCCCATGACTGATGCATTGTATAAGAACATGGGCCGCAGGCAAGCCAATGCCTGCGACTTCCGCAACTTCCTAAAACGTTGTAGTTTTCAATTCCCGCATGTAGTGTATGTTGCAGGTAATCACGAATTCTATCATGGTAAGTTTCCGGAAAGCATTGATTATCTAAAGGCAGAATGTGCCAAGTTTCCCAATGTACATTTCTTAGAAATGGATGCAGTCACCATCGACGATGTGACGTTTGTTGGCGGCACACTATGGACAGACATGAACAAAGGCGATCCATTGACCCTGCATGCCATGTCTGACATGATGAACGATTTTAGAATCATTCGTGACAGTGAACACGGGTACTCTCGTTTTAAACCCACAAGGGCGGCAGAACGTCATCGCAAGACCTTGCAGTACATCAAGACAATTGTTGCAGAACAGCATGATAGAAAGTTTGTTGTGGTTGGACATCACGGACCTAGTTTCCAAAGTGTTCACGACATGTACAAGGATCAAACGATTATGAATGGTGGCTACAGCAGTGATTTGAGCGAGTTTATCATGGATAGGCCTCAGATTAAACTGTGGACACACGGACATACTCATCACCCATTCGATTATGTAGTTGGTTCGACCAGGGTAGTGTGTAACCCACGTGGATATATTGGACACGAAGCATGTGCTGACACATACAATCCTTATAAAATTGTAGAGGTTTGATAACTTTCAATATAAAGCTCCTGGTTAGGAATAAATACTTGACTAGGAGCTCTTATGCTAATCCGTGAAATTTTAATTGAATCCCGTACTGACGAAGCACCGGTGGGCATGTTTAAGCGTGGCCTTACCAAGCTAGGTGCCGCCCTAGGCAGCAACAAACTAAAGGGTGCTGCCGAAATGCAAAAAATGGCCAATTCCCTGTACAAAGACATTGAAAAATGGATGGGCAGTTCCGGCGTTAGACAAGTTGATGCAGACAATTTATTAGCCAGTCCTTTATTCCAAGGCGATTCGGTGATGCCGGGCATCCTGGATGCCATGGGTGCCAGCACAGGAGTCATTCCTAAAAACAAACTGCAACAGGCAGTGTTGGCCTACGCCAAAGAATTTAACCGCACAGGCGGCACAGTGGCACAACAGCCCGGCCAAGCCTCCGCCCAATCCCCCACACAAGATACCAACGGTCCAGACGCCAGTGTCCAAGCAAAAATGGCCAAAGACGTTGAAGTTGTCAACATGGATCCAATGATCCTGCGATATCGTGGCAAGGATTTCCACTTGGGCGACACAGGTGAGTGGGTAGACTCTAAGAGTAATCGACCAGCACAGCCGGCATACCAGGCATTTCTAAATCAACAAGCAGACATTGCAGACGGAGCACCAACTACTGCTCCGCCAACCCCGGCACCCACTGCACCGGCACCCACTGCACCGCCAACGACAGCACCAGCACCACCAACCAGACGACCTAGAAAACCCAGAGCTACACCGCCAGCGGCAGCTACAATTTAGTAATTTCTAATTTGCACATACACTAAATATTACAACAGGAAATTAACATAATAATATGAAACCTAGAATCAGATCAATACTAGAAGAAATCAATACACTTGTACCTAATCAAAATAGGAAAGAAGTTATATCTAGCCGAGCTGATCATGTAATCAATAGTGCCATTAATTTAATCAATTTGATTAAAGAACAATACGAACCTGAAATTGCACAGGACTTAGAACGCAAATTCTTAAATGCCATAAGGTTACAGGAAGCCAACAAGTTTAAAAATAGCCTGCGCCGTGCCGAAAATGGCGAAGAATAAAAGGCTAAAACATGAGAGCAAGAGAGTTTCTAATTGAAGCCAAGGTAGGCAGAGATTTACAACACACAGAAGATTACCTAATCGTCGATGGCGCAGAGGGCGGCATAGACGCCTTGCAAGACTTAAAAGCTATGGCAGGTCACGCAGGCGACTCTTCCATCAAGTGGGACGGCTTCAGTGCAATATATTGGGGCAATGACTCTGCTGGTAACTTTTACCTAATACCAAAAGCACAATGGGAAAAGAAACTTGTGTTGGACAAGGCCGGCCTGACCAAAGAAATTCAAAGCACTGGTAGACAAAAACCCAATCAGTCTGAGCAAGAGTTTTTGGCAGTACGTCAAGGCATGGCCGACAAGTACTTGAAGCTATGGGATATATTCGAAGCAGCCAGTCAAGGTACACAGGGTTTCTTCACAGGCGATGTAATGTTTGCTGATCGACAAACACCAGGCAAAGATGGCAACTATGTTTTTACTCCCAACAAAGTAACTTATACTGTGGCCCCCAAGGGCCTATATGGTAAGATGCCCACAGCAGATGTATTCATCACTGTGCATGGCAAGGCCAAAGAGCTGGGCTCCAGTGCATTGATGCCAGCTAATCCAGATGAAGTTAAAAAGTTAAACAGTACTCCAAATTTAATTGCCTTGGATAAACAAACACCCATGAGCGGCATACAGGGCATTGACGTCAAGTCCATTGACGCAGTGATAGGTCATATCACCAGCAATGCCGGACAGATTGACTCAGTAGCCAATTTCACTGCACCCAAGTTTACATCACTGAAACAAATAATGTATACCTATGCGGTGCAACTCAGCAAGCACAATGATGCCCTGGACTTTGACACTTGGTTAGAGTCCAGCAAAGTCAGCGAGCCGCAAAGAGTAATATTGCGGCAACTTGCAGTTAAACCAGAATGGAAAACATTTTGGAATTCATTCTTAGAAATTAAGAAACTTAAAAATTCTGTGTTTAGTCAACTGACCAAACAACATGGCGATGCAATGTGGAACCAATTAGGCATCACAGCCAGTACCAATGGTCAACCAGGCGGCGAGGGTTATGTAACACCAGCAGGAAAGATTGTCAATCCTGCTTTCCGCAGTGCTCCTCCTAATCCAAGATTCACTGGAGAAATTTAATGAAGATACGTGAAATAGTCACTGAAATGAAATGCTGGCCTGGCCACAGACAAGTAGGCACACAACCTGGCACAGGCAAGAATGCAGGCAAGAGAGTCCCCGACTGCGAAAAGATTAAAAAAGAAGATGGTGGTGTTGGCATCATTACCAAACAAAACAGCACAGCTGATGTTGGTCCTGGTACTATTAAAAAGAATTTAAAAGCATTTGATTTGGTAGAGTCTCCCATGGCTGGTGACTACTTTGACATCGAGATCAACGAAGAAGAAGTTCTGAGTACTTACATTGATCACATTACCGAAGCTGGTGACATTGTCTTGGCCTGCGATGATGGATTACTAGAAGCAATATATCATGGTAGACATGTGGAACTCAACAAGCGCATGCCAGGCGACGTTAAGAAATCTAAAGTTTATGTCAAAGATCCCAAAACTGGCAACATCAAAAAAGTAAACTTTGGCGATAAAAACATGCGTATTAAAAAGTCTAATCCAGCACGTCGCAAGAGTTTCAGAGCAAGGCATAACTGTGCAAATCCAGGACCTAAAACCAAAGCTCGTTATTGGTCATGCAGAGCCTGGTAACGAGATCCAAGTTTGAGTTTGACCCCAACGGGCATTGGTCGACCCCACTGTCCGATTGTTTACAAGTTCCACAACCTTCTGATTTAGAATTGTTTGATCAAAACGGATTTGATCTAACGGCGTTAGAACAACGTTATGCAGACAGTAACCTCAATAAACCTGGCAATGTTAGAGCCCATAGGCATGCATTAAAGCAGCCGTGGTTTACTCAGCTTGACTCCATTGTTGGCCCGGTGTTGAACCATAGCTTCCTGTTCGAACGCAAGGGGTATCAAGGCCCGGCCAGAGAACAACTATTACATTGGGCTAAATCGTTGCCCTTGGTACACAAGGTCATTGCGGTCAGGCCTAAGTGGGGACTAGACTTCTCTATGGACTATGTTGACCGGGCAGGCAATGCATTTGAAATATTGCACTGGGAATGGGATAGTTTCGATTACGTAGAAATAGAAGCAGTGCGAAAAGTCATTGAACCAACATTGGTCAGCATAGATTGGCAAGACGCAGCTCGTCACCTACTAAATACAAAAAGTAAATGGCACCACTTAGATTTCTTTGCACAGAGTAATTGGAAGTGCAACTATTTTGGAATACCCCAAGAGAAGTTTAAAATGGTTTGTTGGGAATAAAAAGAACACACCTTAGGACCGGTACTTGTTACCGTAAGTGTGAGGCGGCTGCTGCCTTGGACGGCCCAATTCGCTACTGGGAATCCTAAAGTGAGCACTTATTCAGAATGGTTATATTAACATGATTTATTTGGTATTAGGTCCTGGCAGAACCGGTAGTATCTAGAAGAATTGACAGACTTTTATAATTCATTAAATACTCCGGCTGTTTAACTAAATATTAGGATAACACTTAGGATTAACCATGAGATTAGCAGAGTTTCAAAGATTATTAGGCGGGTTTGAAGTTAGTTCGCTCGTCATGGAAGCACTAAAGTTAGATGCCCCCAACAAAGTGTTGAACACACAGGACATGCAGGACTATGCTAATCGTATCAAGACTGGAACAAAAACCAAGCAAGATAAGTTTGGTGCCATAGTCCACGCCAGCAATATTAAAGCAATTACCAAAAGCGACGAAGAAGATGCAGAAGGCAACCCCACTGATGTATGGGACCTAGACGACCTAGCCAAACAAATTAAAACTCGCCCACGTGCCATACTTGGTACCAATGCCAAGATGAGCAAGAGTGCCACAGAGGGTGAGATTGTCTATGACTTGACCTTGCCCGCACTCAAGGGCATTGTCATTGATGAAGAGACTGGTGACTTTGTTCAAATTACCACTTGCCCAGCGGCCGGTGCTTGCCAGCTATTCTGTTACGCTCGCAAGGGCGGGTATGTTATGTTCCCTGCGTCAAGCATGAGTGCGGCACAAGCATTGAACTTCTTAGTCAATGATCCAGTTGGTTACACCAGTGTACTCAACGGCGAGATTAAAAGTATTAAACAAAAAACAGACGCCAAGAAGATTCAACTGGTTGTACGTTGGCACGATGCGGGTGACTTCTTTAGCAAGGACTACTTAGACTTGGCCTTTAAGGTTGCAGAAGCAAATCCAGAAGTTCAGTTCTATGCCTATACCAAGGTAGCTGATGTAGCCACTGGTGCCAAGCCCAAGAACTTTATCATTAACTTCAGCAGTGGTGCTAAGAGTGGCGAAGATAAAAAGATTACCATGCACAAGGCAGCAGGCAATGTTGTCAAACAAGGCTTGACACTGCCCAAGGATATGTTCCGTGGACTATTTGTCACAGATGCCAAGGGCAAATACGTCAAAGACGAAAAAGGTCGCACTCAGGTCAAGAGCCCCGAAGCATGGGAAGACTTTAAGAAGAGCCTTGCAGCCAATTATAAAATTGATCCAGATACAATCATTACATACGACGAGATGTTAAAGGTTCCTGTTGGTCCACAGCCAAAATGGAACGTGGTTATTTTCCCCGCCGGCCACGGCGATCGTGCAGCCAATAGACTGGACGTGGAAAACAGTTTCTTAATGTTCCACTAATATGAGAATCACTGAGATCATCAACGAAGGTGCGGCACACCCTATTATCGTAGTAGACGTACAGCCCGAGTATTCGGGTATGAACGACGGCGACGAAAGTGAAATTTTCCCACAGATTATCAATTTTGTAAACAAGGCAACCGGTCCAGTATTAATGTTTGTCAACGCAGAGGACCAGGGATTAAGCGGAGATACTGTAGACGGTATCAAGCAGTATTGGAATGATACAGTATGTCCTGAAGAGGAACGTTACACCTACGACGACGAAACAGATGATCACATAGAGAACGCCAACTGTCCAACAATTAACTGGAGTCGCTTTACTGTAGCTGACAAGGGCTATGGTTACCTGCGTAGTTGGATGGACCATGGAATTGAACCTGCAATTATAATTGCCACTATACGTGAGATGTACTCGCAGAAAGTCAATGACACAAGAGAATTACAATTCCCTGCCTTTAATCGTCGCACCACAACACAAAGTTTAATCCAAGGCGCAATTGAAGAGATGGAAGATGATCCAATGACGGTGGGTTGGGCTAGTATTAGTTTGCTTAAAAGATTCAACGGTGCCTACTTAGTAGGCGGTGGAAGAGAAGAATGTCTGCGTGAAGTAGAATTATTAATGAATGCGTTTAATATCAAATACAAACGCATAGATAGTTTGGTGTACTAATGAGAATCACTGAGCTCATTGTTGAATCAAGACAGCCCAAGGAGTATGTTTATCATGCCAGTTTTGTGGGCGCCAACAAAGCACGGTGGTTGCAAAGTCTTATTCAAACAGGATTAAAGCCCAGCGAGCGTGGCTATGCCGGCGCAGGCACGTATTTTGCCTATGAGCCCGACGAGGGATATTATCATGTCACCCCCGAAGATTCCGTGGTACTGAGAGCGAAGTGGACGGACTTGGTAAAGCTGTATGGTGTTTATCCAACAAACCCCCGGGGCATTGAACGAGACGAAGACGAAATTATTGTACCGGGGCCAGTGCCTGCCAAGCTATTAGAGTTAGAATACTTTGAAGGTGAGTGGTGGGACTTGCCCAGTGCATTGAACGCAGAGACACATTATGAAAATTAAAGATATCATCACCGAAGGTGCAGAGACATACCAACCGCCGGCCTTGGCCGTGGGTGATAAAATACTCAAGGGTAAATTCAAGAACAGCCCGGCAGAGATTAAAGGGTTCAAGACAGACAAAAATAATCAACCTGTGTTGAAAACCAACAAAGGTGAAGTACCTTTGTTCAAGCCACGCATTGCCAAACTCATGCCGCAAACGGTGACAGAAAAACGTAGAAACCCAGAACGTAATATGAGATCTGGCTCAGGCAAATACGACCTTATCAACTGGGCCGAGGACAACGTCACCGACAGAGAAAACTGGGCTGTGAGTATGACCAACGAGCCAAAATTAGGTGTTAATCCAAGACCGGCTGTTAGTGAAGACACTCCCAAGGGAATCTACTTTTATCCATTGCAGTACTTTATGAAAATGGCTGACCGTGACGAAGAACTACCTTGGGGCGATAACATGCCCTATATTCAGTTGTTTCAATACGACCGCAGTGGCGAAATGACACGGGAAACACGAGTTGATCCTGCAAAGTTAAAACAAGCAATACTTCCGTACTGCTCTGAAGAAATAATTCAACAGGCAATCGACGAACCGGAGTATGATGGCACACCATTTTGGTTCATCTATGATTGCTTGACTAGACTAGAAGCGTATGACGAAACCACTATTATTCGTTGGAATAAAATTTTGCGTGTTCTAGGCTTTACCAGTGTATATGATCCTGGCCATGGTTGGATTGCCCACGGTGAACCAACACAGGGTGTAGTCTTAGATCCAAGAATTATTAAACAACACAGAATGTTTGTCAATCGTAATCCGACAATGCAACGCAAAAGATATGATTTAGAAGGACTAGCGGATTCCATTGGATGGTCTAGTTATTTTCAACGTGAAAGCCAATTACAACGAGTATACAAACATCCTGATGAGAAAAAAGTAAGGTTGGAAGTTGCCAAGAGTATGCTTAGACCATTCTTGGGTAAAAATGATAAAGAAGCAAAAGCCCTAGGCTATGACCAAGCATTAAAAGCCGCCGCAGATAAAGTCATTGAGATATTGAAAAGCTCTAACGAAAGTGTCTCAGAATCTGAAGACGAACCCGTTAGAATCAAACTAGCTGACAATTCTGCAGCCAAGGCCTGGATTCAAAAAGTCTATGATTTATATCCGCAACAGTTTCAAAACAATCATGTCATGCCCATGGGCGGCACAGGCGACGATCAACAGTTTGCCATGTTTGAACTTACACCCAGTTTCAGCAAGCGTGGTGCAGTAGAGATTAAATGGATACAGGCTTGGCCACATCGCCGGGGCGTGGGCGGACGAGCAATAAAAATTCTACAAGACTTGGCTAGTAAAGACAACATTGCCCTGACTTTATATCCCTGGGACAAGGGTACAGTGAGCCAAAGTAAATTAATGAAGTTCTATCGCAAGCAAGGATTTCAGTCAGTTAATAAAGGTTCTAAGAACATGTCCTGGACCCCTGAAGTGTCGGAGGCCGCAACGGGTCCTGCCTTCAAGGAAATTGTTGGCCACTTAAAAAGTCTAGGCTACGAGCACATTGGCAGCGGCGCAGATGCCAGAGTCTGGGCAAAAGAATCATCCTATGTTATTAAGATACTGATGCCTGACAAGCCCAATGGTGCGGCAGAACATGTGTTTAAAAAGTTCTATGAGTTCTGTGAAAGCAATCCTACCTTGACCTGTTTGCCAGTGTTCAACGAAGTCAACACCATTGACATTGCTGGGGCAGATTACATTCAGATTGACATGGAGAGACTATCTCCCATAGCCAAGTTCAGCTTTGAAGAAGCAGTAATTTGGTATTTTAGTGATTTTGTACAAGCACAAGACCCGTGGAACGCAGTAGATTATGCCTTGGGACTGCCCAATACCTGGGAAGATTACTTTGGTACTCGCAAGGACAAAACAAAACTAGCCACTAAATTTGCCAACGCATGGCAAAGTCTATCAGGGTCAGATGGTGCTAATCCCCAGAAGCTACAAGAATTAAAGACCTTGTATAAAGTCATGAGCATGCTGTACAGCACAGGCAAGATAAACAAGTTTGGCTGGGATGTACACACAGAAAACGTCATGCAACGTGGCAACGGGGAACTAGTTATAACTGACCCGTGGTTTGCTGAATTCTTGGGGTCCTAGATTCAGAAGAGTTAGTATAGTCTTGTTTGCTATAAATATACTATAAACAGGATTTCCCTATGCGAGCTCATGAATTTCTATTAGAACAAGTACTATCCGAAGGCGGCAATGTGTTTAAAGATGCACAGGGTCAGCCCAGAACCACACGTATCAACAAGGCTGATGTACCAGCCACCATTAAGTTTATCGAACAAATTACCGGCCTAGACTTTACATCAATCATTGACCCCAAGACCAAGTACCCAGCACGTTGGCTAGGCAGCACAGGCAAAGCACCCACTTCCGGAGATTTAGATCTTGCTGTGGACACCAATGAAAGTTCCAAAGAAGCACTGGCTGCCAAATTAACTCAATATGTACAGGCACAAAGTCCGGGCGTGAATCCCAAGGATTGGGTAGTGGCCAAAGGTGAGGTGCATTTCTGCACTCCCATAGCCGGAGATCCAAAAAAAGGCTTTGTGCAAACAGATTTCATGTTCTTCCCTGATGTAGACTGGGGAGTATTTTACTATGGCGGCGGCATGAACAGCGCCTACAAGGGTGTGTATAGAAACATTCTAATGAGCAGTGTGGCCAAACAACTGGGACTGAAGGTTGGATCCAACGGCGTGATCAGTAGAACTTCCAATGAAGTAGTGACCAAAGATCCGGACCATGCCGCTGAGTTAATATTAGGTCCTGGTCGCACTCATGCTGATTTAGAAAATGTGGAAAGCATTTATAAAGTATTGGCCAATGACTCAGACAAAGATGCAAAACTCAAAGACTTTAGAGAATATCTTGCACGAGACGGCTTGGCAGAACCTGGAGCCAAACAATGAAATTTCAAGACCTATACGAAAAAGAAAATAAAGAACACTCTGCGGTAAGTTCAGGGGTACAGACGTTGCCAGTTGATCAGTACATGGGCGCCTATAAGTTTAGTAAGGATGTTGCTGGCCATGATGGCAAAAAGCAACATAGTCCAGATACATCCGACAGTAAAGCGTACACCGACAAACCCATTGTTGTAGGCTACACTGACCTCGAAGATAAAATGACCAAGGCTGTATTACCCAAGACTAAACAAACCGTTGGTGCTGGCAGTGAAGAACCCTCCACAGTTCAAAAAAATAGTCCCCTGAGCAAGACCAAGGTCAAAGAAGCATATCAAAACGACGAATCCAATCTGTATTATAGATATGATAAGTCTGATGGCAGACTCAAACAAAGAATGGTTCAGAATAACGATGAACGGCAAGCATTTGCTCAGGGATTCAAAGATACCCCGGAACTAGCTCTTAAGGCCGCAGGTATCATTCGTAGCAAGTTTGATCCCAAGAAGTTTGTACAAAATCAAAATGGCAAGTGGGTCACTGTGTATCCATATGGACAGCAAGGTGTGGCGGAAGGCATGCCAGCAGACAATGATATGGGTTCTACCACTGGCGGTGCTAAAATGACATTAGGTCAATGGAAGCAAATGTGGATGAAGAAAATGCCAAACGCTGACTTTGCCGCAATGTTTAGATCACCTCCTAATATGCGAGGTAGTGCTATAGCATACTTTGATGGTTGGGTGAACAACCCTGATGCTAGATGGGACCCACAGCAAGGTGTGGCGGAAGGCTGGAAGGATTTGGCAGTAGGCGGCGCAATGGCATTAGGAGCGTTAGGTGCAGGACACGCTCAGGCGGCAGATTTGAGTAATTTTAATACACAATATCTACAACAAGTTGCTTCAGGTGAACACCCTCGCCCAATGGTAAGTATAGATGATGCCAAGGCAGAATTACAAGCAAGAGCAAATGGTAAACAACAAAGCGTTACTACTCCTGCTAAATCAGAAGAACCAAAAGGATTTAGCAAGGAATATCTACAAAAGGCAGCAGACCCAAATAGATTTGGTAGATACATGATCAGCATTGAAAAAGCACAAGAATTGTTAAACAATATGAAAGAAGGTGTGGCGGAAGGCGAAAAAGACACTAGCTGGATGAACAAACAAAGTCAGGATTTTTACAACAAAAGTCCACATTTTAAACGTGATGATAGAGAAGTAAAAAGCCTAGGTAATAACAGATTGGCTACTAAGGTCAGTCCGATAGGCGGTGTCCCCAAGGTTAGTAAAAAGCCAATCACTTCATTTAACTCCGAGAGTACAGTCGGCAGTTCAACAACTGTGGATTCATTGGTCACTGACGCATTAAAAATAATGCAAGGTCCTGAATTTAGTGATGCCGAACTAGCAGTAAAGAAAGTATTAGGTAATAGAGCATATAATGAACGCCGCAGTTATTACAGTTTCTTTATTAACCAGCTGGTCGATATGTATGGTAAGCCTGAAGGATCAAAAACAGTAGATTCACTAGTCACTAACTCACTAGCTGTAATGCGTGGCCCGTCAAGAGATGATGCTATAGCCGCATTAAAAACTACGCTTGGAAATGAAGAATATAAGAGCCGTAGTACTTTTTATAAGTTATGGATTAACCAAGCAGTTGACAAGTATAGTCAGCAAGGTGTAACGGAAGCCAAAGGTCTAGCCAAGAAGGTAAAAGTTGTCAAGGGCGAACACGCTGGCAAGACAGGTTGGATTAGAGAAATTAAACACGGTGCCTTTAAAGGTGCTCCAAAAACCTACTACATTGACCTAGATGATGGCAGCCAAGCCAATAACTTACCTGCCACGTCATTACGTCTGGTTAAAGATGTAGATGAAGGTTTATCGGCAGACGTCAGAGACTACTTTGCCAATCCAAAAAACGATATGGCGGAACCGTATAGAAGAAAAACTCCAACACCTCCACATGATATACAAATGATCATGTGGCGCATTAAACAACATCAACCGGTGTCAAAATCAGACCAACAACGAGTGGCCAACTGGGCACATCAAGCAGTGGCAGTGCGTAAAATCTATGCAGATGTCAATGAAGAGGAAGTACAAGAAGCAGAAGTACGGCACGACCGCTATGTACGAAGTCACGGAAAGCAGGCTTCCGGTGGCCACGGCTCTTGGATGTTTACTAATAAAGAATATGGCGAACCGGGTAAAGACGAAGTGTTTATTGCGCCGCCAGGTAAGTTTGGAGATGCAGCCAAGCATGCTAAACAGTGGGCCAAGGAAAAGGGACATCGCACGGTATATGCCATGGAAGCTGACGTAGGCGAAGGTGTCATCTATCAACTGGACAAAGAAAATCCAATGTCTGGCACGGAAGTATTAGTCATCGGCGGCGCAGGTAGATACAGTCTAGACGGACTGCGGGCCAAGGCTCGCAAAGAAGTGGCCGAATTGGCCAAAGACTTAGAAATTGAACACGGCGGTGCATTTAGAAGAAGCGCACACAATGTTAAACAGTTACAGAACACACTCAACACCATTGTTGCAGCCTACGATGAATTAAATCAAATCCGTAAACTAGGCGGACTACGTAGCAAAGGCATTAAAGATGAGGATGCCACCGTAGTGCGTGAAGGTGTAGCTGTCATGGAAAAGTGGACACAAAAATACAAGAACAGTATTAATTGTAGCAACCCCAAGGGATTTAGCCAACGAGCTCACTGTGCAGGTAAGAAAAAATAATGCAGGAACTGTCAGCAATATCTCAGATGAGATTATACTATAATCAAGTTGACACCGTGTCTCGATTAAAGAACCACGACAAACGGCTCGCTGATTTGCATGCCAAACAAGTGGAAGCCGATGCTAGGCAGGAAAGAAAAACAGTGACAACTGCTCTAGAGTTGCGTAGAATGTTAGAATTATATTATAAAAATTCTGCGCCACTAGATATTTGGGTATAACATGGACGAACTAGAAACAATATTAAAACTAGCTGGTATGCAACGGCCTTTGTTGTCTGAGTACAAAGTTGCGGGCAGTAATATTTCCATTACCGGCACAGAAAAGCGTGAACTAGAACGCAAGCACGATATACAACCAGGCACACAAGAATGGTTTCGTCTTTGGTTTAGTCGTCCTTACTTGACAGGTGAAACTCCTATAGATGAAAACTTTACCAACTACCAGGGAGTTAGACCACCTAAGAATGTTCCTGGTACGAATCTATTTCCTGGACAAGACATAGTGGGGCAAAGGGTTTATCATTGTACCAATAGGCTAGAAGCAATTAAGAAAAGTGGAGGACTAAAACCTCGGCGTGACGCCACAGGCGAACGGGAATATGGTCGGTTGAGCACAGATGAACATCCATTTATTCCTGTGATAGGCATTTGGTTTAGTGTGGGCAAACCAGACTGGCCCGGTAAACATTGTGTGAGT
>Ga0114975_10001871_pt1 | contig 14615 bp, 4 predicted proteins | sample S_130626_EF_Meta_FD_87031 | JGI IMG/M metagenome (GOLD analysis project Ga0114975, IMG submission 87031) | Freshwater microbial communities from Lake Simoncouche, Canada to study carbon cycling - S_130626_EF_MetaG | ecosystem: Environmental > Aquatic > Freshwater > Lake | place: Lake...
AAATGATGTAAATCGTTTTGGAACAGAAATAGGATTTCAAAATCCTAATATAGCAGGTAAAAAGTTTTTTAATAAATCAGGAATGACTGTTCCATTTTCTTATACTCATCATGAAGATTATGGACAAGGTTTTGGACCTGCACTATCCGCAGAAAAATTTGGACCAAATTCTAATTTTTCTCATTTTGGTAGTAAAGAAAAACAACGTTTTGATGAAGCAAGAATAGGGTTATTAGGAAAATCAATAAGAAGTAATATAGGAGGAGCAAGGGGTTTTTCAGATGTTTATGCAGGATATGGAGCAAGTCCATATTTAGGAATTGATGCAGGAGCAAAATGGAATTTAAATGATTGGGGGAATAAAAAACAAAATCATGCAGATACTACTTTGCATTTATTAAATGCTCAAATAGGAGATAAATATGGATACTCTCCCAATGAAGCAAATCAAATTTTTGCAAGTGAATATATAAAACACGGAATTGATGAAAATAAAACTTATTCAGAAAAAACTAAATTATCTCCTGGTTTTGTATTTTCTCCAGGAATTTCTGGTAATGTTTCTCATGCAGTAGCAAATAAAAACTTAAAAGGATTAGAGTTTGGTGCTAAAGGAAGTGCAAAAATTAATTTAGCAAATCAAGTTTATAATCCAGCTGCAAATTTAGAAGGTAATTTAGGAGAAGGACAAGGAGCAACTTCAGGCAAATTTAATCGTAATCCTATTGTAGATTTTAGTGCTTATGCTCGTTATAAAATTCCTGATAGAAAAAAAGAAGATAAAAGAAGAGTAGCAGAAAAAGCAGCAAAAGATAAATTAATAAATTTTCCAGAAATTGGTTTACCACATGCAACAGGTGAAGGGGTAGATTTTAGTAGACCAAGAGAAAGTTTTTCTCAACCATTATGGGGAGGAAGACCTTGGCATGAAGTAGAAATGATTCCTGAAGGAATTTTAAATAAATCTATTTATCCTTATTCAAAATCTCAATTTCCTTACGGTGGAACATTTGATATGCCAAGACAACAAATGTATATGCCTTTAGATCATGTGACAGCTAAAGGAGGATACTTGGCACCAATACTACCAATGCATTTTGACAAAGGAACTCAGATTTATAGAGATACTACAGAAATTCCTAATTACAGACAAGGAGGTAAACTAATGGATTTCCCAGCGGCAAGTTTGTCAGAGAGAGAGGCTAACATTAATTATAATGTCTATGCTTCTATGCCAGGGAGATATTACGGCAATGGTGGACAGTTTTTAACAGCAGGGGGCGAGTACCATAGAATATATAAAAATGCTGAAGGAGATATAATGGTAAATCATCCTGCAGAAGATAAAGGAAAATGGGATACTATTAATCTAACAGATAAATCAGGAGCAAATACAGTTGCACAGGGAGTTGCTACAACTAAACAATGGCACTCAGAACATCCAAATGCTTATGGCAATGGTGGAATGATTAAACGTGCAGACGGTTCATATTCTCAACGAGGTTTATGGGATAACATTAGAGCAAATAAGGGTTCAGGAAAAGAACCTACAAAAGAGATGTTAGCTCAAGAAAGAAAGATTAGAGCAAATGAACATGCCTTTGGAGGAAATATGGTAAGAACCTCACATCTATTTGGAATGGGAGGCCATAAAGCAGTATTCTTTCCTACTAATGTTTCAGAGCCTGGAGCAGCTGACAAAGATTTAACATATCCTAAAGATGCGTATGTATATGCTAACGGAGGCCATTTATATGATGGAGGAGGACCTGTTTATACCTACGCAGGAAGACCTAATGCTAAATACAGAAAAGAAAACGATAAGTGGTTAATAAGTATAGATGGAGGTAATAAGTTTAAACCTATCTATGATCCTAAAGGAGAAAGAACTGCATTATTAAATGCTCAAGCAAAACCGATTATTACTACTAATTATGATCCATTAACATTTAATCAAATCTCAGATAACACACGTACAGTTATTCCTAATCAAGCTGTGTCTGCTATGAATACTCATATTTATATGGAGTCTCCAGAATATAAAGCAAAACAAAAAGCAGAAAAAGAAGCGCAAACTAAGTTTGAAAAAGAGCAATGGAATAAATATAAAAATGCATCGACTTTAGAAAAAGTAGGTGATAGAGTATCAGCATTTGCCTCAGACCCTCTTGGTATGACTGCTAGAGCAATAACAGGCGAACAAGCTTATTTTCCAGGAATGGGAATTGGTCTAGTAGATAATAATAATCCTGATAGAGAAAGATATCTTAAAGCAGTAGGTTATACACCAGGTAAATTTGAAGTTTCGGATTTTCAAAATTTGATTAATCCTGGATACTGGGCAAATAGTATTGGAACTAAGTTTGCAACAGGGCATCCTATTGAAGGAGCTGCAGAAGCAGGTTTAATAGCACTAGGTTTAAAAGCAGGAATGCCTGGAACACAAACTGCTAAAAAAATAGCAAGTGGAATAAATACAATTCCAGAATTTCTTACTACGATTCCTTTAAAAAATAAATCAAAAATATTAGCAGATTTGCCTAAATTAGAATCTGTACCTAAATTTGATTTTACTGTTCCTGAATTTAATAAAACAGGTTTTTCTCCACTTGAAAAAAAAATATATAAACATACACATGAATATGTAAAAAACGCAACATCTGCTGAAAATTACGCAAGAGCTGCAGCTTTAGATGCAGAATACGGTACAGAATATGTAAAAGGATTGAAAGATCTTGAAAAACATTTAAACAGTACTAATGAAATAAATAAATTACCTTTTAATATTAAAATTGTGCCTAATCCTGAAACAGGTGAAGGAGCTTGGTCAGGACTTACAGAAGAAGGAAAAATAAAAAGAATAATGGCAGAAAAAGAAGGTTTAGAATACAAACCTACTATTTTTGATAGAGAAATTGCTATATTAGAAGATACTCCACTAGAAGATGTAAAAAGACGTATAAACCATGAAATAAAACATCATTATACTTTAGGAAAAGATTTAAATTTTTATGATAATAAATATGGTAATGATTTATCTGATATGCTAAATACTCCTGGAGAAATAAGTAAAACTAATCCTGTATTTGCTGATGAATTAATTCAACCAGCTTTTAAAGATGATAATAGATCTTTATTTGAGTATTTAGAAGAGCCTAGAGAAATAGATGCTTATGTAAATACTAATTTACGAGATGAATTAGTAGATAAAGGTATATTAAAAAATCATTGGGATGAATTAGATAATACAAAAATAGCTAAGTATTTAATGGGCAACCCTCATAAACATACTAAAAAATATTTAGATTTAGTTAAAGATGCTGAATTTATTAAAAACTTTAATAAAGGAGTTTATAGTTTAGCAGTACCTGCAGTAGGAATAGGTGCAGCTACTTTGCCAAATAAGTTTAAACAGGAAAATGGTTTAGCAAATGGTGGGCATTTATCTACAGCAAAAACAGTTTTTAGAACATCAGAATTATTTTAAATAAATTTGTACTTTTACATAGAATTTAATGATTATGAATACTTACGAAGAATTTCTTGCTAAATATTCGGAGCCTCCTAAAAAGGATTTCCTTAAACTTAGTGTAGAAGATAGGACTGCCGTAATTTATAATCAAGTTGTAAAAGAGATTGCAAGATTGAGAGACTTAGGAAAGTTATCTCCTGAACAAAATCTTGACCCAATGGGAATCGTTGCACAAATTTTAGTTGAGACAGGAAACGGTACTTCTGACTTAGTTAAACAAGCAAATAACTTTGGAGGACTAGTAGCAGATAAAGGATGGAAAGGTGCTAAGAGCCCTTCAGGAAAATATCGTAGTTATGCTACACCAGAAGAAGGATTACGTGCGCAAGTAGAATTTTATGTAGAAAATCCTAGATATGCTAAAGCAGGAGTACTTAGTGCAAAAAATGGAGAAGAGCATTTAATTGCTACAGCTAAAGCAGGTTATGCAGAAGATCCTAATTACTTAACAACTACTAAAAAAACTTTAAAATCAATTCCTAATAGATTAGCAAAAGCAGATAAAGATCTGCTAAAAGATTTTGATATTGAAGAAGAAAATACTACTTTTATTCCAGAAACCTTTGAATTAAAACAAACAGGACAGAATGATCCATTGTTAATGGAACATCCAATAGAACCTAATATTAATTATGATATTAAATCTACTGTCCCTAACGATATTAACTTAATAAACCCTCCGTTAGAGGTACCTCCTCCTGCGGATAGTCCAATGTATAATAATGGCGGAACTATGAACTTTAAATCTAAAGCAGCATATAAAAATTATCTAGGATATATTTATGCTAACAACTTAAACAAACCAGGTGGCGCGCCTGTAACTATTAAAGGACAACATCACGAAGTTGATCGAGGAGATGAATACGGTGGTTATTTAATGGCTGACGGTGGGGGAATAACTCCTGTTGGGTACCCATTTAACAATCCTACATTTAAAGCATTTGGTTTTGCTAACGGAGGTTCTTTTAATAATAAAGGATTTATGTCTTTACCAAAAGAAGTGCAAGCTAAGATTAAAGCTAATAGTTTTGCAGAAGGAGGAAATATGGATCCTTTAACAGAATTTAATACTGGAGGAACTCACGAACAAAATCCATTAGGAGGAATTCCACAAGGTATGGCTCCTGATGACCAACCTAATTTAGTTGAGCAAGGAGAGACTAAATTAAACTCAGAAAATTATATCTTTTCTGATAGATTAAAATTAGACAAACAAACTGTAGAAGAATTTAATCTTCCTAAAACTTATGTAGGTAAAACTTTTGCAGAGGCTTCTAAGAAAGCTGATAGACCAGATTCTCGCAGAGAGAATGATTCTATTGAAACAAAAGCAAAAGAGAAAGAGCTTAACACTTTAATGGAAGCCCAAGAAGCGTTTAAAGCAAAAGAAGTAGCAAAAAAGATGGAGGAAATAAACTCCTTAGACCCTACTGCTCTTCAAGGAATGGGGCAACCTCAAGGAATTCCTCAAGAAATGCAAGGACAAGTTCCTCAATCTGTAGAACCAATGGGAATGCCAGAAGGTATGCCTGTCGATCCTTCACAGATACCACCAGAAATGTTAGCACAAATGCAAGGAGCACAACAAGGTGCGCCTATTATGGCTATGGGAGGACACGTTTATATGTGTGGAGGACATCGTTATGACTTTGGTAGTTTTATGAAAAACACAGGAGAGTTTTTAGGCAATTATGGTAAAGGATTAGCAGATAGTGCTTTGTCTGCTTTTGGAGCTACTGATGTAATTTCTGATGATATGTATAAAGGTACAGGAGCTAAAGCTGCTAAAACTATTTCAGGAATTACAGGAAAAATAGGACAAATGGGGTTACAAGCTGCTGGAAATATTTTATTACCAGGAGTAGGAGGAGCTTTAGTAGGAGGACTTCAACAAGGTATTGGTGCAGCAACTGATAAACCAGATGCGCCAGTTGCACCAGCAGGACTGCCTGCAGAAAAAACTCCTGAGCAAATTGCAGAAGAACAACGTCAGCAACAACTTGCTAATTTAAATACTCAATATGGAAATAATCCTATGGGGATGAATCAACAAGTAATGGCAAATGGAGGGCACATGTATTATGGTGATCCTTTTTTCTCAAGTAAATTATACAAACCAAATTATACTAAGCAAGCAGAAAACTTAATGGGGAATCCTTGGAGTCTTAATAGTAATACTGGAGTAGAGGAAGGATTCGATTTTACGCCTCAAGGTGGAGGAAATAAAAGTGTTTATGATACTGATTTAGATACTGTAAATAATCAACAAAATTTTACAGGAAGTGCATTGACAGGTTTAGGAGCATTAGGTTCTATGGGGTATAATGCTTACATGGGATTTGGTAAAAAGCCTAAAACTTATACTGAGTCAGATTTTTATACTGCACCTCAATTAAAAGAGTTACAAAAATTAGCGTTTACACCATTGTCTTTACAGAAAGTTAATTATACTCCAGCAGTACAAGCAGCAGAAAGAAATGCAGCAGGAGCTATGAAAGGATTACGTGAAGCAGGAGATGCAGGAAGTTATTTAAACAATTTAGCAACAGTACAAAATGTTTACGGTGACGCTGCTAAAAATATAGAGATGACTCAAGCAAACGCTAACACTGACATTGCTAATAAAGAAAAAAGTTATAATAATCAAGCAAAAAAAGAAACTGCTAAATATAATACAGGATTAAATCAATATTATAATCAAATGTTATTGTCTATGGCAGAACAAGATGCTCGTGCTAAACAATTAGCAACAGAAGCAAATTGGAGAACACAAGCTGCTAGACAAGGTTCTCAACAACAAGTATTTTCTGATATTTACGGCTTAGGAAAAACTCAAGATGCTAATACTCTTGCTTCTATGTATGCTAATTTACAAGCTCCTCCAGGAGAAGGAATTGGTTACCAATCTTGGTTACAGTCTTTATTTAATTCAGGTAAAGGATAATTTTAAAATTAAAACAAAATGCCAGTTAATCCATATAGTACGCCAATCAAATTAGAATACAAACCTTTAGGTATAGAGGCTTTTGCAAAACCTTTCTCAGAAATGAGAGAGAAATTTGATACTGCTCAAAAGAAAATCGACGAGACAGAATTTGAGTTATCAAGACTTGCAAAAGATGATGAACGTGCTGCTGCAATGTTGCAAGAAGTACAATCTGCTCGTGACGAGTTAGCACAAAACTTAGCAACTACTGGTAATTACCGCCAAGCTACTCAGAAACTTATAAAAATGAATAGACAGTTTAATAAAGGGGATGAAACTCTTGCTATTAAAACTAACTATGACAATTACCAAAAAGCTTTAGAAGAACAAAAAGATAGAGTTAAATCTGGAAAGATAACTCCTGAAGATTTAGAAATGTGGAAGTTTAATACTGCTCAAAGTTTTAAAGGTACAGGATACGATTCTAAAACTAAAGAATATAACAGCATTAATATTAGTCCTTTTTCTGATAATCTTCAAAAAGAAATAGAAGAGAAAGCATTAGAATTAGCAAAGATGACCGTAGCCGATAAAACTGTTGCTTATCAAAATTTAAAAGCTCAAGGAGTTTCTGACGTATATGCTCAAGAGATTTTAAAAACTACTACAGAAACTAAACCTCTTGAAAGAATTAAAGATGAGATTGCGGGTTATTTAAAAGCTTCTGATAGATATAAGCATTTTATAAATGAAAGAGGGGAAGCAGAGTTTAAATATAATCAATTTAAGGATCCAGGCTTTGGACAAAAATATGTTGATTCATTATTACAAAATAACGCTGCTACAATAGCACAATTTGAAAAAGCACTAGCTAATCCTAATTTAACTGCTGATCAAAAAACGCAGTACACACAAGGTTTACAAAACTATCAAAAAGTACAAGAAGACTTACAAACAAATTTAGGTATTGCTCAAGAAAAAGGTTCTTTAGAAGATTACTCTAAAAAACTATATGTTGCAGATAAACAAGGAGTATTTAATAATTTAGCAACTCGTGCAGGAGATTTAGTAGACTATACTTTTGTAAACAACGATCTTAGCACAAAAATAGATGAAGGCGCTAAAAAGAAGTTAGAAGAAACTTCTAAAAAAGTAAAAGAAGTAGGAGCGATAAACATTAACGTAACTGCCACTACTGGGGATAAAAATACTATTGTTACTTCGGGCCAAGCTACCAGTACAGAAGATGTTCTTCAAAATAAAAGAAATGCTTACGAGCAAATCAAAGCTATGCCTATTGACAAAGTTCCAGGATTAGAAAATGTTCCTATTGATTTAACTGCTGCACAATTAGGTGGAGATGCTAACAAAAAAGAGTTTGATGATATATTAAGCACCTCTAAAAATCTTTATGTAGTTCAAAATCGCTTATATCAAATGAGTGAAACACAAAAAGATATAGATGCAGAGATCAAACTTAAAAAAGAAGCATTAGGTAAAGCAACTAACGGAGATGTTAAAGAAGGTATCTCTAAAGAATTAGATGCATTATTCCAAGATAAAAAAGAATTAGAAATAGCTCGTACAGATGATACAAAAACTCTAGACCTAATTCTAGAATCCACCATTGCTACTGCTCCTAAAGAAATTCAAGAGTTATACAAAACAACTTATCAAAATAATCCTTATGCTTTCTTTGAGACATTAAGAACTGCAGTAAATGATGATGCTAAAAAAGTAAGTATAGGACAAGCACAAAGTGCAAGAATACAACAAGAATTTGCAGACAATCCTGCATTAGTAAGAGATCAAACAGGAGAATTAAGAGTAGCAGTACCTAATATTGAAAATCCTGTTAACAGCACTTTAAAAGAAAAAAGCGCATTGACTAATTTTGCTAATAAAGTAATGGATGCTTATGTTTATAACATTAAATCTAGTTTTGCAACATTAGGAGTAGAAACAGCTATTGATGAAAAATCTGATAAATTTACAGATGGAGCATTATTAAGAACTGCTAACTATGCTAAAGAAAATCAAACAGGAAGTTCTGAAGTTAAGAAAGTAGAATTAAATACTCTTACTGGACAAACTAAAGAAGATTCTAAAGGAAACAATTATAACTTAGCATACTATGAAGAAACTCCACATTACGCAGGAGTAGACCAAAATGGTTCTGTTATTTTAAGATATGTCAGAAAACCTAATATTAAACAAAATGAAATAGCTGCTGCAGTTAAATCAGAGTTTAATATACCAACAGTACAAGGAGCTCCTTTTGTTTTATCCGACAGTCAGAAAAATGAATGGGAAAAAAGTAATCCAGAAAATCTTTATGTAACAGTTAAAGGACGTACTAATGACATTGTTAATAGTGCCGAAGATAATTATAGAGATATGATGAAATACGGCCTAGCAATTGGAGGAGAAGAAGGATTTACTGCAGTGCAACAAACTCTTCAAAACTTTGCCGCTATGCATGTTATAGCAGATCCTAAACGTAGAGAGTTATACTTTGAAATGGCATCAAGATTAAAAGATGCAGTAGATAATGACCACAGAAATACTAATCTTGTACAGGCACCTGCAGTTTGGAATAAAAACCAAAATGGTACTTATTCAGGATTTATGATTAATTATCAAGTAGTTGATAGAAATGTTGTAGGAGTAGTTTCTGAAATAACAATGAATCCTGATCGTACTTTTAGTAGACCTGTGCCAGTTAAATCTGTAGTACTAAATGATGTATCTAACAATTTAACAACAGCACTAGCAGGTATGGATCTAATGTATGGTACAGGAAGAGAAGCTGATGTAGTTAAATCTCCAATAACAGGAGATTTTGTTCCAGCATTTAATATGAATCCTTCGTTCAATACTTTACAAATAGATAAAGGATTTTAAGTAATTTTGTTATTTACCAATATTTTTGAAAAATGCCTATAGATGAAAAAGAAGACCCAGTAAATCCTAAAGAGGTTAAAGGGATAAACACTGCAGGTAATTTTGACAAAATAGAACTTCCAGAATATACTCCTGAAGTAAAATATAAACAACCTAAAACTGCAAAAGAATCTTTCCTATCACAATTAGGAGAATCTGCTTTTGAGAATCCTTCTACTGTTAGTATTAAAGGAACTAACTTTTTAGTTAGTGATAAAGTCTCTGACTTATATACTCCTGTAAATTTAGCTAAAGGAATTCCCGACAAACATGAACGCCAAAAATTTATCAATGAGCACGGTTCCAAAATGGTTAAGCTTTTGGATCCTGATAAGTTTGGCGTTATTTTTGATGATGATATAAAAGCTTATCAATCATATAAAGCAAAGAACTATAATATTCAAGTAAAAAAGTTCTTAGATGATTTAGATGAAAACCAAGGATTTTTAGCAGAAGCAGGAAATACTGCAGCAAAGCTAACAGGACTTGTATGGAATACTGCAGGCATCATTCCTTTAACTTATGGTTTAGGAAAAGCATTATTTACTTGGGACGCACAGAATATTTACAATAACGGATTATTTGATTTTTGGGAAACAGTAGACGAGGGTATTAATACTAAGTTTGCAGTTTACGGTGGGTCAGATTATGCTAATAAACCTGACGGTACTCCTAAAAATTTCTTTGCAAGATTTGTATCACATCCAATGAAATCTTTAAATGCAGACATAATGCCTGCAGTAAATTTCGTAGGATCCGCAGTAGCAACAGAATTATTAGCAACAGCTGCAGCACCTTTTACAGGTGGAGCAAGTTTGCTAGCAAATACTTCTAGATTACTTGCACAAGGAACTAATGCCTTTGCAAAATCTTATAAAGTTCTAAGAGGCTTAGATGCTTTATCGGATTTTAATAATATGAGAAAGATTGCTAGTCTTACTCAAAAATATAAAGCAGGTTTAGGCACTGTGTCATCTATGGTTCGTTCCGCAGGATATGAATCAAGTTTGATTGCGCGAGATACTTATGAACAGACTCTACAACAATCTAAGTTAAATTACTTAGAAGATAAAGGTTTATCAGGCGCAGAATTAATCGCAGCATTAGATGATCCTAACAGCATTTCACAAAGTGAATTAGCTTTGATGAAAACTAAAGCAGAAAACTCTTCAGAGTTAGCATGGTTTGCTAACGTTCCTTTAGTAGGGTTTTCTAATATGATTCAGTTCTCAAAAGCATTTAGTTCTGGGTACAAAATTAATCAAGCACTTTCTAGATTAAATCCTTTAAAACTTACAGGTACTACTATTGGCAAAGACGGGTTACACATAGCTCGCGCAGAAGCAATGGGTACTGCACGTAGAGTTGCAGGTTATACTGCCGCAGGACTCAAGTCTGGAGTTACTGAAGCATTTGAAGAATACGCACAAGGAGTAATGCAACAAGGATTCTCCGATTACTTTAGTGCAGAGTTCACTAACGACTCAGTAAAATCTTCTATGGGATTCTTAGACACAATGTCTAAAGCTGCTCGACAGTATGCTAATTCTGTAGAAGGACAAGACTCAATGGCTATTGGAGCCCTAATGGGTATGTTAGGTTTACGTTTACCTGTTAGAATAAATCCTCAAACAGGTAAATTAGAAAGAGGTTGGGAATCTTACGGAGGACTTCGTCAAGAGATTAAAGAAACTAAAAAAGCAGTAGAGGAATCTAAGGAAGCAGCAAAGAGAGCAAATGCTAATCCTACTAATCAAGTGCTTAAAAACAATTTCCAAAACATGGCTAAGAATATTACTATTCAAGCCGAGATGGATAAAGCATTAAAGAAAGGGGACATATTTAATTTTAAAAATAAAGAATACGAAAGTTGGCATTCTCATGTAACTACTAGAATTAAAAACAATATAGTTGATACTCTTTATCAGGATTTAGATGCTGCAGAAAAATTGCCATTAGAAGAATTTAATAAACAATACGGAGTACCAGGAGCTTTAGAATTTACAGAAGAAAGTAGAAAAACTGCTATAGAAAAAGCAAGAAGTACTACTAGAGAAATAGTTAAAGCAAATGATGAGGTAAATGATTTATTTAATGATACTAGATTATTTGTAGATTTCTTTAATAAAAACTACAAAGGATTAGAAGATCCAGCAATGCTTACAGAAGGATTAAAAGACCAAATGGTTTTCCTTCATGGAGCTACAAAAAATCTTCAGAAACGCGAAAAAGAACTAGGAGACCAAGTTAGAGATTTATCTAACGGACATGTTAATTCTGATGCTATCAATCAAATATTAGCTAAAATAACTGACGTTAATAAAGAAGGGCAGGCAGAATTAATTACTAATGCAAGAGAAGCTTATAAAGCAGAATTAGAAAATTGGAGAAGCGTAGATCCTACTAGCTACAAACTTTATGAGAAACAACTTACGCCGTTATTAAAAGATTTAACTCTTATTAAAGAACGTAAAGCACGTTTAGCAGAAATGTACAATGTGTTGTTTACTAATAAAGGCGCTAAAGAATACTCAGATCTTTATGTAGATCTATTAGCTAATAGAGCTGCTAAATTTAAAGAAGACGCTGAGAAAAAAGCAAAAGAAGATTTATCAAAAGCTAAAAGTTCTAACAAAGCAGCAACTGCCAAAGCAGATGAAAAATCTGTTACAGGAGAAAATAAAATCTTTGATGCACAAGTTGATGCAGAATTAGCAGCTACAGAAGCAGCATTAGCTGCAGAGTTAGCAGCAACAAACCCTGAATCAGCAGAAAATGCTCAGGATTTTAGTTCTCTAATTGCCTCAGTAGATGCACAAACTGTTATAGATAATCTACAAACAGCTCCTGCATTGTTCCATAAGATTTTAGAAATACTAGATGAACGAGGTACTCCTGCATTAGGAATTACAAACATTGATCGATTATACGATGCAGACCCGCAGACTTTAGGAAACATCGCCGCAGTCTATGCAGAGTTAGTAAAAGAACGCACAGAGAATAAAGGAACCCCGATAGTCAAACTCAACTATATCGATCCTACTGATTCTACTCAACCAGCGGAACCTGTAGAACAATCTGATGATGACATAGCAAATTCCTATATAAATACTACTACACTTGCTGATGAAGAAGATTTTAAACCTATGGAAAAGGTTACAGATTCTTCTATTATATTAGTAACTCATGATAAGAAAATTGTTAATGGTCAATTAGTTAGAGATAGTAAAACTGGTAAATGGGAAGTATGGTCAAATCAAGAAGGAAAAACTGATCAACCAATAGATACTAAGATAGTTAACTCTCTAGAGTTTTTACCTAACAAAGAATTAATAAATGATATAAAAGAAGCTAGATTCGAAATTGCTGATAATAAATACAACAATGAAAAAGAACGAGCTCCTCAAGATATTGCTATAGATGTTTACCACGGAGATGTTTTCATAGGTCGACTACCTGCTTGGAAAGAAGGACTTCCTGAGCATTTATTACAATTAAGAAAAGATATAGTTGCTCAAGAAGATTTAGGTAAATTAACAGAAACTACAGAAACAACTGATAGAGCAGAATTAATAAATAAACACTTTGAAAAAATAGTAGAAGTGTTGCAGAATAGAGAATGTTAAAAACAAACATAATGGAAAAATTACTTACAGAATTAGAACAAAAAGAATTGAATAAATTCGGGAAATTTGAACTTACAGCTTCTCATGTGTATCAATTTTTGACTAACCGAATGAAATCGTTAGGATACTTTGGTGCAGAAAAATTCTTTTTATCAGAGTCTTTAGATGAAAGAACTCACTACAATAAACTTGCGCAGTTTTTAAACGACATGAATTGTGAGTTGTCAATAGAGGCTTTGGAGCCTGTAAAAGCAGAAATAGCAAATATTAGTGATGCTTTAGAGTTAGCATATAAGATGGAATCTGATTTACTTGCTGAATATGAGAAGACTTCTAATATGGATATATCAAGAAAAGTGTTAATTTTGTTACAAGACTTCATTAATATTCAAGTTGGTGCAGTAGGAGAATACGGAGATTTAATCAATCGATTAAAACTTACAGACAACATGTTAGTATTCGATGCAGATTTACTTGAAAGAAGTGAGAATGAAGGGTAAAATTTAACATTATGGCTTGTAAATATTGGTACGCGGGAAAGCTTCATACTGAAGAAGAGTTCAAAAATATTTTAAATAACGGTCTAATTGACCAACTGGTCGAAACAGGTAAAGTAGATTTAAAAGATTTTCAAGTTAACGACGAGCAGTTAAAAGAATTCCAAAATCTTAGAAAGAATCCTATTACTTTAAGGATCCGTAGAAAGATACAAACACGTATCAATAACGAGCGAGTACCTCTTACAGGCGAGTTTGCAAATAATAATCCTGTAGAAGTTATTAAAAAAGCAATTTTAGAAGGAGCAAAGCCTTTTGAATTTCTTCTTGTTATTAAAACTAAAGATGGGTTACAAGCAAGTGACACAGCAAGAGGTAAGAAAATAGTAGCAGAGTTAGAGGCTTCTCCAGTTGGGATAGCTAATAATTTAATTGAGGGAGTTCCTTATATGTTAATTCCTTCTGCTTATGGTTTATATCCGATACAATTAAAACCTCATAGAATTAAAGATACTAAGGCTGCAGCTAGTTTAAAAACTAACCTACTTAGATTATCAAGAGCTACTACTACTGATGAGGTAGCTTCAAGTAGAAAAGCTATGGAGCAAATACTTTACAGAACTACTGTGGAGTTTGGTAACGGTATTTTTACAGTAAACTATTTTGAAACTAAAGCTAATAAAACATTATCTAGAACTTTTAATAATTTAGATGATGTTTACGATTTTCTAAGCAATAAGTGGTATCGTGTAGATTATACTAAAATTAATAAAGGAACTTATAATGACGCCGTTGCTTCTGCAGGGGCCATAACTACCGATTTATTCTCGGAAGATGGAAACTTTTTTAATTCTAGTTCTTTCGTATTAGAAGCTTATCAAACTGTAGAAACGGATCCTGAGCAGTTGAATAAAGTATTTGATTTTAAATACACTCCAACTGATGCTAGCAATAACACTGAAGAAACTGCAGCACAACAAACTACTCAAGCACCAGGATCTTCAAATACTAAAACAAATGAGAGTCCAGTATTCAATACTCCTATTAACGAAGTATCTGAAATGTTGGAAAGCCAAATATCAAGAGAATAT
>Ga0114975_10001873_pt1 | contig 14606 bp, 13 predicted proteins | sample S_130626_EF_Meta_FD_87031 | JGI IMG/M metagenome (GOLD analysis project Ga0114975, IMG submission 87031) | Freshwater microbial communities from Lake Simoncouche, Canada to study carbon cycling - S_130626_EF_MetaG | ecosystem: Environmental > Aquatic > Freshwater > Lake | place: Lake...
AAAAAAACCGTCTTGTTTTTAAAGCAAGACGGTTATTGTAATTGAGGGACCTAATTAATCGTTTTGAGATTTTTGAGCTAAGTTGTAGATCACAAGACCAAATCCAATTTTGTTAATTGCATCTGCAATGTTGTAAGCTACATCAACGCTTCCTTTTCCAAGAATTCCGGTGTACCATCCGTCAGTTCCTAACATGTATCCTAATGGATAAATTGCCCAACCAACTAGTACGAACCAACATAAAATTTTGTGGGCAGCTAATACATTTCCTCCAGCAGCTGCAGCTAATTTTGAAGCGCTTCCTAACCAAATTTCATAAGCTATTACAAAATAAGCCAATCCAGAGATTCCTCCCCATAAAGCCGCTTGGTCTGAAAATACTGTTTCTCCTAAATAACCTGTAACCAACATTACTACTGATAAGAAAATCATTTTCCATAGTAAATCTGTTTTTGCTCCAGCAACTTTAAGTATCAAGAAAAACTCAACACACATTAATGGCACTGTTAAAACCCAATCCACATATCTGAAGAAGGTTGGCGATTCTTGGAATTCAGACCAATACTCTTTCATGTAGAAATAGTGTACTGCTGCAATAAAGGTAATTAAACCGGATACTAATACAGAAGTACGCCACTTTTTATCAAATTGACTTAATGATAAAAAGAAAAATGCAGATGCAGCCATCATAGCCATGCATCCAACAAAAAAGGTAAATCCTACATAATCAGTAGGCGCTAACTTTCCAATCAAACTTGGAATAAACATTAAATTTGTCATAATAAAATTGGTTAATTTGGTTTTCTTACTCGTATGGCTTTTCGGTTCCGCCCCGTAGATTAAAGTGGTTTCTGGACTCCACTAACTTAATAAAATACTTAAAATATTATTAAATCGATTTCAAACTTAGCTAATAAAAACGAATATGATAATTGGTCATAAAAAAAGTTATCAAATATATATTTATGAAATTGTTAATAACTGTATATTTAAACAAAAAAAAACGAACTTATTTAAGTTCGTTTTTAAAGATATTACAATTAAAATCCTAATAAAATAGGGAGTAGTTTACTTTTTAGACAAATAATCCAATACGTTTTTTTCAATTCTGCTAATAATATCAGAAATATCTGCTTTAACGAATTTTTCACCGATAATATTTTCAAATAACTCAATGTAGCGATCAGAAACTGTTTGAATGTAATCGTTAGTCATATTCGGTATTACCTGACCTTCTTTGCCTTGGAATCCATTTTCTATCAACCACCGTCTTACAAACTCTTTAGAAAGTTGTTTTTGCTCTTCGCCATTATCTTGACGCTCCTGGTAACCATCTGCATAGAAATAACGAGAAGAATCGGGAGTATGAATTTCATCGATCAATACAATTTTTCCTGCTTTGGTTTTCCCAAATTCATATTTAGTATCCACTAAAATCAATCCGCGACTAGCTGCAATTTCTGTTCCTCGTTGGTATAAAGCACGAGTGTATTTTTCTAATATCAAATAATCTTTTTCAGAGACAATTCCTTTGGCAAGAATATCCTCTCTAGAAATATCTTCATCGTGTTCACCATTATCTGCTTTAGTAGAGGGAGTAATTATAGGTATTGGAAATTTATCGTTTTCTTTCAAACCTTCGGGCATCGTAACGCCACACAACGTTCTTTTTCCAGCAGCATACTCACGTGCAGCATGACCCGAAAGATAACCACGAATTACCATTTCCACTTTAAAAGGCTCACATAAATGTCCGATGGCTACATTTGGATCCGGAGTTGCTATTAACCAATTCGGGACAATATCCTGAGTTAATTCCATAAATTTAGTAGCGATTTGGTTTAAAATCTGTCCTTTGTAAGGAATGCCTTTTGGCATCACCACGTCAAAAGCAGAAAGTCTATCGGTGGCAACCATAACCAAAAGGTCATCATTAATATTATAAACCTCACGAACTTTTCCGTGGTAAACTGATTTTTGATTGGGAAAATTAAAATTGGTAGTTGTAATTGTATTCATTAAAGGTGCTGTTTGTTGTGTGTGGTGCAAAAATAGATTGTTTTGAACAAGAAAGCAAAATAGGAAGTGAATTAATCAAAAATTCTTTATAGATAGTATAAACCAAACCGCTAACAACTTTTCTCTCAATCGTGATTCTCAATTTGCTTGTAAGCATCGATTACTTTTTTCACTAATCGGTGGCGCACAATATCTTTATCATCTAAGTAAATAATTCCAATTCCATCAACATCTTTCAATACCAATAACGCTTCTTTTAAACCTGAAATGGTTCGTCTCGGTAAATCTACTTGTCCTGGATCACCGGTAATCATAAACTTGGCGTGTTTACCCATTCGAGTCAAAAACATTTTCATCTGAGAATGGGTGGTATTTTGTGCTTCGTCTAAAATTACAAAAGCATTGTCAAGGGTTCTACCCCGCATAAAGGCCAAAGGAGCAATTTGAATTATACCTTTTAAAATGTAGTCTTCTAATTTTTCGTTGGGTAACATGTCGCGCAAAGCATCATAAAGTGGCTGCATGTAGGGATCCAATTTTTCTTTCATGTCTCCCGGTAGGAAACCCAAATTTTCTCCGGCTTCAACTGCAGGACGGGTTAATATAATTCGTTTCACTTGTTTTTCTTTCAGCGCTTTTACCGCCATTGCCACTCCGGTGTAGGTTTTTCCTGTGCCAGCTGGCCCTACGGCAAATACCATGTCGTTTTTATTAATAGTTTGAACCAATAAATGTTGGTTCGCAGTCATTGCTTTAATGATCTTGCCTCCTACACCATGCACTAAAATATTGTCTCTGGCATCCATGCGATTGTCGTCTTGAGCATCGCTTTGGATTACCCTTTCAATCACATTGTCATCGATGTTATTGTACCTACTGAAATGAACCATCAGTCTATTGAATCTTTTTTCAAATTCATCTAGGGCTTCTTTTTCTCCAAAAACTTTTATGGTGGTACCACGAGCCACAATTTTTAACTTTGGATAATACTTTTTAATAGTTTCAAGATGAGTGTCTTGAGCGCCCCAAAAGTCTTTTGGAGCGATGTCTATGAGCTCGATAGTTCTTTCGTTCAAATGTATTGGATTTATTTAAAAATTAGTCGCTGATAATTATTAGCTTTGCATTTCAAATTTAATATAATTTAGGTTTAAATCCTTGAATTAGTTATAAACAATTTTATGTCAATAATTACCCTTACCACCGATTACGGGCTCAAAGATCACTTTGTGGGTGCTTTGAAAGGAAAAATATTGACAGAAAATCCTGATGCTAAAATTGTAGATATTTCTCATGAAATTGAACCATTTAATATACTTCAAGCGAGTTATATTATTGGCGCAGCATACAATAGTTTTCCAAAAGGCACCGTTCACTTAATTGGAGTTGACGCTGAAAAAAATAAAGAAAATCAACATATTGCGATGCAATGGAACGATCATTTTTTTATTTGTGCCGACAATGGTATTTTGAGTATTTTAACTCAAAAAGTGGTTCCCCAAAAAATGGTTACTATCAATATTCATGACCGTTTACCTGAAGATTCTGCCGATTTAGATGTGTTTATTACCGTAGCAAGTCATCTTTCAAAAGGGGGATTATTAAACGTTATTGGAAAAGAAATAACTACTATTAAAGAAGTGACCGAAATTCAACCTAGCGTTGCGGCCGATAAAAATTCTATAAAAGGATATGTGATTTACATTGATCATTTTGGAAATGTAGTGACCAATATTTCTAAAAAACTGTTTGTCGAAGTTGGAAAAGGCAGGCCGTATGAAATTCCCTTGTTGCAAAACAGATTACAGAAAAAATCAAATCCTATAAAAAATATTTGGGTTAAATATTCCGATGTTGCGAAGGCAGGAAAATATCCAATAAAGGATTATGAGGGCGATAAATTGGCTATTTTTAATGAAGCTGGATTTTTAGAAATTGCCATTTTTAGAAGCAACCCAATGAATGTTGGTAGCGCTTCGAGTTTATTGGGACTGAATTATCGCGACAGTATTACCATTCAATTTAATACTGTATAAATATGTTAGTACGAATTGTTAAAATGAGTTTTCACGAGGGCAAAATAACCAATTTCTTAGATAATTTTGAAGTTATAAAGGATAAAATACGAAATGCACCAGGAAATCGTTTGTTAGAATTGTATCAAGATAAATCTGATCGTTGTACATTCTTTACTTATAGTTATTGGGAAACCGAACAAGACTTAGAAAATTATAGAAATTCCGAATTTTTTTTCGAAATTTGGACAGATACAAAAAAACTTTTTAATAAAAAACCAGAAGCTTGGAGCGTTGACAAGATAGTTTCTTTGGTTTAAAGTTTAAAGTTATCCGATCTAGAACTTTAAACATTAAACATTTATAAAAAATAATGAAAGCACTATTATTTAGAGAGATTAGATCCTTTTTCGGTTCGCCGATGGGTTACTTAGTAATCGCTATTTTCCTAATTCTTAACGGATTATTTCTATGGATTTTTAATGGCGAATACAATATTTTAGATTCTGGATTTGCTGATTTGAGTCCGTTTTTCACCATTTCACCTTGGATATTACTTTTTTTAATTCCAGCGGTTACCATGAGGAGTTTTGCTGACGAAATGAAACAAGGAACTTTAGAATTACTTTTGACAAAACCTTTGAGCATTTGGGAAATTGTAGGAGGAAAATTTTTAGGTTCGTTATCATTAATTGTAATAGCAATTATTCCAACATTCATTTATGTTTATGTAATTTCTAAATTGGGAATCCCTGAAGGAAATATCGATATGGGAAGCACCATCGGATCTTACTTTGGTTTATTATTCTTAATTTCTGGCTATTGTTCGATTGGAATATTCACTTCGTCGTTGACCAATAATCAAATTATTGCCTTTTTGGTAGCGGTATTATTGTGCTTTACTTTCTATTTTGGATTTGATGGAATTGCCAATTATTTACCCAGTATCGAGACTAGTATTTCCTATTTAGGAATGAACAGCCATTATAAAAGCATGAGCCGCGGGGTAATTGACACCCGTGATTTAATGTATTTTTCAAGCATAACAGTCTTTTTCTTTTCACTTACTGTTTTTAAATTAAAATCTTTAAAATGGTAATGATGAAAAATAAAAATTTGAAATCAGTCCTTTTTATTTCACTTGTATTAATTCTGATTAATCTTGCTGGAAACTTCTATTTTCATCGTTTTGACTTAACTTCAGATCACCGATACACCCTTTCCCCAACGACATTAAAAATAATTAAAGACGTTAAAGAACCTCTGATTATTGACGTTTTCTTAAAAGGAGAGTTTCCTGGTGAAATGAAGAAACTGCAAACGGAAACCCAACAAATATTAGAAGAATTCAAAGCTTATAATTCTAATATTGTGTTTCAATTTGTAAATCCTTTAGAGGAAGAAGAAAAAAAGGACGCGACCATACAAGCGTTTCTAGAAAGAGGATTAACTCCAATAAATGTAACCTTAAACGACAAAGGAAAACAAACACAAGAAGTAGCTTTTCCTTGGGCAATTGCCACTTATCATGGTCGAAGTGTAAAAATTCCATTGTTGAAAAACATAATGGGCGCTTCAATTGCAGAAAAAGTAGTGAGTTCGGTTCAGCATTTAGAATATGCCTTTACGAGCGCTTTTAATTCGGTTACCAAACCAAAACAAAAAAAGGTTGCCGTAATTAAAGGAAATGGAGAGTTAAACGACTATTTAATGGGTGATTTCATTAAACAAGTTAAAGAAAACTGTTTTATTGGAACCTTCACTTTAGATTCTGTTGCAAAAAAACCGGTTGAAACCCTTGCGGTTTTAAAAAAATATGATCTTGCCATTATCGTAAAACCAATTGAAAGATTCTCTGACGAAGAAAAACTCGTTTTAGACCAATTCGTTATGAATGGTGGAAAAACATTATGGTTAATTGATCAAGTGAACATAGAAATGGACAGTTTGTACAATGAATCTGGGACTACATTGGCCTTTCCAAACGATTTGAATTTGAACGATCTGTTTTTTAAATATGGGGTGAGATTAAATCCTGATATGGTGAAAGATATTATGGCCGCTCCAATTACACTTGCAACAGGTGAAAATGGAAGCAGCACGCAATACAATCAGTTTCCGTGGTTTTACTCTCCTTTAATTTACCCAACAGCTAAGCATCCTATTGTTAGTAATCTTGACGCCATAAAATTTGAATTTACTAATGGAATTGATACGCTTAAAAACGGAATTAAGAAAACGGTTTTATTGCGATCGTCACCTTATTCCAGATTAGTGGGTGCTCCTGTGGAAGTAAAATTAGATATGGTTAATGAACGACCAGAGCAATTTGAATTTTTAAACAAAGGAAACATTCCTGTGGCTGTTTTATTAGAAGGAAAATTTCATTCTGCTTTTGAAAATCGGGTGATGCCATTTCAAGAAAAATCATTCCAAAGTTTGGGTAAAACCAATAAGATGATCGTCATTTCTGATGGAGATGTCATCAAAAATCAATTGGACAAAAATTTTCAACCTTTAGAATTGGGTTATGACAAATGGACCAATAAGTTATACGGAAACAAAGAATTTTTATTGAATTGCGTCAATTATTTATTGGATGATAATGGACTTATTAACATTCGAAGCAAAGTGGTCAATCTACCTATTTTAGACAAAGAAAAAGTTTATGAAAATTACTCCAGCGCTCAAATAATCAGCGTAGGAATACCATTACTTATCCTAGCAATTTTTGGATTACTTTTTACTTTCCTAAGAAAAAGAAAATACAGCAAATAATTGTTAATAAATTTGTTTTCACTATTTGATAAGATTAAGATATATTTGTAAAAATAAAAAATAAAATTTCTGAAAAATTCAGATTTTAAGATAGATTAAAAAAAGCCAAAGATGAAGTTTATAGTATCGAGTTCGTACTTATTAAAACAATTACAAGTATTAGGAAGTGTTATTAACAGTAGTAACACCTTACCTATTTTAGATAATTTCTTATTTGAATTGGACCACAAAACATTAACTGTTTCTGCTTCGGATTTAGAAACTACCATGTCGGCAACTTTAGATATCGATTCTGAAAGCCAAGGTAGTGTTGCAGTTCCTGCAAAATTACTTTTAGAAATATTAAAAACTTTTCCTGAGCAACCACTTACTTTTACAGTGGAAGAAAATAGCACTATTGAAATTAGCTCCAATTCAGGTAAATATGCTTTGGCTTATTCACCAGGAAGCGAGTTTCCAAAATCAGTAAATCTGGACAATCCATCAACTACATTAGTTCCTGCAGAAGTGTTAGCAACTGCCATTAGCAAAACTATTTTTGCTGCTGGAAACGATGATTTACGTCCGGTAATGTCAGGAGTTTTCTTCCAATTTTCTCCAGAAGGATTGACATTTGTGGCAACAGATGCTCATAAATTAGTTAAATATGCTAGAACTGACGTTAAATCGTCGCAAGTAGCCGATTTTATTATGCCTAAAAAACCTTTGAATATTTTGAAAAGTATTTTAGGTACTTCCGATGCAGAAATCAAAATTGAATACAACGATAGCAATGCTACTTTCTCGTTTGACAATTACATCTTAATGTGTCGTTTAATCGACGGAAAATATCCAAATTACGAAGCGGTTATTCCAAAAGAAAATCCAAATAAATTAATGATCGACAGAACTCAATTTTTAAATTCTGTTCGTCGTGTGGCTATTTTCTCTAATAAAACTACGCACCAAATTCGTTTGAAAATCGCGGGTGCCGAATTGAATATTTCTGCAGAAGATATTGATTATTCAAACAAAGCAGAAGAAAGATTGACATGTGATTATCAAGGTGATGATATGCAAATTGGTTTCAATTCACGTTTTTTAACAGAAATGTTGACCAATCTACAATCGGATATGATCATGCTTGAAATGTCATTGCCTAATCGTGCAGGAATTTTAACTCCTGTTGACGGATTGGAAGAAGGCGAAACTGTTACCATGCTTGTAATGCCGGTAATGCTTAACAATTAACCAACCAAACCAATATAATGGTCAATTAAATCCGGATTTTCTTAATTGAAATTTCGGATTTTTTTTATTTCAAAAAGCAGGGTTTATAACCCGATATTTTCTTTGTAACTTTGCCACTTGATTTTTAAACTATGATTCAAAATGACACCATTGTAGCCTTAGCCTCCCCTTCTGGATCAGGAGCAATAGCTGTTATTCGTGTCTCTGGTAATGATGCAATATCCATTTGTAAATCGGTTTTTAGTTCCGTTTCTGGTAAAGATATCAGCAAACAGAAATCGCACACCTTGCATTTAGGCCATATTGTGGATGGTGAAAAAGTGATTGACCAAGTTTTACTTTCTATATTTAAAGGTTCTAATTCTTATACAGGCGAAAATACCATTGAAATTTCGTGTCATGGCTCAACTTATATTCAGCAACAAATTATTCAATTATTACTTCGAAAAGGTTGCCGTATGGCAAATGCGGGAGAGTTTACCTTACGTTCGTTTTTAAACGGAAAAATGGATTTGTCTCAAGCGGAAGCAGTTGCCGATTTAATTTCATCTGATAATGAAGCTTCCCATCAAATTGCAATGCAACAAATGCGTGGAGGATTTAGTAATGAAATCATGCAATTGCGTCAAGAATTATTGAATTTTGCTTCTTTAATCGAATTGGAATTGGACTTTGCTGAAGAAGATGTTGCTTTCGCAGATAGAACTCAGTTTAGAGATTTATTAAACAGAATTGAATTCGTATTGAAACGATTAATAGATTCGTTTGCTGTTGGAAATGTCATAAAAAACGGAATTCCTATTGCTATTGTGGGAGAACCCAATGTAGGAAAATCAACTTTATTGAATGCTTTATTGAATGAAGAACGCGCCATCGTTTCAGAAATAGCGGGAACCACTCGTGATACCATTGAAGATGAATTAGTCATTGGAGGCATCGGATTCCGATTTATTGATACTGCCGGAATTCGAGATACTGAAGACGTTGTAGAAAGCATTGGAATTAAAAAAACTTTCGAAAAAATCGAACAAGCGCAGGTGGTTCTTTATTTGGTTGATGGTTCTCGGTTGTCGGTTGATGGAAAATTAGACACCATTCTAGTTGAAGTTGGCAAAACAAGAAATCAGTTTCCACAAAAACCAATCTTAATTATAATTAATAAAATGGATTTGATTTCAGCTGAAATAATTTCTAAAATCAATTATAAACTAACAACCAACAACCAACAACTAACAACCATTTACATTTCTGCAAAAGAGAAAATTGGCGTTGACGAGCTAAAAAATCAGTTGTTATCTTTTGTAAATACTGGTGCTTTACAAAATAACGAAACCATAGTGACCAATACCCGTCATTACGATTCGTTGCTAAAAGCGTTGGAAGAAATTCAGAAAGTAAACTTTGGATTGCAATCCAATATTTCTAGCGATTTAATGGCAATTGATATTCGAGAAGCCTTATACCATTTTGGAATGATCACCGGGGAAGTTACCAATGACGAGCTCTTAGGTAATATTTTTGCTAATTTTTGTATCGGAAAGTAATTAAGTATCCGTATAAAAATAAAAACTACATCTATTGATATACTCTAACGTAATCAACTTCCATTGTACCTTGAGTAAAATTTGAAAGAATGCTAGATTGAATTGCAAGATTTAGTAAGAGGTACTGTTCTGCATCAAATGGCCAAGTGCTAGCATTTTTTATAGGGGGATTGTAGGTGTAATGTACTATATTGTCAACACTAAAAACCATTTTTTCGGAAGTCCAATCTAGTGAATAAATATGAAATTGACTAGAAGCTGTTGAAACAGTTTGTCCTCCTAAGTTGACCGTTCCTCCATAACTAGAGGGTGTGTGCATGGCACTTTGAATATAATTCTGATTAGTTCCCCAATGTTCCATAATGTCAACTTCCCCACATGCGGGCCAACTTTTTGTTCCATAAGTTGCACTAAAAAAAGCACCAGGCTCAATAATATTTTTTCCTAACATCCAAATTGCAGGCCATGTTCCAGCTCCTGAAGGCAATTTAGCGCGAACTTCAACACGTCCGTATTTAAATGCAAATTTAGAATTTAATCTTGCAGATGTATATTGTTTTGTTCGTCCTTGATCTGTAAATGATTCTTTTTTAGCAACAATATTCAATGCACCATTGCTTTCAAAGATATTAGTTTGTCTATTAGTATAATGTTGCAATTCGCCATTGTACCAGCTGTTTCCGTCTGGTAGTACTGTTTGCGGAAACCAGTTAGCAGTATTTATAGCACCCGAACCATTAAATTCATCCGACCAAATTAAATTTGGAACATTAGCAGAACAGGAACCATAAGTGTATATTCCATTGCATTTGCTAACAATTTGACCATTTGTACCAGTTGAAATTGGTGTCCATTGACAAGTAGCTCCAGTAAAAAAATCAATTCCCAAATAATGAGTTCCTTGTGACCAATTAATTTGAGAAAAAACTCCAGTTGTTGCAACCCCTTTACCTACAATTAAACTTACATTTCCTGAAGCATTGCTATATGGATTTTGGATTTCAACATAAACAACAGTTCCGGTATTAGAATTTAATCTGATTGTAAAACGCAAACTAATATGCTGATTAGCAACAATTTGATTATTGCTATTTCGAATAGTTGACTCATAGGGAAAACCCTGTGTATTTTGAGAAAAAATAAATGCATATTGAAGTAACATAAAGAAAAGGATTGCTTTTTTCATACTATATTTTAATTTAGTTTAAAGTAAATTTATTTCAATTTGTTTCAAAATAATTGAACTGAAGCATAAATAAACTATACACAAATTAGGAAATTCAATAAATTAAAAATAATATACTGTCTTTCAATTATTTAAAATAAAAAGAAATAAGTTTAAATTATTTTTATTTGTCACAATTAAAAGGAATGATTGCTAAATGTCATGTTAATGTTAAGGTAGTTTTTATTGATTTCGTAATTTAATATTGTTTACAGTTAGTTTTTAGAAAATAATAAAGAAATTACTAATTACTTTCGGAATCAGTATTAAATTTCCTCACGATTTTTTTTAGCATTTCTTTTCTAGCAACTGAAGCACTTTTTACTTTCGCCTTTGCTTTGTGCAATTTATCGTTGTGCTTTTTGATGTTTTTTTCGGTATTTCTACTCACAATATTATATATTTTTATTGAAACTCTCGTTTTATTTCTTCAAGTGACTTATCGGTATAAACCAATTCAAGAATTATTTTTTTTCTTAAATCATCAATATCATCATATTCAAAATACTTTGCCCATGAAGTTAAATTTAATAAATTCCGAATTTGTTTGATCTTCTTTGCCGTTTCAAAACTAGTTCTAAGTATCGCTTTATCGTCAAATTCAGGAGCATTTTTATGTTGGTAATTAACCGTATTATTAGTAAAATCAGGTTGAATAAAATACAATTTATCAATTGAATTATCTGGGTAAAATGATTCCCAAGAAGCAAAACCCCATTTATATTTCGAATTAGTAATTACATCCGATGAAACCAATCTCCATTTGCTATTAGCCAAACGGCCCCAATGGTTTGAAAGTCGGTACATGCCTTGTTTGGTGAAATAATAACTACTCCCCGACTTACTTACATAATCAAATTTTTTATTGTCAAAATTTGGTGATAAAATCTCTTTAAAAACACAAAAGGTGTTTTTAAAAAATCCTGCTGGTAATTGAAATTTATCCTCCATTTTCAAATGTAGTCAATTGAAAATAAATTAATTAACAATTAACTTTTTAGTAGTTGAGAGTGAATCTGAAGTAATTTTTACCAAATAAATTCCAGAGGACAAATTCAGATCCAACTGCATCTCATTTGAAACTTTATAACTTTTAACTTTGACCCCAGAAAGAGTGAAAATTTCTAATTGACTCAATTGCTCTAAACCAGAAACAACAATCTGATTTTGAGCCGGATTAGGATAAATTATTGGCGCTTTTTTTTCAAAATTAGTTATTGATAATGCTGAATTCCATGTGGTATTTGTTAAATTTCCAAAAACATAATTGACTAAAGCGGGATAATCTATGAAAGGATTTCTATTCATTTGCCAATTATAAATTACATTATTTCTATTCATTTCAAAATCATCTGCAGGATCCAATGCATTCCAGGATAATAGTGTAGCTAAATCACCTATTTGACCTGTTGGCGAACTCGCAGGATCACCATTAACAACATTTAAAGTGCTGTATCTAATTGCCATAAAAAAAACAGCACGAGCAACATCTCCACGCCAGCTCCCAATATTTCCTGAAGGACCATTATAATCTACTCCGTAATTTCTATTGTTTCTTGTACTATTTTCTTGACCACCTACTGCACGAATATGGTGCGTATCATCATGACTGGCTTCAATATCAGTACTTCCTGTTGTTAATCGCCAAACGTTAATTCCGTCCGGGATACCATTTGGAATAAAAGTTGAAGGAATTCCAAGTCTCGATTGGCAATAAATATGCTCTCTATTCCATTTGCCTATTATACTATTATCCGTTTGATAATCGATTTTTGAAATCGGTTGTTCGTCATAAATCATCCAAACTTGCCCACTATTTTCTGGATTTTGATCAGCTTCTTTTAGGACATTATAAGCATCACCATAATTTTGAACTCGAACACTATTTGGATTTGCAATAATATCTTGAATTGCTTGACGCAAAGCTTGTCCCGATTTTCCTTCTAAAGTACTATAATAACCAGTTGGTATATTTCTTGGACACAAACCATAAGTAGGATGAATTGGGCTTCCCCAAGGCTGAACCACAAAATTAATATCATGAACCCTAATGACAATAGTATTATTTAAAATGACATAATCATTTGGAACTGCTGCTAATGATACAAGCATATTCTCATCTCCTTCATTATTTCCATCATTCAAGATTTGAATAATTGAAGTACCAGAACTAAAACCTATTGGGATTGTTACATTTAAATTTCCTGAAAAATCATTTGAATTAAAACTGCCATTATTTAAAGTCATTGATAAATTCAAAGTGCTCAAAACTGGTGTGTCTGTTGTAAAAGTGATTGAAAAACTTTGACCTTCTGTAGTTGAAGTAGATGAAAAAGAAATTGCAATTCCGTTATAAACTATTCCAGAACCATCATTATTAGCTCTTGGAGTTGGGGCTTTTACTTCATAAGTTCCGTCAGCTTTTCGTTGAATAGATTGGGTTGACGCCAAATTATTAATACTTTCATTATAACAAATTGTTTCACCTAAAATTGACATTAATGCGGATGGTGAAGTTGAAGCACTATTACTATAAACTAAAGCATCTATTAAATTGGTTGCTATTGCTGTGGTATTCAGAGGAAAATCCGACGCATTTCCTAAATATATTGCTACAGCATCAGGTCCGTTTTGAATGGAATTTTGAGGAATAATATATGAAGCTGAAGGCGTAACTTGGGGATTTCCAATAAGGATTATGCTGTTTCCATCGGTAACCAATCCATCTAAATCTATTGCATAATAGCTCGAAGTCCCAACATACGGTGAACTACCTCCGTTAAAAAAAACAACAACATATCCATTTAAAGAGAAATTAGGAACATTCGACTTTAACTCAATAAATTCTTTTACATCAGTTGAATTGGTGTCGGGATCAATTTCATTAATTACTATTTGAGCATTTGAAAAAATACAAGATAGCAATAGTGTAACAAAGAGGGAGTTTTGTAGCATTTTTAATAATTTAAGCACTCAAAGGTACTTAATAAATTAATTTAATATTATCTACTTAAACTATTTTAAAAATGAAAATTGAAAAAGCAATCATAATAACCAAAAAAAAGAGCACTAATTGGTGTGCTCTTTTTTATAAATCTATAAATTTAATGTTACCTTTTCAATGAAAAGTGAGATCGAAAAACTTTTTGCTCACCCGTTTGAGGTTCTGAATAATCTACTGTAAACCAATAATCAGAAGCCATCAAAGGCTCTCCGTTATAAGTTCCATCCCAGCCATCGCCTATCGGGCTGATTTGTTTGATTAATTTACCATATCTATCATAGATAAATACCTTGGCAGAAGCTCCAAGTCCAATTATATTCCAAGTATCGTGATAACTATCAGCATTTGGAGTGAAATAGGTTGGATAACCAATAATAGTTACTAGTTTAGTTAAATTAGTACAACCATTTTCATCTGTTACCGTTACAATATGCGGTCCTGCAAATACATCGGTAAATACATTGGAGCTTTGCAATGGTCCGTTGTCTAATGAATATTGATAAATAGTATTTATCGGACTTACATCAACTGTAATAGTTGCGTTGTCACTAAAAGCAAGAGTTTCTATCGTGCTCATAGCAGTTCCTGGAAACGAAGCGGTAACCACTGCTGATGTCAATACTGATTGACAACCTGTAGCAGTATTGGTAACAATAACTGAATAAGTACCTGCTCGAGTGACTTCGTAGGTATTGTTTGTAGCTCCAGAAATGACCCCGTTACTATCGTACCAAGCAAAATCATAGGTAGCATTGCTTAATTGAGTGTCTAAAATGTAATTTTGAAAAGAG
>Ga0114975_10001879_pt1 | contig 14588 bp, 13 predicted proteins | sample S_130626_EF_Meta_FD_87031 | JGI IMG/M metagenome (GOLD analysis project Ga0114975, IMG submission 87031) | Freshwater microbial communities from Lake Simoncouche, Canada to study carbon cycling - S_130626_EF_MetaG | ecosystem: Environmental > Aquatic > Freshwater > Lake | place: Lake...
CATTGCCATCCTGAACCTCCTCCCCTCGTGGGGGCCTGCGTTAGAACATCTGTTCGTAGTGTCATAGAACATCCGTTCTGTGTCAAGGGGGGGACCTGTGCGAGAATCGTGCTCCAACGGGGGGCGTCCAGCCCCCCAGCCACAGAAGAAGGAGCCCAACTGATGAAGGTGATCTTGACCGCCAATGTGCCCAAGCTCGGCAAGGCCGGGGATCAGAAAGAGGTCGCCGGGGGCTACGCCAAGAACTTCCTCTTTGCCAATGGCCTGGCAATCCCAGCCGTCGGCGGGGCTGCCTCCGCGGTTGCTGCAGGGATCGCCTCCCGCGCCGCAAAGCAGGATCGCCAGCGCGGCGAGGCCGAGGGCTTCGCGCAGCGCATCAGCTCCACCACGCTGACCATGGGCGTCAAGGTGGGCGAGGGCGGGAAGCTCTTCGGTTCCATCACCACGAAAGAGATTGCCGAGGCGCTTGATCGCCGCGGCATCAGCGTCGAGAAGCACCAGGTGATGCTCGACGAGCCGCTCAAGCAGCTCGGCTCGTACAAGGTGCAGATCAAGGTCGCGGCACACCTCGTCGCCGAGGTGACAGTCGTCGTTGAGCCGAAGGGCTGATTACGCCCCGTCGCGTTCTGCACGTCGACCTTGACGCGTTCTTCGCGTCGGTCGAGATTCGCGACAATCCGTCGCTCGCCGGCAAACCTGTTGCCGTTGGATACGGCGAAGGTTCTCGTGGCGTGATTTGCGCCGCCTCGTATGAGGCGCGTGCATTCGGCGTTCGCGCCGCAACGTCGGTGCATGTTGCACGCGCGCGTTGCCCCAACCTGATCTTGATCCCACCGCGGCACGATCGCTACAGTGATGTCTCGCGCGAGGTGATGGAGGTGCTCGGCGGATGGAGCCCCATCGTTGAACAGGTCTCTGTCGACGAGGCGTATCTTGATCTCAATGGCACCGAGCAGTTGCACGGCTCACTGGAAGATGCAGGTCGCGGCATTCGCGCGGCAGTTAAATCGGCTACGGGCCTAACGATTAGCGTTGGAGGCGCGTCAAGCAAGCTGGTAGCCAAGATTGCTGCTGGCGCAGAGAAGCCGAACGGCCTGACCGTTGTTGCGCCTGGCAGCGAAGCCGTGTGGCTTGCACCGCGAAAGGTCGGTGTCATTCCTGGCATTGGGCCCGTCGCGCAAAGCGTCTTGCGCGAACTCGACATTCTCACGTGTGGCGATCTTGCTAACGCACCTGATGATCATCTCATTCGACGTTTTGGTGATCGCGGACCCGATCTCAAACTCTTGGCGCGCGGCATTGACGACACACCAGTTGATGACGGCGGTGAACGCAAGTCGCTTGGCCGCGAGATGACACTCGATGACGACATCGCCGATCCAGAGGCGCTGGAGACGCTGCTCTTGGGACTCGTTGAAGAGGTGTCGTACTCACTACGCAGCGAGGGCCTGCTTGCGCGCACCGTCACGCTCAAGTTGAAAGATGCAGAGTTCCAGTCAATCACACGTCAAGTGAAGCTTGCGCAGCCGTCCGATCTCGCTGGCCCAATCTTCGAAGCGGCGCGTGCGCTGCTCGAAAAGACGGCGCGCGGCAGCGCCTATCGGCTCATTGGCGTCTCAACGTCGGACCTTGGCGAGGATGAGCAGCTCGCCCTCTTCGACGGCGCAGCCCAGGCACGCGAACGTACCATCACCGCAGCTGCCGACACCATGCGCCGGAAGTACGGCGAGGATGCAATTACACGCGCGCGGCTGCTCGAAGACGAGTAGCCGCGCAGTCGCTACTCGATCACAAACTCAATCAGCGTCACGTCGTACAGAGCAGCGCGATTACCGATCAAATCTCCCACCGAGAACCAGAGCCGATAGCGGCCGGGTGTCGCATCGTCTCGCAGCGTGATGGTCTGAACGAACTGCTCCCAACCAACACCGCCATTTCTAGCAATCGTGTCGAGGCCCATATCAGAAGCCCAGGGTTGGCCTGCGTCGTTGGTGGTGCGTCCATTCGGCCCATCCACCCAGGCCACAACGTAGGCAATGCCACTCTCATCTGTTGCGTACGTTGACACGGAGAACGTGCTCCCAGCAGCAACCTCTCCGAACCAGTTGATGCGTGAGCTCGCAATCACAGGCGCGCTCACATCGCTGCTACCGCCCACGAGATCGAATGGATACCTCACCGACCATGACTCTCCTGAAGATTCGGGGAACGTGCATTCGCATCCGATCTGCACGATGTAGCCGGCGCTAGGCGCGCTCGTTGGAACGAGACAGCTGATCTCGTACTCACCATCGCGCTGATCGCCATCAACACGGGTCGCTGCGACGCCAAAGCCACACCAGTTCGACACCCAGCCACTCGGTCCGCCGATAAACGCAACGGGTGCCTGGGAGCCCGAGGGATCCGTCATGCGAAAACGAATCACCAGTGCAGTGCCAGCCTGCACTTCAGCTGGAACGCGTACGTTGGTGATCTGCGCCGGCTCAAAGGTTCCGTCGCCACCCCCAACAGGCGGCAGCGGAGGCTCAAGATCCAGCATGCCGTCGCCTACTCCATCAGCGGGTGGCGCAGTCTGTCGCGCTCCGGAGTCAGCGTAGTAATCAGCAAGTTCCAGGGAGGCGAGTTCGTTCCCCTCCGCATCGCGGGCAACAACTCTTCCAGTCACCTGTCCGCTGGCCGAAGGCAACCACACCGCAACTTGACCGGTGCTGTTTACCGATGCAGAGAAGTCTTCGGACTCCTGACCAACAACGGCGACGTCAACGGTTCCTTCTGGCGCTTGCCCAGAAAGAACCATGACCATCTCGTTCATCCACTCTGTTCCGGCCATGAATTCAATGTTCAGCTGCGCACTGTTCTGCGCAACAGGTTCACTGAGCATCGCGGGGCCGCGGACTAGCGCTCCCGAATCGTCACTCAAGAGCATGCAGTGCAATCGAAGTGCAGGAGTTGACCAAACAACGAGGCTCGCGTTGCCGCGCGTGTCAACAAGGTCAAGTGATTCATCGGTGAGCAGATCGAGTTGCTGCGCCGTAATCGGCATTCCCTCTGTACAAATCGTTTTCAATTCAGCAGAAGGGGCGAGCGGGCTGGTATCGGCCGTTGGGCTCCAGGCCAGCGTGGCGCGGGTTGGTTGTGCGAACCCAATCACCGAGATGGCGAGTGCCGCAGCGATCGCGATTGGCACAACAAAGGAGCGTCGTGGCGCAGCATGCGCAGTCACGCCCGGCTGTTGCTGAGTCAGTCGTCCTGCAAGTGCCGCGCGCTTGGCGCGGCTCGCGCCAGCGACGCCTCGTGCTGGGTCTGCCTGCTTCAGTCGCTCTAGTGGGTCCACTCTCTACCTCCAGTCGCTCGCTTTGCTTGCACATCGATACCTGCGCCTACTCTCTCTATGTCGCCTAAGCCGCCACTCTTTCACGCCTCTCTCAAAAGTTCGCGCATACGGCGCTTTGCCCGGTGAATGCGGATAGCTGCGGCATTTGCGCTGATCCCCAAGACCTTCCCCACCTCACGGGCGGGGAGCTCATCCCAGACGGCAAGGAGGAGGGCCTCGCGATCGGGCTCTGGGAGCGCACTGAGGGCGGCCGAGATCTCAGGCTCACGAGAGATCACGGGGGCGGGGGCGACGGGAAGGAGCTGGGTCACGAATCTGCCAAGGAGGGACTCGCGTCGAAGGCGCTTCCGGCGCATGTTGGCGAGGACCTTGCGGCAGACCCCAATGGACCATCCGACCTCGGACCCTTTCGGGATTCGCTCGGGCTGCTGCCAGAGGAGCAGCATGGTTTCACTGACGGCGTCTTCGGCCTCGTCGGGCGACGCTCGACGGAGGGCGTACCGCCGGGTCGGCTCGTACACGCGATCAATCAACGCCTCGAGCTCACCCACGTCGTACACCCTGCCCCCCTAGATGTCCCCTTGCTCTCTAGGAATACGTGTCACAACTCTACGCATCCTTTCAGGGGGTTGTGCCATCCACTTGACACGGTTCCGAACAGGCGTTCTAATACCCCTATGACCCGACATGATCAGGACCGCAAGACGAGGATCCTCCAGGCGATCGCCGAGGGGATCCGCCGTTCAGGCACGCCGCCGACCGTGCGAGAGATCGCCGATCTGGTCGGCCTCGCCGCCCCCTCCGCCGTCCATCACCACCTCGAGACCCTCGAGCAGGAGGGGCTGATTGAGCGTGGTGCTGGCCTTTCGCGCTCCGTGCGCCTGACCGCCCGCGGCCGCTCCCTCCTCGAGATCGACAGCGAGCTTGAGACGACCAACCTCCCGATGGCCGCCCGTGAGCTGGTCGTGGTGGGGCAGATCGCCGCCGGTGGGCCGATTGAGGCCTATGAGGAGCGCTCCGAGACGGTCGCCGTTCCGGAGTTCATGTCGACCCCCGACTCCTACCTACTGAAGATTCGCGGCGACTCCATGATCGATGCGCAGATCGCCGACGGCGACTATGTGGTGATCAAGCCGAGCAAGGTGGCCGCCGATGGCGACATCGTGGTCGCCCAGGTCGAAGAGAACGAGGTCACGCTGAAGCAGCTCTTCCGCGAGAGTGGTCGGGTTCGCCTCCAGCCTGCCAACAAGGCCTACAAGCCGATGTACTACCCGACCGTGAACGTGCAGGGTGTGCTCGTCGGCGTTCTTCGCCGAGTTCACTAGCCCTCACCTCGGCGCCGGGCGCCGACTTATCCACAGCCGAAGGGGCCCGATCCCCTCTTCGTGGAGAGATTGAGGCAGATTTGTGGGCATCCACCTAGAGCGTCAACGGCGCGGCTGAGAGAATACGAGCATGACAAGCCAACTCCCACCACAGTCCTCTGAGGCCGAAGAGTCCGTACTCGGCGCCATCCTGATCGATGGCGACGCGATTACCGAGGTCTCCGAAACACTTAAGGCGTCGGGCTTCTACAAGCCGTCGAACAGCAAGGTCTATGCGGCCGTTCTCTCGCTCTACGAGCAGCGCCAGCCGATCGACATCCTCACCGTCTCCGAAGAGCTTGAACGCCGCGGCCAGATTGAGGAGATCGGCGGACGCGCCGCACTCGCAGATCTCTGTGACCGCACACCAACGGCGGTGCATGCGAAGCAGTACGCAAAGATCGTGGAGCGCAAGGCGGTGCTGCGCGGACTGATCAGCGCCGCTGGACGTATTGCATCAATCGGCTACGAAGATCCCGCCGACGCCATCGAGGCAATTGATCGCGCCGAGTCAGAGCTCTTTGCGATCAGTGAGCGACGAACGGTGTCGGGATTCACCGCACTTGAGACGTTGCTCGGCCAAGCGTACGAGCGACTCGATCATTTGCACCAGAATCGCGGGCAGCTCATGGGCCTGCGCACCGGCTTCACCGACATCGACAGCAAGACGCAAGGGTTGCAGGCGTCGGACTTCATCGTGCTTGCGGCGCGACCGTCAGTTGGTAAGACGTCGCTCGCACTGAACATTGCTGAGTACGCCGCAGTGCGCGAAGGAAAGTCGGTTGGCGTCTTCTCACTGGAAATGAGCAAGGAGCAGTTGGTGCTGCGTTTGCTGTCGAGCGTTACCAAGATCGACTCGTTCAAGTTGCGCAGCGGCTTCCTCGCTGAGATGGACTTCCCGAAGATCGCTGGCGCCATGGAGAGCCTTTCGCGCGCAAAGATCTTCATCGACGACACCGCAAGCATCTCGGTGATGGAGCTGCGCACCAAAGCGCGACGACTGAAGATGGAGCATGGACTCGATCTGCTCATCGTCGACTATCTGCAGCTGATGCAGCCGGGCTCTTCGGGGCGCGAGTCAAACCGAGTGCAAGAGGTTTCCGAGATCTCGCGTGGCCTCAAGGCGCTCGCGCGCGAACTTGGCATTCCGGTGCTTGCGCTGAGCCAGCTCTCGCGTCAGACCGAGATGCGCGGTGACTCAAAGGAGCCGCGTCTCTCAGACCTGCGCGAGTCGGGAGCCATTGAGCAAGACGCCGACGTCGTGATCTTCTTGTGGCGCAAGGCGGATCGTATTGAAGAGACGGATGCGGTTGGCGAGGCGATCGACTTCAGCATCGCCAAGCACCGCAACGGACCAACCGGCGCCGGCCAGCTCTACTTCGTGAAAGATCAGACGCGCTTCGTCAACTTGGTTCGCGAGCGCAACGATGGCGCACAGGGCGGAGGCGACAGCGAGCCAGTAATGTAGCGACATGAACTTCATGTTGCTCCGACCTGGTATGCGTCGCGCCTCGTACCTCTACCTAATGGTCGGCATCATGCAGGCCTGCTACCTCCCCTTTATCTCGATCGTCTTCCGTGATCGTGGTGTCTCGTTTGAGGCGATTGGCCTCGTTGGAGCGGTGAACTCCATCCTCGCGCTCACCGCCGCGCCGATCTGGGGGCACCTTGGTGACGCAACCCTCGGACGGGTGGCAGCATTTCGGCTGGCAATCTTTGCAACGGCGATTGGGGTGTTTGCCTTTGCCGCCGGACCACTCGCTGGTATCCCTGGCTCAATGCTTGCCGCCTTCGCAGGCGCCGGGATCGTTCCCCTGCTGGACTCCATCGGCATGGAGCGACTTGCGAAGGTGAAGGGGAACTGGGGCACGTTGCGCGCTGTCACCAGTGGCAGCTTTGCGGCAAGCAGCCTCGTGAGCGGGGTCATCGTGGTTGCCGGCGGCGCGATTCTCGTCGGGCCGCTCTACACCGTGTGGGCACTTGTCATCTTGGCTGGAACCGTTGGGCTGCGCATCACACATCGACCACACAGCGCCGCCACCGAGGACGAGCTCGAAGTAGAGCGCACCGAGCTTGCAGGCGGCAACGCCGAGATCGCCGTCGCTGGGCACTGGCGAGATCGGTTCGGCACCGTCAGCTTGGCATTCACACAATCGCCGAAACTCCTCTCGTTCCTGCTCTTGAGCCTGCTCACCAATCTTGGCGCCGGCATCTTCTACGCCTTCAGTAATCTGCGCATCCAAGAGGTTGGTGGAAATGCCTCCATGGTTACGCTGGCGGCAACCATTGCCGCCACCGTCGAGATTCCGTTCTTCTTGATCGGTGGTGCAATTGCACTGCGTTTCGGTATGCGCGCCGTGTATGCAATTGGACTCGTTGCGCTCGGTTTATGCAGCTTTGGGTACGCGCTCGATGTATCGCCCATTTTCCTAGGCGTTATACGCGGACTCTGTGGTGTAGGTTTCGCGTGCACCCTTCTCGGAAGCGTGTTGACCATTCGCGCCATCGTTCCGCTTGCGCTTCAGGCAACGGGCCAGGCACTCTTCCAAGCCGTCTCGTTCGGCCTCGCAGTCTCTATCGCATCAATCGTGGGCGGTGTGCTCTATGGAGAACTCGGTGCGCCGCGGCTCTTTATGTTGTCAGGGCTCATCCTGATCGGATCAGTTCCGTTCGCCTGGAGAATCCTGCGCGTCGACGTGGCGCCGAGGGCTATTTAGCGCCTTCTGCCGTGCGGGCCCGCGCAGCAACCTTGCCGAGATGGCGGCGGAACTCGATGGAGGCTTGATCAGGTCCGGCGATATGGAGTTCAGCTGAGAGGTCGACTGGCAGCGCCTCTGGGCGCTGTGATTGGGTGATCGGTTGATCCTGATCAAGGATCAGGCGCTGGAAGTCACCGAGTTCCGTGTCGTTTGACGAATCGAGTCGATAACTTCGTGCATTCCAGGTGAACGTTCTCGTCTCTTTTGCCGAGAGTGGCGATGCTGCGATGAAGAGAACAAAGCGATTCCCCTCAGGAAGTTGCTGGTCAAGGGTGACTGAGTACGGCAGGTGGACCGTATATGTCGTTGGGTCGCGCTGCACCTTGGTGCCCGGAGTGCTGTCGCCCTTCACGCTGGTCTGCGGCTCTTCGAGCGCGATCTGGAAGCTGATCGTTGTTTCGGTGCTCTCCACCACGTGCTCTGGGCTGAGCGGCTTGGCGCGGTCGCCGAGGATCCCCTCATGCACCCAGGGGAAGTGACTGAAGTCGATGAAGTTCTCGATGCGCCGCGCGGGGGAGCACTTCCAGTCGTAGGTGGTGATCGGAATAGTGCGCAGCGAAGGGTCGCCCCACCACGGCGCCTCGGGGAGCGGGTAGAGCGGCGCTGGGTTCTCCCAGCCGCCAGGGCCTGGCTCGAGCAGCACCCAGACGAGGCCGAGATGTTCGATGGCGGCGTAGCGCTCAATGCGTGCGCGACGTGGGATTGCGCGGCCGTGGACGGCAGGGATGCGCTTCACCTCGCCGCTCTGGCCGTAGCTCCAGCCGTGATATGGGCAGACCAGGCACGCCTCGCCGGTCGCGGGGCTCCCGTCGGGGGCAGGGCTTGTTCCTGGATCGACCCAGCCAAGCGAGAGGGCGGTGCCGCGGTGCACGCAGAGGTCGGGGAAGGCGGCAACCGTGTCGCCCAGGCGGGCCACGACCAGCGTCTCGCCGGAAAGGCGGATCGGGAGTGGTCGGTCGGTCAGCTCAGCGCTTTGGCAGACGGGCATCCAGGCAGAGCGGAGCGCCTGGTCGAGGGCCGCCTCACCAGCGGTATCGAGGTCGTTCGGGCCCGCTTCGCCCGGGAGCGCCGCTTCGCCGAGACCCCTCATCGCTGGCCGAAGATCTCCATCATCAGCGCGATGAAGCGTGGGGCGTTGGCGTCAAAGGCGACATCGGCGTTCGGCTCCTTGCCGCCGCGATAGTGCGTGTCCACGACGGTGCGCCCGAGGGTCAGGGTGCCTGTGGTCTCCACTGCAACGTGGCAACGCTTCGTGGTGATGATGTCTGGCTCCACCAGTGCCGCAACGCAGAGCGCATCGTGCACCGGCGCCGACTCTGGAACATCCATCTTCTGGCTGCTCTCATAACTGCCGATGCGTCGCTTGATCACGGTCTCGGTCGCCATGCCTGCAGGCGTGCCAAGCGCGCCGAATGCCGCGCACTCTTTGGCAGTGACGAGCGCCTTATGCGTGGCGTCGAGCGGCACCATCAGCACATCCTTGAAGCCCGCTTCAAAGACGCTCGCGGCGGCCTCGGCGTCGGCCCAGATGTTGAACTCCGCCGATGCGGTCATGTTCGGCACCTCGTGACCGCCGCCCATGATGATCAACTTCGGTACCCACTCGGCGAAGCGCGGCTCCTGCGCAACGGCGGCGGCAATGTTGGTGAGTGGCCCAATCGGCATCAGCGTGATCGGCTGCGTGGCGTTTCGATACGTCTCGATGAGGTACTCCACTGCGCGCTCAGAGGCCGGCTTGCTCGCGCTACGCGGAATGTCGAGATAGGTGCCGTGCGGATCTTGCACGCTATCGGCCTTGAAGAATCGCTCGGATGGCATTGCCTTACGCACGAGCGGGCGTGGGAAGCCGGCGTGCACAGGAATGTGCCCCTTGCCGATCAGCTCCAGCACCGAGAGGGAGTTCGTCGTTGTCGCATAAAGCGGCGCATTACCAAACACGGTCGTTACGCCGATCAGGTCGATCTGGGGGTGCAGCGCTGCAAGCATCAGTGCAACGGCGTCATCGGTGCCCGTGTCGCAGTCAATGATCAGGCGGTGCTTCTCAGTCATGGGGGGATTGTAGGGGGAGAGGTGTGTCCCTGCGGGCGTGATGCGCGTCTGGTACGTCAGCGGTACGCGATTCTGGCTCAGTATCCGCCCAGCCGACCCGCGGGCGCTGCCCGCTGCGGCGCGACGTGGAGGACTGCACGATGATGAGGACCCCTCGTGTTCATCCAGCTCGGCCGCGCATCGATGCTGCACTTGACGAGCTCACCGACGGTGGGCTGGCACTAATTTGCGGCAGTGCCGGGTACGGCAAGAGCAGCGCCGTCGCCGCCTGGGGCATTCGCGCCGATCGACCAATGCGGTGGCTGCGGGCAAGCCGTGACCTAGGTGACGCCCTGCATCTCGCCGCCGATGAGGACGATGGCGCGCGCTTGCCGCGGCTTGCTCGGGCGGTTCGCCAGCGGCAGACGGCGGCGGTGTGTGCAGCAGCCTTGATTGCCGATCTTTCAGCGCCGCACAGTGAGCTGATCCTCGTCATCGACGACGCGGATGCACTTGTCGAATCACCGGAGGGCCTCGCGTTTCTACGTGCACTTGCCGAGCGCGCGCCAGACCGCTCTCGTGTTGCGCTGATTGGCCGACGAGTTGCGCAACTGCGCCTTATTGCGGCGCGCGCAAAGCGACAGGTGATGCACATCGGTGCGGCGGCGCTGCGCGTTACGCCGCGGTAGACACGACAGATTGCCGAGGCTAAAGGTTGGAGTGGTGCGCCGACGGCGCTTGAAGAGGCGCGCCGCGCGGCGGCGGGGAACGGCGGCATCCTTGCAACGTGGCTTGATCAGATGCGTGAGGGCGGTGACCGTGCCGAGCTTGATGAGTTCATCCGGCGCGATGTTGTTGGGGGCAGCGGGCCACTCCTGGCTCGTCTCGCCCACCCAGCGGGAGAAGAGGCAAGCCCCGAGTTGCTCCACACGCTGTGGGAGGAGGGGCTCCTCATCGCCCCTGCTGACCAAGATGAGTTCGGCGAAACGGGGTGGACGATCCCCCGCTTCATTGCAGAGACGCTCAACCTCCCGCACCTCCTTGGCGAGATGTCAGACGGCCCAGAGATTGCACCTGTGCACAGCCTGGCACCACGCGTCGTTGACCCCCTTGCGGTCGTGCACGATCTTGGTCCGCTTAGCATCGAGGTAGCGGGGCGAACGATTGAAGGGACTGCTATCCGGCCGCGATCGGTAGCGCTGCTGCACTATCTCGCCACGCGACCACGACACGCTGCAACGCGTGATGAGGCGATTGATGCGCTCTGGCCCGAAGCAGAGGCGCAAGCTGGGCTGAACTCGCTCAACCAGGCCATCTATCACTTGCGGCGCGCGCTTGACCCTGATTACGACCTTGCGCTGCAGGAGGGGACTCCCACGCCATACATTCGCCATGAGGCTGAGATGGTGACGGTCAACCTCGATCTCGTGAGTTTCGATTCAGCTCAACTGCGAAGCACGCTTGACGCGGTTCGTCGTCGCGCACGGATAGATCAGATCGACGATCTCCTTGACTCGTATCTCGGACCGTTCGGCGTTGAGGTTCCATTTGAGCCGTGGGCGGAGCAGCACCGCAGCGCACTCGACGTAGGGATCTTCGCTGTCATCGAGCGCGAAATGGCTGCGGCGTACTCCGTGGGTGATTTTGATCGCGCCATTGATCTCGCACTGCGCGCCGTACGCATTGACCCAACAGATGGCGCGATGCTGGAACACTTGGCGTTGCTGCTTGAGGAGAGCGGCTCCATCGCTGGCGCGCGACGAGCGGCTGCGCGAGCAGTGTCAGCGTTGCGCGAGATGGATATTGCGCCGAATCCAGCGCTGCAGCGACTTAGCGCGCAGCTGCACCGCGTTCGGCCTGCGCTGCCGCAATGACGGCAGCAACGGCAGAGAGAATGATGGTGAGCCCATACATCAAGCACCAGCCGCACCATGCACCGATAGCAAATGCCTGAATGGCAATCAACACCAGTTCAATCGCAGCACCAACGACTGCTGCGAGTACCCAGATGTTGAGTGAGATGGTTGAGCGCGTACGGAGGTAGTGGACCGATGAGGCGAGCAGAACGAGTGAGCCAATGACTCCAATAAGTGCAATTGGGATTGGGCCGATGCTTGAGTAGACCGATGCCTCAACTTTGGCGCAGCCGCCAAACGGGCCGAGCGCTGGCCCGCAAATCGCAGGAATGCCCGCGTAGCGAATGGCGAGAAGATAGGTTGCAATGACCGTTCCGATTGCGGAGACGACTGCGCCGAACCGTGCGGCACGCATGGTTTTACGGCTTGAGGGCGTCGTCGATGCGCTTGTAAAGTTCCTCTTCGGGTGGAACTCCACTATCTGACCAGTCGCCAAGCTTCAATGTTGGTGTGCCGGTGACGCCAGCGGCGCTCGCTGCAGCACTCTCAGCCTCTACCTCGGCGCGAATCGCAGGATCGGCAATGCAGCTGTCCCACGCAGTGAGGTTGAGGCCAGCCGCTTCCGCGAGAATGCGCAGGCGTGGTGCGCTGAACGCACCCCCGTTCTCTCCACTTTGATTCGCGAAAAGATACGCGTGGTATGCCCAGAATTTATCTTGCTTATCGGCGCAGACTGCGCCGACCGCTGAGGTGAATGACTCTTCGCCCAAGAAGGCGAAGAAGCGATGTTCGATACGCAGTTTTCCGTCCTTTACATATTTTTCGTACAGCTTCGACTCAAGGCCGTTCCCGTTCGTCCACAGACCGCAGGCGGGGCACTGAAAGTCTGTCCACACTTCGAGGGTGACTGGCGCGGTTGTGAGGCCGAGACCACGTCCGACCGCGAGCTCTGCTGGGGGAGGGAAATACGCAGCGACTGGCGCCTGCGGTGTAAACGAGTCGCTTGCGGTCGGCTTGCCGCTGAAGGAGCCGGAGAGCAAGAGCACAACGAGGCCCACTGATAGGACAACGGCGCCGACCCCGAGTGCGTTCTTGATGATGCTCATAGATGGATCATACCCGCACCGCCCAACTGGCCGGCTCGTCCAAAGCTGGCAAGCCGAAGCACCCCCGGAACGTATTATTGATACTGGGTCTCATTATGTGCTAGCCTCCCCCTATGAGCGATGAGATGCTGCGCGCGTTAGACCAGGCGGGGGTCCGCCTTACCGGTCCGCGCCGTGAGATTGCGGCACTCATTGCCAAGCGCAACGGCCACTTCACGGCGGCCGACCTCATCGCCGATGCGGGTAAGCGTCGCCTTGGCGTTGGCCGCGCCACCATCTTCCGCCTCCTCGACCTGCTCGCCGAGCAGGGGCTCGTTGAGCGCGTTGACCTGCCAGATGGCCGGCATGCCTACGTGCCGTGCGAGCCATCACATCACCACCACCTGGTCTGCGTGGCGTGTGGGGCAATCGCAGAAGTAGAGGACTGCGGCATTGATGCCGTGACTGCAGAGGCCTCTCGTCGCAGTGGCTTCTCTATTGAATCGCACCGGCTCGAACTGTTCGGCCGCTGCCCCAACTGCCGCGCTGCCAACTAGGTAGGGCTGTTTCTCAACAAGCTGGAACATCCAGCCAAGCGTTAAGGAGAGAGCTCTCATGAAACTAAGGATCGGATCAATTGCACAGCGTCGCGCGGCGGCACTTGTCACGGCTATCGCGCTGACCGTCGGTGCCTGCGGTGGCAGTTCCGCCTCAGCATCACCATCAAGCGAACCCGACTATGTCGTGCTCGCTACGACAAGCGTCTTCGCAGATATCGCCAAGCTTGCGCTCGGCGACACCGTGACGATCGGCACGATCGTTCCAGCCGGCGTTGACGTGCACACATTTGAGCCTTCCCCCGCTGACGCCGAAAAGTTGGCCGACGCTGACCTGATTGTGATGAATGGCCTTGGACTTGATGAGTGGGTACTCACGCTGCTTGAGGGTGCTGGAAAGACCGAAGCCGACGTTCTCGAACTTGGTGAGAATCTGGTTGGATTCGAGTACATCGAGAGCACTGAAGAAGAGCCTGCTACGGATGGTCATGGCCACAATGGAACAGATCCACACATCTGGCTTGACCCGGCTGGCGCGCAGCTATACATGGAGCGCATCGCCAAGCGCGTGTCGGACGATCGTGCCGATTTGGCAGATCGCATTGCACTGGCGTTCGGTGAGGGCCTTGATCAGCTCACCGCGCTCAAGAACGATATTGCAGCAAAGTATGCAGCGATCCCCGCTGAGAAGCGCAAGATCGTGACGTTCCATGACGCATTTGGCTACTACGCCCGTGCGTATGGCATCACCATTGTGGGTGTTGCAGTCGAGGCGCCGGGGCAAGACCCATCGGCCCAAGAGATCGCAGCACTCATTGAGGCGATCCGTGCCGCTGGGGTCACGTCCATCTTTAGCGAGGTGCAGTTCCCTTCAAAGGTCTTGGATCAGATCGCTGCAGAGACTGGAGCGGTCGTGCTCGAGGACCTTTACTCGGACGCGCTCGGCGCAGCGCCCGCCGACACCTATGTTGGGGCGATGCAACAGAATGCCGACGCCATTCTTGCCTCGTTCAAGTAGTGCGATGATGGCGCAATGAGTTCAGCCTCAGTGCCACCATCAGTGAACGAAGACAGCTTGGCTGCCGAGCGTGCTGGTGGCCAGGCTGTCACCATTTCCAGCGTTACTGCGGGCTATGGGGATCGCGCAGCAATCTCCAACGTCAACCTCACCCTGCAGACTGGGTCGCTCACGGCAATCTTTGGACCGAATGGTGGCGGAAAGTCCACGCTGATCAAGTGCATCGCCGGACTCATGCAGCCATGGAGTGGCAGCATCAACGTGTTTGGTGCGCCCGTGGGTGAGTATGCGAAGCGCGTTGCCTACGTGCCACAGGCCGAGCAGGTGGACTGGAGCTTCCCAATCTCAGTCGATGAGGTGGTCATGATGGGGCGCACCCCGTCGCTCGGCCCACTTCGCCGCCCAAGCAGCGTTGATCGAGACGCGGTGGCGGATGCGTTGCAGCGAGTTGACATGCTCGACCTGGCGCGTCGCCAGATCGGTGAACTCTCCGGCGGGCAGCGACGACGCGTCTTCTTGGCACGAGCCCTTGCGGCTGATCCGCTCCTTTATCTGCTCGACGAGCCTGTTACTGGCGTTGACCCAAC